>Ga0316204_10000792_pt1 | contig 102564 bp, 85 predicted proteins | sample 6monrhotite_MG_2_FD_205661 | JGI IMG/M metagenome (GOLD analysis project Ga0316204, IMG submission 205661) | Microbial mat bacterial communities from mineral coupon in-situ incubated in ocean water Damariscotta River, Maine, United States -... | ecosystem: Environmental > Aquatic > Marine >... | reverse complement strand
GTCCAAAGATCGCGTTCCATGCTTGATTCTCCGTGCAAAAGAGACCAAGTATGGACGCGTTTCTTTGTAGATTCAATGCCGAACAAGCGCCGAATGGCGCATAAGCCTCGGGCTTCCGGGGGAGGTGCCGAACGAAGTGAGGCGGAGGGGGGCTTGGGAGAAGAGGGCAATGGGCAATAGGCAATGGGCAATAGGGAATAGGGAATAGGCAATAGGGAATAGGGAATAGGGAAGATAGGATAAGATTAAGAGAAGACCCCCTCCGTCCGCGAAGACGCGGCCACCTCCCCCGGAGGCCCGGGGGAGGAGAGAAGATCGTGTTCTTGTGTGATGGGTGCGTCGTTAGGTAGGACCCAGTCTACTGCTCATACTCAAGCAATCGCCGCTCGCCTACGAGTGCGCGCTCGCGGGTGAGGTCTTGGGTCACTTCGAGTGTGCCCATGTAGTGCTTCTTTTCATCGTGGAGCGCGAAGTAGCGGATGAACACAAATCGCCCTTGAAAGTTGAGCCAGAAGTCGGCGACGCGCTCTTTGCCCGATTTGAAATCACTCAAAATCCGTTCAACCTTGTCGAGGCTCTCCGTCGGGTGGCAGTGCTGCACTTTGCGCCCGATGATGGTCTTGGGGCGGATGAAGACCCGGTCTGGGCCTTCGCTGATGAAACGGACTCGGTCATTGGCATCGACAAAGGTGAGATCGACGGGCAGGATCGAGAAGATCGCGTTGAGTTGTTCGAGGGTCACCGAGCCGATCCCGAGGGCGATCGCGCCGTCAGGGCTTTGGGTTCGTCCTTGAGCACCGGGCACGATATCGAGGGCGATGTCCGACTCCGCTCGGCTCGGCCCATCAAGGATCGCATCGCTGTGCAGATGCTCGACGAGCGCATCGAGGGAATGGATCTGGGAAGATGGGGCGGGTGGATCGTGTGGGTTGGGCTTGATGAACTCGGACATGGGTAATGCTCGCCTGAAAAGGGATGATTTTATCCGAAACTAGTCTGGGGTTCTGGCTCAAGGTTCCCCGATCATCGACAATTCACGAAACCGCAGGTGTTTGGGGTGCGTACGAGCTGGTGGGGATTGGTACACACGGAGGCGTTGGTGTGCTATCCTTCCCCTCAGGCGTTTTCTGCGTCTGGACACAACCAACCCCCCGGTGGGCGGGGTTGAGCGATATTCGACTCACGCGGAGACCAAACGATGGCCAAGATGTTCTACACACTCGACGAAGCAGCAGCCAAGCTGGGCATGGATGAAACCGAGGTCCAGTCATTGGCCGAATCGGGTCAGCTCCAAGAGTTCCGCGATCGTGAAAAACTCATGTTCAAGGTCGAGCAGGTCGATCTGCTCGTCGGCGATGGCGACGACGAGGACATCTCCCTGGCCGACACCGGGATCGAACCTATCTCGCTGAGTTCCACAGGCAGTGCCTCATCATTCGCCCTCGAGGCGAGCAATCCAGGCAACGAAGGCACCGGCGTCTCGATCTTCGAACCAGAAGACGGCGACGCGGTTGATGCCAACGCAGACACCCTCGTCTCAAGCGGCGGGCTCGGAGGCTCAGGGTTCAACATGGATGCAGGCGCATCGGGCTCAGGGCTCGCACAACTCGCGTTCGAACCAGACGACACATCACTCGGAGGCAACCTGCTCGATGATCTCGCGGGCGACTCACAACCCGGAGCCTCGCAAGGCGGCAGCGTCATCGGCGACACCGCCTTCGGCGGCTCAGTCGCCGGCGCACTCTTCGAAGGCACCTCGGGCACCGAATCCGAGTTCGCACCCGTCGCTGCGCCGGGCATGATGCCCATGGCCGGCGCTGAAGCCTACGACGGCCCGGCTTCAGGACTCTTCGGGGGCGCAGCACTGGGCATGGTCTTGCTCTTGATGCTCTCGCTGGCGGTGATGGTCCTGGGCATGACCGGAGGCTCAAAGCAAGTCCTCGGCATGGTCGATACAAACATGCTCTACATGTTCGCAGGCGGGGGCGCAGGCGTGCTCATCCTCTTGGCAGGCATCGGCTGGGCCATGCTCCGCAAGAGCTAACCCAAAGCATCAATCACAAGCTTCCCGACCCGCCCGCGTGGCGGGTTTTCTTTATCGAAACTCGATGAGGATGACGGTTGTTATTGCAGGGCATCCCGCTCAAAGATATCTTTCAAGTTCTGAATCATCTCATTGGAGCACTTGAGAACACGAACAAAGATCAGCTCATCCTTCTCCCCGATCCCCCATTCCACTCGCGGCCCCGAACGCACAATCCGAGTCATAGCCTGCTCCCCGAAGCTCACCTGAATATAACGATCTGGCTCGTTCAGACCAACCCAAAACGAGCAGGGCGAGTCATAAAGCGAGAGATGGCGTGTTCGGACAGCATCTTCGAGAGGCCGAAAGATCGGCACGCCTTCGATCACTGCTGCTGCCGAATCATCATGCCCATTTAAAATTTTCAACTCACAATCCGGATGCGCCAACAATACGAACCGATTAAACACACCATCATCGAATCGAAAATCAATGGAGCACAACCCCTTCTCATTGCTGCGAGACCGCCAGATATAGTTCTCGTATGAATCTCCGCCTTCGATGATGATCGGCACATACTCATCCCAAAGCACTTCGATCACATTCGTTTCACTCAGCGATTCAACTTCAAGCATTTCTCAACACCTCTCGCAGGGCACCCGGCTTTCATTGCGGCTCGTTTTGAATATGTAGCCAATAGCCCCGCAAAACGGCTAGTGCATCTCGTGCAAACACAACTCGGCAACGAAACTCTTCTTCATCTAAATCGCCTTCTTCTCTCATGGTTGGATCACATGAAAACTCATTCGCATCATGCGACAGTTGAGCAACGATGGGGTAGTAAGGTGGAACATGCAAGCCAAGACTACCAATCCGCCCGCATATAGCTGTCTTGCAATAGTCAGAAAATGATATCCGCTCCTGTACGAGTTGCTCCAAGAGATCAATCCACCAATCAAGGATTTTGACTTGTTCATCAAACGATTCATCCATTTCTAAATCTCTTTTCTTCTCTTCCTCATCCCTCTGTCTTTTGCGTGCTCTTTTCGCCCAAGCCTCACACACCTGTAGCAGCCAGCGAACATCCGATCGGTTCATACCGCCCGCCCGCAATATCAAGCTCGGCGAAGATGGCTGTGCGGACATAGATCAACTCGGGCGAGGCGGGGGTGTTGATCCCGATATGTGCGCACAAGGTTGGCGATTCGATCGTGAGGCGATCAGCCGAGCGTGTGATGCTCAAGGGGGTTTGCTCAGGCATCGGATCGAGGGGGGCGCGGGTGTTGCTCGTTGGGTCAATCAGTGTCCAGGTCGTTGTGTGATCGGGCTCGATGCGGAGTTCAAGATGCACGATCGAACCCGAACCCTTTGGCGCACAGCCTTTGAGCGCCCGCCGAGCGATGCCCCACTCGATGGTGATCGCTTGTTGAAGGCGTGTTGATGGGGGTGCTGATGAGGGAGTCGATGGATCGAGCTCGATCGCGACGCAGGCCCTGGGGGTTCGCTGGCGTGATGGGTGGGCGGGCAAGGTCATGGGCGAGCTCCCTTGCGCGATTTGAGGTGCTTGGTGGCGCGCCCAACGGGCGCTTTTGCGAGCAGCTTGGCAGCCGTTTGTAATCCTGCCCCGCGTGGGCCTGCGAACTTGTGGGTCAGCGTGGTGATGAGCCCGAATCCTTCGCGGACTTCATCGAGCCGACGCCCGAGCGCGACAACATCCTCAGGCGAGTGCGATTCAACCTGCGGGGCAAGCTCGCCGATCTCGTCGAGCGCATCGAGCAGCGGATCGACCTCGCGCTTGATCCGCTCGCGCGCGATCGCCCGGAGCATCGACCAGACATCCTGCTCAGCCTGGAAATATTCTTTGCGATCGCCGGGCAGGCGGACCTTTTCGATCACCGCCCATTCGAGCAGCGAGCGGACCGACATCGAGACATTGCCGCGTGAGACGCGAAGCCGACCCATGATCTCGTCGGTGCACATGGGCTGACCGGTGATGTAGAGCAGCGCATGGACCTCCGCCATTGTGCGCGAGATGCCCCAGACCGATCCCATCCGCCCCCACGATGCGATGAACCGATCCTGTGCTTCGACGAGCTGGGCCTTGACGGCCGGCGTGCTGGTGGGCTTTGGTTTGCGTGGCATGCAAAACTATGCGCACCTACGACAGGATTGTCCATGAGATTTCAGAAAAATCTGAAAATACTAAAACCAGATGATGGCCATTCTCCTCCCCCGGGCCTCCGGGGGAGGTGCCGAGCGAAGTGAGGCGGAGGGGGTCTTTCTTGAAGAAGGCAATGGGCAATGGGGAGTGGGCAATGGGAAGAAGAGAAGACCCCCTCCGACCGCGAAGACGCGGCCACCTCCCCCGGAGGCCCGGGGGAGGCGTAAGAAAGAGTCAGCAGCGATGATCTACACCAGCAGGTCAAGCACACCTGCGAGCCCGAGCATGATCGAGACGATCCCGTTGAGGGTGAAGAAGGCCATCGGGATGCCAGCCTTGCCCCGCCGGGCGAGGATCAGATGCTCGTAAATCAAGATCACGCCCACCAGCCCGATCGCGACCCCGAAGAGCACCCCGAACCGGGGTTCGAGATTCAAGGCGACGATCAACGCACCCAACGCCAGCACATGGAGTGCCCGGCTGAGCCACGCCGCCCGCTTCCATCCAAACCGCGATGGGATCGACGACAACCCGACCTCTTGGTCATACTCAAGGTCCTGCAAGGCGTAGATGATGTCAAACCCTCCGACCCAGCACATCACCATCGCGGCGATCGGGAAGACCGCCGGCGTATAGGCGATATGCTCAGGTCCGACGGCGATGGCAGCTGCGATTGGTGAGGCGGCGAGCGCGCCGCCGAGGAAAAGATGACAGAGCCAAGTAAAGCGTTTGGTGAACGAGTAGAACCCGATCCAGATCAGCACCGGGATGCCCAGAACGCTGGGCCACCAGTTGCCAAAGAGGAATCCGAACAAACTGCACGCGATCAGGAATGCGATCGCGTTGAATGCGAGCAAGAGGTACCCATCGCGCTTGCTCAGTGCGCCCGATGCAAACGCCCGCTTGGCGGTGCGCGGGTTGGCAGCATCGATTTTGGCATCGGCGACCCGATTGACGAGCATCGCCCAGTTGCGCGCAAAGACCATGCACACGACAATCAGCATCAGCATCCCGCTAAACCTGCCCCAATCGATCCCGTGCTCGGGGGCATCGCCGAGATACGGCGCGACGAGAAACGCGCCCAGAATCGCGAATGGCATCGCAAAGACCGAGTGGGCGAGCTTGATATCGCCCATCGCGATCATCACCCGCTGGGTGATGGGCAAGGGTTTGGATTCAGATTCGATCGCGTGTTCCACAACGACAAGAATAGGCCTAAAAAAGCCCCGGCTGTCCGGGGCTTGAAGATCATTGGATTCGAGATCGGTTTATGGGCACCCAGCACCGAAGATGGTGAGGTATTCGGAGATATCGAAGAAGTTGAATGAGCCGTCGCCGTTGATGTCGGCTGCCGAATCGCCCGCACTGAACGCGCTGAGGAAGGCGGAGATATCAAAGAAGTTGAGCTGCCCGAAGGGCTCAGCCAGGTCGGCAGCGTTGCACCCCGCGACGGTCTCGCTCACATCGCCGGTAATGACGATCGCGTAGCCTTGTGGGCCTTGATTGATCGCGGTGCCTTTGATACGCACGATGTAATCGCCTGCACCCGTCGCGGGGAGCATGACCATCTCGACATTGTTGAGCGCGTCGGGCGAGCCGTCGAATCCTGAGGTGCCGTTGGTGATGTTGTTGCCCAGCATGACTTGTCCGCCGGGGAAGACGAACTCGAGATCAAGATCATTCACAGGCGTAAACGATGAGTTGGGCGAGGCCGGGGCATCGTGCCAGACGAGGGTGATTTTGAGAGGCTCGGAGATCGAGTTGACCGTGATGGGCAACTCGAACTCATCGCTGGTGCTCATCGCCTCGTTGCCCGTGTTGCGAACATCACGGACGATGATCTTGCTCGAATCGCCATCGAAAAAGAGGGCGTTGTCGAGCAGCACCCGTCCCCATCCCTCACGGTTCGAGGGATAGCCCGAGATGCCGGTCATATCGGTCGCCGAGTTGAGCAGCGTCGCTTTGAGCAATGCGCCCGATGGCGTGAACCCGTCATCGGACTCAGCAAGCCCAGATGGGTAGTACCCGTCTTCAAAGTATTGGCGTGTGAGCGCAGCCGTCGCGGCGATCGCCGGGGCCGCCATCGAGGTGCCGGTGAGCCCGGTTGTGCCGCAGGCTGTGGATGAACTGGCGGATTGGGTGTTGCAACCCGGTGCATAAATCTCAGGCTTGCGCCGTCCGTCCGCGGTGGGGCCCTGCCCGCCCGAGCAGAAGGCATCTTGGTTGTTCGCATCTTGCGATGCGCCGACCGCCAGGCAGTTCTTGGCGTTTTCAGGGGTTTTGAGCGAGTTGGTATTGGTGACGGCGAAAATGACGAGGTTGTCGTCGTTGTTATACGAGAAGGTGTCGATCGACCGTGCCATGCCGGTGTACGCGGTGGTGCCGTCGTCGCCCCAGGAGTTGGTGTGGATCGCAGCGCCCTGTGAGTAGTGGAGCGTGAGCCTCGAGCTCATCGCTGAGAATGAGAAGGAGGGGATCGAGTTGTACACGAGCCTTGCCATGTAGGCGACGCCTCGGGTGTTGTTGTCGATGCCGTTGTCGCCGAGCACGGTGCCCGTGACATGGGTGCCGTGGAAGTCCGAGCCGACCGAGGTGTTGTACGCCTGAATTTTGCGATGGTTATCGCCAAACGGATCGCCTTCTGGGTCATTGAATGAGCAGTGATTCGGGTTGGGTCGCCCGTCCATGATGCCCACGAGCTGGTTCTCGCCATGGATCCCGGCGTCGTAGACCGGGAAGAATCCGTTGATGTTGGACTGGACGATCCACCGATCGGTGAAGTTGCGCATGGTGATTTCGGGCGCGGATTCGATCCACTGGACAGCGTCGATCTTGGCGAGTGCTTGAACGCTCGCTGTTGAGCCTGTCACTTCGATCATGTATCGGTCTGCGTTGAGTTGGTTGCCGACGATGGTGATGCCGGGGGCAGCACCGATGGCTTTGAGCGCGCTGCTGATCCCTTCGCCTGCAAAGAGATGAATCTGGGCAGCCACCTCGCCCTTGGCGGCGATGGCTTTGCGTGCGTCGGTGACGAGGGTGCGATTGCCGAGTTCGGGATCGATCTTCCATGCGTCATTGAACTCAACAAGATGGGTGACGAAGTTGAGGCTGCTCAGCGCGTTGATGTTCGCGTTCTTGAGATTGATGATGTAGGCATTGTCGGGGAGGTAGTCGCCGAGCGTCGCGCCGGTGGCTTGGAGTGCGCTGCGCTGGGCGGTGCTCAGGGGGGCTGCGAACACCGCGACCATCCGTTCAGGCATCCGCTGGGGGCGCGCCTGATTGGCGGGGATCGCTTTGGCATTGGTGAGCCCAGCGACATCAATCTGCCCGGTCTTGAAGCGCAGCACCGGGTCGCCCGCGCTGGCGATGCCCGAGCCCGCGATGGCGATGAGCAGGGCGATCTTGATCACCGGGCCCAAGCGATTGGATGGGTGTGGAGGCTGATTGGTTGGTGTGTGGGTTGGCATGGGGTTCCTCGTTTGGCTCTACGCGCTCTACATCGGCGGGAAGATCGGTTGAGTCTGCTCAAGACACCAGCCAAACCACCTTGCCACCTGAGAAACCGTCAGAAATCGGCCGCATGATCGGCGTTTTCAGGGGGGGCGGGGAAGATAAGCAACTGGCGTGCAGACAAAGATGCCCGAGTGGGCATCTGCAGAGTTATACGCATTGGGTGCATGGTTGGATCCCAAAGAGGACCGAGAATAGAGCGGATTTTACATCGGCTACGCCGCGTGGAAGTTCAATGGGTCGGCGATCTTCTTGCGGGTGTTCAACGCCTTCTTTCGCGCCTGCGGGCGGGATTTGGCCGTTTGGATAATCCGATCGAGCTTGGTCTTCTTGAGCACCTTAGCGATCTCTTTAGGCAGGTTGTAGAGCACTAACACCCCGCCCACACGCTCAAGATCAGCACTGAGCTGGGCGAACGAGCCCAGACACCCCGACGCGAGCGAATCCATCCCACGCATCGAAAACATGACCACCGGCGGGTTGCCCGGGGTATGAAGCCCGACAATCTCGGCGCGGAGCTGCTTGGTATCGAGCGAGCGCAGGTTGCCGCTGAGCAGGCGGGCGCGGTGCACGCCGTCCTCCTCGGTGATCGAGAGCAGTTTGGTGGTTGGCTCGCGGCGTTTTTTCGACGCCCTCGCGTGCTTGGTCGTGACAGCCTGTTGTTCAATATCTATTCGCACAATGATGTCCCCAAGGTCCCAGAACCTGGCCCAAGAACAGGGCCGATCGAGTTCACAAAATGCATTGTGTTGGCCGGGGCTGGCCAGCGAATTGGCACCAACACGCCCATGCACCGGGGGCCCGGGTGGGTTTGTGAGGGATGCGGGATTATTGGATTCAGTCCACCGGGTTCGATAATCGCTCGGCGAGTTTCGAGAGCGCCGCGAGGGTTTGGGCCGAGACATGATGCTCGATGCCCTCCGCGTCGATCTGGGCCTGGCGTTCGTCGATGCCCAGCGCCCGGAGGAACCCGAGGACGATCAGGTGGCGTTCTTTCGATGCCTTGGCCATCGCTTTGCCCGCATCGGTAAGATATATCGGCTTGCGGGGCTCGGTGGTGACGAGCCCTTCCTTGCTCAGCCGGGCGATAATCCGGGTGACGGTGACATGGCTCACGCCCATGACCCGTGCAAGCTCGCCCACGCGGGCGACCTGTTGCTCCTCGATGAGCTGGTCGATCGCTTCGACATAATCCTCCGCGGTCTCATCGCGGTGGGCTCGGCGGGTGGAAGCGAAACGCTCCGAAGGGGGGATGGTTGAGTGGTCATTGGGCATGATCTGCTCTGAGTGTAGCAATGGAAGCTCAGGAAGATCACTCGCCGAGCATGATGATCCCGGGCTCAACCCCGAGCCGATCGCCGAGCTGCCCGATCGAACACCCGACGATCCGCACCGTTTTTTCGGGGTTGGTGTGCCCGCTGTGGAGGGTGACCTGTGCTCGCTTGAGCCCGAGGGCATTGGCGAGCAGGGAGCAGATCGCTTTGTTGGCCTTGCCGTCTTCGGGGGGCGCGCTGATGCGGACTTTGAGCCGATCGCCCAAGAGCCCAGCGATCGCATCGCGCGACGCGCCCGGCACCGCCTTGATGCGGATCAGGATCGGTTCATCGGGTGCGTTCTCGTCGGGCATGGGTACCGCTGGCTCGGGTCAGTTGCAGGACTCAGCTGCAGGGCGATTTGAACATCGCGAGGAAATCGGTGATATCGAGGAAGTTGATCTGCGAATCGCCGTTGATGTCCGCCATCGGATCGCCCGCGATGAAGGCGTTGATGAGTTCGGAGATATCGAAGAAGTTCAAATCCCCGCTCTGATCGAGATCGACCGGGTGATAGGCGTAGACCGTGATTTCCTGCTCGGCTGCGACATCTTCGAGCGTAGTGACGGATCCATCCGCCCATTCGATGCGGACGGAATCGACCGTATCGAGCAGCTCGAGCCCGTAGTGGACGGTGAGTTCGGATTGGCCGAGATAACTGCTCGCGCCGTCGATCACCCGGAGGTGGTCTTGCCCAGCGTAGGCCGCGATGACCCGCGTGCCATAGCCCATTGGTGCCAGGCACGGGTGGTTGTCGGTGTTGAGATTGATGCGGAGGTATCGGGTGAACTCATCGAAGGGGAGATCATTGCGGTAGATGCGGAATGGGCCGCCGTTGTCGACAAAGGCGAGATCGAGATCGCCGTCTTTGTCATAGTCAAACTGGACAAGCCCTCTGCCGTTGATGTTGAAGGTGAGCCCGGTGGTGTTGGAGATGTCAGCGAAGTTGCCCGCGCCGTCGTTGCTCCAGAGCCTTGTGGGCTCGTTGGGCCATGAGGGCCAGCCGTTGGTGGCGATGATATCGACATCGCCATCGTTGTTGTAGTCGCCGCTGACGGTGCCCCAGCCCCACCCGATATTCCCGACGCCTCTGGATTGGGCCTGGTCGAGGAAGATCGGGTTGTTGGCTTCGTTGTTGCCCGCGCCCATAAAGAGGGTGTTGAAGTAGCTCGCGGTTTCGACATAGATATTGGTGATGAACCAATCGAGGGTGCCATCGCCATCGAAGTCGTTGAGCGTGGCGCCCATCGCGTTGTTGTCGGTGGTGATGCCGCACTCATCGGTTGTGTCTCTGAAAGTGATCTGTCCGTCTTTGCCAGGCCCGTTGTTGATATAGAGCCTCGAGGTGGTGAAGTCCGCAGCGAGGAGCAGGTCGGGGTATCGGTCGCCGTTGACATCGACGAGCTTGGGCGTGAATCCGCGGATAATCTGGTCGCGTTCGGGGAGTGCTGTTTCTGAGATATTGGTGAAGTTCCCGGTGCCGTCGTTTTCGTAGAGGCGGTTGCCCCCGACCAAGAATCCCCATGTCGAGACAAAGAGATCAAGATCGCCATCAAGGTCGATATCGCCAAAGCAGACGCCCTTGCCGCCGACGAGATCGAAGATGTTGTTGACCCCTCGTGCTTGTGCTTCTTCGGAGAATGAGTATTGCCCGTTTTTGTCTGGGCCGTTGTTGATGTAGAGGAGGCTCTTGCCCACGGTGCCCTGCACGCCAGCGGGCCCATAGGAGACGATGTAGAGATCAGGGAGCCCGTCGTTATTGACATCCCCGACTGCGCTCCCGACGCCGAGGTGTGCGTAGGCGACGCCATAGAGTTCTGCTTCATCGACGAAGGTGCCGTCTTGCTGGTTGATGTAGAGCATATCGGGCACGGTGCCGAGCCCGGAGATATAGAGATCAGGCCAGGAGTCGTTGTTAAAGTCGCCGACACTCACGCCCCCCGCCATGCGCCCGTGCATCCCGGTGTATCCAATCATGGGGACGGTGATCGCGTTGATCCCGGTTTGTTGGTTGACGAGCATGTAGATCGGATCGAGCGCGCTGGCGTGTGCTGCCAAGGCGGAGATGATTGTTGCGATGGTGAGCAACGAGCCTGAAGCGGCGCGTTGGTTGATTGTTCGATTCTTTGACATGTCGATCCTTCCCCTATGCCCGCAAAGCGAGCGATGAGCCCCGTTGGCAGCATCCGCCTGAGGGTAGTTGTGCACAACGAGCCATGACCCCAAGGCCAGTATGATCAGCATGACACATTTCGTGTGAAATACAAGACTAAACGGGCGAGAATGGGGTCAATTCATGCTCGAACGGAGTATATGCGTCGATCCCGGCGAGGCGTGGGATTGTCGTGGGCAAGCCGATAACCTGCCCATCGGGATTCGATCAAGAACCCGCAGCAGCCCCGGCCTTTTTCCGAGGCACCCGGCGCTTGACCCGCTGCTCCTGAATCGCGGTGGATTCGCCCCGCAGGGCACCCAAATCCCGTACCGGCCCATCGACCATCCGCTCGAAAGCCATCTCGGCGTTGGGCTTGGAATACTCGGTGCCGATGAAGTGTCGCCCCATTGCATGGGCGATCACGCCGGTGGTGCCAGAGCCGAGAAATGGATCGAGCACGGTGTCGCCGGGATTCGATGAACAGGCGATCACGCGGTGGAGGTAGAGTTCGGGGAGCTGGTTATCGTGTTTGGCGCGTCGTTCTTTGTTGTTGCCTTGGATGCGTCCCCAGTAGGGCCCGTACCAGACATCCATAGGCACGCGCATGCCCGCGGGCATGCCGTCTTTTTTGGATTCGGTGCGCAGGTCGCCATAGATTGCGCGCCGGTCGGATTCTTCGAGGATCGGATCGCTGTTCCATGTTCGGTTGTCGGGGTCTTTGCAGAAGTAGAGCGCGTGGACCTTCGAGTTGATGAACTTGCCTTTGGTGTTCTGCCCGAACCGATAGTGCCACACGCACCAGTTGACCATATGAAGCCCGATGGATTTGAGATGCACGACGATCTCGGCAGCGCTGTCGTCGGGGATGTTGACCCACATCGAACCGGTGGGTGACAAGGATTGTGCGCACAGATCGAGCCATTGCTCGGTGAACTCAAGGTATTCCTTGCGCGACATCGCGGCATCATCCCAGGCGTCGCCGGTCTCGTGGCGATCGTAATCTCTTGCCCAGTTGAAGGGTGGATCAGCAAAGACCAGATCGACCGACTGATCTTTGACCTCTTGAAACTTGAGGAGTTGTTCCCGGCAGTCTCCGATACGGACCGAAGCGATCACGCCGGTGTCTGGGTGGGTGGTGGTGAGATCGGGTTTGGGGGAATTCGATTTGGACATGGTGAGAGTGTATCGCAACTGGGGGCTTTGCGCTTGGGGAATGGGGGGAAGAGTTTTACCACAGAGCACACAGAGCACGCAGAGGAGAAAGACAGAGTAAGAAGGAGAGAGAAGAGGAAGAATGTGGAAGAGGGGAAAAGGGGAGGGATGGGAAAAATTCAGAGTCGGCGGGATTGCTCCTCTTCTCTTTCTTCCACACTCTTCCTCTTCCCCTTTCCCCCTCTTCCCATTTTCTTCTTCCTTCTTCCTTCTTCCTTCTTCCCTCTGCCTTGCCTCTGCGTGCTCTGTGTGCTCTGTGGTCAAATCCCCTCTTCACGCCCCCTCAGGCTCACAGACCAAGACCCGGATCGGCTTGCCCATGTGCCTCGCCCCAAGCACCGCCAGCGGGCGCTTTGTCTGAGGCACATTGGCCCGGCAGCGATTGGGATGGCGGAAAAGGGAGTCCGAAGCCGTCCGCCCGAGTCGGCTTCGCATCTTCTGGGTGAATGAATCGAGGTGCTCGATGCGGAGGATGACATCAATCGCCCTTTTTTTGGTGATTTGGACGCCCATGCGGAAGGACTCGCCGTCGGCGATGGTGGGAGGGAACTCGACGCTCTGAAAAGCGCGGAGCCATTCGATCGCAGCGTACCCGCCATCGGGGGCGTATCGGATCACGCGGATTTGGTGCAGCGTCGGGTTGGACATATCGCTCCTTCTTTGATCCTATCCTTTGGGCGATGGCTCCGCTCAACGACCAACCCCAATCCCATACGCACGCCTTGAGCGTGATGATCCCGTGCAAGAACAATGCCCGGACGATCGGGCGGGTGCTCGATTCGGTGCGCGGGCTCGCGACTCAACTGGTCGTGGTCGATTCGGGTTCGACGGATGACACCATTGAGTTGGTCAACACCTGCCGAGACTGGGTCGGCGATGATCGGTGTGAGGTGATGCTGATCGAGACACACTGGCGCGGGTATGTCAAGACCAAGCAGCTCGCCCTCGATGCGTGCGCGCACAAGTACACTCTCTGGCTCGATTCCGACGAACCCCTCACCCCCGAGCTCGCAGCGAGCATCCGCGAGGCGATGGGGCGAGGTGTTGAAGCTGCGACGGTCAACCGGGTGGTGGAATACAAGGGTCGGCTGCTCACCCACTGCTGGCAGCCCGAGCATCGCCTGCGCCTGGTCAAGACCGAACTGGTGCAAAGCGGCAAAGCCCGGTTCGCGGGGATCGACCCGCATGATTATCTCGAAGTGGATGCTGATGTGTCGATTGCCCATCTTTCGGGGACACTGATCCACGATTCGTTCGAGACTTTCGCTGACCATCTCGAAAACCAGCGTCGGCTCTCGCTCACCAGTGCCCGATCCATGCACGCGATGGGCAAGCGATCAAGCCCGTGGAAGATCATGACCTCCCCCCCAGCAGCCTTCTTCAAGCAGCTGATCGTCAAAGGCTCATGGCGCGATGGGTACGCAGGATGGCTCTGCGCCGGGACCTCGGCCGCTGGGGCGTTGATGAAGCACATGATGCTCTATGAGATGGGGCGGGGTGGGGAGTAAGGGAGAAGATTTTACCACAGAGCACACAGAGCACACAGAGAAAGAAAGGCAGAGAAGAAAGAGAAAGAATGTGGAAGAGTCAGAATCGAATCATTTTTGACCTCTTCCACCTCTCTTTCTCCGCTGTTTTCAAGCCCTTCGCGTGAGCCAAATCCCTCTCTTCTCTGCGGCCTCTGCGCTCTTTGCCTCTCTGCGTACCTCTTCCTCTTGATGCTCTCGCCCCAAACCCTTGAAAACAAGCCGCCTATGATTCGTTTAGCATGGGCATTGGTCTTGTGCAGGAAGCGGAGCCGAGGGCGATCAGTGTTTGATCCCGCCCGGTTCGGCGCACGCCTCGATATGAGGCAGAACGGTACATCCCTATGGGCGATGAAAGCAGAGGCGGCGGCTCAAGAAGCCGGGGCGGTTCACGAGGCGGTTCACGAGATGGCGGCGGACGAGGGCGATCTGGCGGGGGCGGACGCGGGCCTCGCGATAAAGGGGCTGACAAAGAGCCAGAACGCAAACGCACCATCAAAGAGCCCAAAGGCGGATGGTCTGACGAAACATTTGATACCGATATGACCTTCGCCGACCTTGGGCTCAAAAAATCCATCATCAAAGCGATGGACGAACGCGGGTTCAAGCATCCAACCAAAATCCAGTCCGCGCTGATCCCCCTGGCCCTCGAAGGCGGCGATATCCTCGGGCAGGCCAAGACCGGCACGGGCAAGACCGCAGCCTTTGCGTTGCCTTTGATCGAGATGATTGAGCCGGGCGATTCGATGATCTCGGTCATCCTTGCGCCGACGCGCGAACTCGCGATCCAGATCAAGCAGGACATCGAAGAGCTCGCGGTGCACACCGGGCTTAAGGTCTGCGCAATCTATGGCGGGCAATCCATCAACATCCAGGCCGATCAGCTCCGCGAGGGCCCTGAGATCATCGTCGGCACCCCCGGGCGCATCCTCGACATGATCGAACGCCGATACCTTGATCTTACCGAGGTCGAGTTCGCGGTGCTCGACGAGGTGGATCGGATGCTCGACATCGGGTTCCGCGACGATATTCGCAAGATTCTGGGCAAGTGCCCCAAGGACCGCCAGACGATCTTCGTCTCGGCGACCTTCACCGATGAGATCGAAAAGCTCGCCCGCAAGTTCATGCAGGACCCCGAGAAGCTCGAAGTGTCGGCTGGCGCGTTGACCGTTGATCTGGTCAAGCAGGCCTATGTGACATGCGACCCCTGGGACAAAAAACGCATGCTGGCGCATTTGTTGACCCATGAAGAGCCCGCCTTGACGATCGTGTTCTGCCGAATGAAACGGACGGTCGATTCGGTCGTGCGCTACCTCGAACGCAAGGATATCTCCGCCCATGCGATCCATGGCGATCTCTCACAGGCTAAGCGCAATCAGGTGATGACCAAGTTCCGATCCGGCAAGCTCGCGGTGCTGGTCGCATCGGATCTGGCTTCGCGTGGGATTGATGTCGAAGGCATCACCCATGTCGTGAACTTCGATCTGCCCGACGATCCGGATCTGTATGTCCACCGCATCGGTCGCACCGCCCGCGCGGGCAACGATGGGCATGCGTGGTCATTGGTGATGCCTTCGCAGGGCTCGCTGCTTACCGAGATCGAGATTTTGGTGAACTCACAGATTCCCAAGCTCGATTATCCAGAGTTCGATGCCCGTCCACGCCCGGACGATTGGAAAGATGAGCCCACCGGCGGGCGTCCGACCTACGAGGTCAAAGGCGTGCCAACGGCGCCCAAGAAAAACCGCTTTGAAACGGCTGAAGTGCCAGTGGTCGATACGCTCTCGGACAAAGAACTCGCAGCCAAGTTCCCCGGCGGGATCGTGCCATCCAAACTCCCGGGCAAGATGATGGGCGGCAAGGCCAAACGCCGCGGGCGGTAAGATCCGCTTTGATCAGATTTAGATTTTTCACAAAACCGAGCCAGAGGGCTCGGTTTTTTCGTGCAAACTCTCCTCCCCCGGGCCTCCGGGGGAGGTGCCGAACGAAGTGAGGCGGAGGGGGTCTTTCTTGTAGAAGGCAATGGGAAGAAGAGAAGACCCCCTCCGTCTGCGAAGACGCGGCCACCTCCCCCGGAAGCCCGGGGGAGGAGATCATGATACTACGAGATGCCAGACTGAATCTGAACCCTACGCTGCTTTGCGTTGTGTCCAGTTTTCTTGTGGGCGGACGAGCCCGTTGAGCAGGTGATTGACCTGTTGCTCGAAGTGAAGTACCGAGAACGGGGTCATCAGGTGCACCGTGGGGTGGCGAGTGAGGACTTCTTCGGGCAGCCCGATCTTGCCCGTGGGCGAGAGAATCAGCACGGGCAGCGGGCTTGCTGTGGAGCCTGCGGCTTCGTCGAGTTGGGTCTGGGCGAGTTCGAGTTGGTCGGCGAGTGCCTGGCGATCCTTCGCTTGGCGGGCATGGACAATCGCGATATTGGACTCAACCTGTTCATCGTTGGGGTGGTCATGATGCGACATCACCCAGTGCCCGATCGCGTCGGTCTTGGGATCCATCGTGAGGTAGACCGGGTGGAAAACGCGATCGAGCGCGGGGGCGTTGGGCTTGACGATTCGGCGTGATGCCTGGTTGGGTGGGAAGATCAGGGCGCGCATGCTCTCGATTGTGTCGTCGAGCCCGTCCGTGATTGTTTCGAGTGTGAGTTCCGACGAACCGATCAGATCAAAGAGTTCTTCGGTCCCCGAGATCGTTTTGTTGCCCGAGCACCCGATCCCCATCGCGTGGGTGAGCCGATCGGCGAGTTCGATCGCCCCGGCCAGTTCGGTGTTCTTTGGACAGACAGATGCAAGTTTGGATGGCACGCAATGGTGATGCACGATCGCGTCGATCAGGTCCTTGGGCAGGTTCCAGGTGCCGAGCACATTCTGGGCGATGGTGGTGTGATCCGCGAGCAGCAATCGCTTCTCTGTGTGCTCGAGTGCCACCCCGAGCGTGTGGGACTGTTTGAGCACCTTGGGATAGAACTCAGGGAGCGCCTGGAGCAGAATCACCCGCCCGATATCGTGCAAGATCGCAGCGGTGAAGATCATCTCGGGGTTCATCCCCTGACAGACCTGCGCGATTTTGGATGCACACGCCGCCACCCCGAGCGCGTGCTCCCAGAAGAGCTGATGGTCGAACCCCTGGGCCTCGGTCTGGTTTTCACGCATCCGATCGACAATCCCCACCGCAATAATCAGCTCACGCAGAGGCTCGAGCCCGATCTTGAGCACCGCGTCCTTGAGCGTCGTCGTCTGCTCGGCCCGGGCGTAGTTGCTCGAGTTGGCCACCCGCATGATCTTCATCGCGATGGTCTGATCGAGTTTGATCAGATCGGCGAGCATCTCGATGGTGGTGTCCGGGTCGTCGATCGCCTGGAGCACCCGGGCGATGGGCTCGCTGAGCGTGTGCAGCTCGCCGAGCGCTTCGATGCGCTCGTTGAGCAGAGTGCGAGCGATGATCGGATTGATCGCTTTGAGCGCAAGAGCCGGGTCCTGGGCCGGCTCAGGGAGGAGGTAGGTCGGGTGATCCTCGTTGGACTCGGGGGAGGCCTGGTCGGATTTGTCCGTTGGAGCCGGGGGCGCGGTGAGTTGGGCGACCTGGGCCAGGAACCCGGCGATGGTGAACTTGGGCTTGAGCATCACCTTGTTGACCCCGAGCTCGACCGCTTCCATGATGGGCTTTTTGGCTGCGGCATTGGTCAAAAGGCATACCTTGACTTTGGCAGCTTTGGGCTCGGATTTGATCCAGCGCATCAGGTTGAGGGCGTTGTCGTCGGGGAGCCGAATCTCGGTGAGGATCAGGTCGGGCACCTTTTTCACAATCATCGTCTTGGCCTGCCCGACCTGCGAAGCGTTCTGCACCCGGTATCCTTTGGCGCGCAGAATCGTGGAGAGGCATTCACGCACCAGCGGGCAGCTATCGATCAGTAGAATTGTTTGCATCAAAGAGTCTCCATCGTGGACACTCGGGTCTCGGCGAGTCGAGCGCACCCCTTGATCGGTTTCATTCGAGCACCCAGCGATGGTTCAGCATTGAGCCGGTTCGATTCAAAAAGACACAAATCGCAGGCGCACAGCCCGGTGCATAAAAAAACGCACCGGGTCGGTGCGTTGGTGATTCGATCTGTTCAAGCAGCGCCTTGTCAAGCAGCGTCTTGATTAGCGGGCGTTGAGTGTCTCGTGCTCGTGGGTGCTCGACTCGGACCGGATGGTGCCTGCGATCCCCGGGCCCATCTCGACATGGATCTTGCTCTCTGCTTGGGCAGCCGTCGCGGTGATCGGGGGGGTCGAGTCGGCGACTTGAGGCGTGGATTGCCCGTCGGAGGTGTCCATCGCTTCGCGCATCCGCCGACCGACCTTGAACTTGACGGTGCGTTTGGCGGGCACGGGCACCCGTTCGAGGGTCTTGGGGTTCTGGGCGATGCGTGGGGCGCGGTTTTTGACCTCGAAGACCCCGAAATCGCGGAACTCGAGCCGATTCCCGTCGCCGAGTTCGACAATCACCTCATCGAGAAACTCCTGAACGACCTGTTTGACAGCTACGCGCTTCATGCCTGTGGATTCGGCGATTCGGTCGATCAAGATTTTCTTGGTGATCGTTTTCATAGCAGCCCTTTGCTCTTCTTTATCTTTTTCACACTCGGGAGGGCGAAAAAGCGACTCGGTTTGTCTCACATGATCTCACATCGTCTGGCATGGTCTCGCATTGCCCATCGGACATGCATTCTCTAGGTGGTCATGCCCCGCCGATTCGCCTGCATATCCTCATCAAAGCCCAAGGCCTGCATGCGTGACGGGAAATGATCTCCGTGACGATGAGTATCGCAGATAAAAGCCTTCAGGTCAATGGGGCTGGGCATGTCTTTTTCACTTGTCTTTTTGCGCAAGATCGAGTGAACAAAGCACTTGCAATTGTCTCGAAACCCTGCTATGGACGCGTCCCTTGGTACACCAACCCGACCCATCACGACCCTCGCGCCCCCCCAGTGAGGGGTCCGAATCGGGTGTTTTGCTCGCTCCGGGGGTGATGGTCTCGCCCGATGCGATCGGGATCAGCTTCGTGCGTTCGTCGGGCCCGGGGGGGCAGAATGTCAATAAGCGATCGACCAAGGCCCAGCTTCGGATCAATATTGATGAGATTCCCCTCAACGATCGCGCCCGCGCCCGCCTGCTTCGGCTCGGACGCAGCGCCATCAACACCAAAAACGAACTCGTGCTCAACGCCGACGACACCCGGAGCCAGTCACGCAACCGCAAGGCATGCATGGATCGGCTCCGCGAAATCATCATGCGCGCGATGATCGAACCCAAAGCGCGCAGAGCCACCAAGCCCACCCGAGGCTCGGTTCGGCGTCGGCTTGAAGAGAAGAAGCAGCGTTCACAGACCAAGCAAAGGCGCAGGCCCCCGGACGAATCATGAGCAGGACACCCGACCAACACAACGAACCCGATACCCGCTCGGTAATCTTGGCGATCGAGCTCTCGAACCCAACCGCCTCGCCCGATGCGCACTGCGTCGCGTTGTTCAAAGAGGCTTCGTCCAAAGAAACTTCGCCGACGGATGAACTCATCGGCTCGGTGCCGATCCCCGAGGGGCTCCGCAGTGCCGATGCGTTGATGGTGATGATTGATACGCTGTGCACAAAGCACCAAATCACGCCGAGCATGATCGGGAGGCTCATGGTTTCGATCGGGCCCGGCGGGTACACCGCGCTACGGATCTCATCGACGACCGCCAAGGTGCTTGCGCAGACGCTCGGGTGCGAACTCGTCGCGGTGCCCAGCGCACGCGTCGCTGCAGCAGCGATCGAGCCCAAGCATCGACCCGCATTGATCGCGCTGGCGTCGAAGAATGAGCATGCGCACTGCTCGATTGTTCATGCGGATGGCTCGGTGGAGTCGGTGGGCGTGATTGATGCGCAGGCATTGGATACCTTCGAGGCTCGTTCAATCGTGGGCGATGCGCACTTGCCTCGATCATTCATAGACGCTGCCAAGCGACTGGGATGGTCAGCGGTGCCGATCGTGCTCGATGCCCGCCACATGCTCGAAGCCGGCGCGTCGATCGAGCCGATCGAACCGATCGGGTTGAGCCCGATCTATGCCCGCGAGCCCGATGCGATCACGCAATGGCGGGCGAGGCATGGGTCCAAATAACCGTTGAAAACCGGATCTCCGCGAGATGAACCCTTGATCTGGGGTATTGGCCGGTGGTTCTGTGCCGGGTGGGGAATCGGTGTGAAGTTGGGTAAGCTGTGCGACGATATCCGATCATGCGGGCGACGATGCTGATGGACCCCGGCCCAACTGTTCGGCGGGCATTGATGCGTCGCCTGCGCAGATCAAGGAAGGTCGCCTCTATGGTTGCTCAACAACAGACAGACTGGTCGGATAAAAAAGTGTTCACCACAGGCGAAGCGGCCAAGGTGTGCAAGGTCTCGCAGCAGACCATTATCCGATGCTTCGACTCGGGTCGTCTCAATGGTTTTCGTGTCCCGGGTTCGCGCTTTCGGCGGATCCCACGCGAGGAGTTGATCCGCTTTATGCGCGACAACGACATCCCCCTCGAAGCCATCGGCTCAACCCGCAAGCGGGTCTTGGTGGTGGATGATGAGCCTGAGATTTTGTCGCTCATCACCGACCTGCTCGAAAACGACGGACGCTTCGAGGTGTGCCAGGCATCGACCGGATACGACGCGGGGATCGAGACCGAGCGGTTCAAGCCTCATTTGATCGTGCTTGATTACATGCTCCCCGACATCAACGGCAACATCGTGTGCAAACGCGTGCGGGCTTCCGAAACGATGCCCGAAACACGGATTCTGTGTGTCTCTGGCGTGGTGGAGTCGGCGGAGGTCGAGATGCTCCGCAGCGCGGGGGCGGATGATTTTCTCAAGAAACCCTTTGATCTGCGTGAGATGATCTCGAGGATCGAGTCTCTTTTGGAGATCGAAGCGCCAGCGTGATCCAGCCATCATGATCCAAGAACCCGCTACCCAACCCGAACTCAACGAAAAGCAGGTCAATCTGATCCTTGCCAGCGTTGATCGTCTGCCCACGCTGCCGGTGGTGGCAGCGAAGCTGATGTCGATCGGGAGCGCGGAGGATATTGATCTCGATGAAGTGATCGAGTTGATTGAGTCCGACCCGGCGATGAGCGCGACGATTTTGTCGATGTGCCGAAGCGCGGACAAGGGATTGGGCGACAAGATCACGACGGTCCGCCGAGCGGTGATTATGCTCGGGCTCGAAGCCGTGCAGGTCGCGGCGCTGAGCGTGCACATCTATCAACAACTCGAGTCAAATGATTCCATCCAGCCAATGGGCGATTCGGTGTTGTTTGATCGCACCGGGTTCTGGATCCATTCGCTCGCGACGGCCTGCTGCGCCCAGCGGATCGCCTATGGGCACCCCGAGCTCGGGGTCTCGCCCGATCAGGCGTTTTTGGCTGGGCTGCTCCATGACCTGGGCAAACTCGCGCTGAATCTGATTCTGCCCAAAGCCTACGAGCGGGTGTTGAATATGTCCAAGTCGCGCAAGTGTGCAGTGTGCTTGGTGGAACGGACGATGATGGGGCTCGATCACCACACCGCGGGCAAGCGGCTCGCTGAGCATTGGAGATTGCCCGATCCGGTCCGCGATGCGATCTGGCTCCATTCTCAATCGATCGAATCGCTTCCCGAGGGATCGAATCGCCCGGTGGTAGCGATTGTGACGCTCGCCGAGTCATGGGCGAGCGAGATGCACCTGGGATGGGCTGGGGAGTATGGGCAGGCGCTCGATGTGCATGAACTCGGGGCACAGATGAAGATTGACCCTGAGTTCTTCAAGAACAATGCCCCGGGCGTGATCGAAGGCGTGAGCAAGCGGGGCAAGGTGCTCGGGCTTGGCGAGCGGGCCGAGCAGGGGCTGTTGATCGAGTCTTTGACCGCAGCGAATCAGAGCCTGGCCAAGATCAATATGGAGCTGCGGACGCGCCACGCTCAATCATTATTGACCAATCGACTCCTCGATGCGGTGGCCGCGTTCAACGAGCTTCATCATCCGGGGAATACTGTTCAGCAGGTTTTCGGCGCGATGGTGCATTCGGCGAGCGTGCTTGTTGGTTCTGCGCGGGCAGCGGTGATCTTTCAGCACACAGCTGACGAACGCTGGTACACGATGATGATCGATCACGGCAAGACCGTGCAATACCCTGAACCGGTTGAATCACCCGAGAGCGAGCACGAGACGGTCCGCCCGGGGATGCTCGCCGATGCCAACGCAGCCCGGTCGATGGAGATCGCCTCGCTCAACTGGCTCAGGGATTTATTTGTGTCGGTCAAGGAGATCGGGGCGCCGATGCTCATCGGGTCACGGGACGAGCCCGGCGAAGCGGGGCAAGCAAAATCGTCGTATCTGATTATCATGCCCAAGATGGGCACCGGGATCGAGCGGGTGATCGCGATGCCTGAGTTTGCAACGGTGCGTGATCTGTGGGATCGGGCGTTGGGCGAAGCGATCCTCACCGAGAAGGGGCGTCGGGTGGGTGAGGAACTCGCGGCAGCCAATCACGCGATGACCGCGCTGCGCAACGAACTCACAACCAAGGAATCCCTCGTCCAGCTCGGGATGATGGCATCGGGGGCTGCCCATGAGATGAATAATCCATTGGCGATTATCCGCGGGCGGAGTCAGCAGATTTTCGAGCGTGTGGGCTCTGAGCGAGAAAGAGAATCGGCACGCGCAATTGCTGCCGCTTCGGACGAACTCTCCGAACTCATCACGAGTTTGCACCTGATCGCCGACCCCCCAAAGCCTGTTTTTGCGTTGACTGATCCGGTGCTGATGGTGAGCCAAGCCATTGAAATAGCAAGAGATCGGTGCCACTACCAGGGGATCAAAGCGCGGGTGCAGCTGACGGTGGATCGGATGGTGTATCCGATGATGATGGACATTGATCTGATCGCCAAAGCCGTCGCCGAGCCCATCATCAACGCGGTTCAGACAAGCCCGAACACGATCGTTTCGGTTTGCATTGAACCCAACGGCTCAAACGACCGACTCAAGATAAAGATCACGGATTGTGGGTCCGGTTTCTCTGCTCGTTCGATCAAACATGGGTTTGATCCCTTCTTTTCCGAGCTTGATGCCGGCCGACGATCTGGACTAGGGCTTGCCCGCGCACGCGGACTCATCGAGCTGCACAAAGGGGAGATTTTCCTCGGGAACCGTATCGGCAAGACGCCGGGCGCCGAGATCGTCATCCTGCTGGACAAGAACCTGACACAAGAATCTCACGCGGCGTGAAGATTCGAACATTGAAGAGAAGAGAACAGAGCATGGAACGACACCGAGAAACAAAGCCGACCAATATCACGGGCAAGGCGATGGAGTTGGGGCAGCAGGGCGACCCCAGCGCCGAGTTGCTCGTCCGTGTGGTGGCCGTCTCGCCTCGGGCTTCGGTCCGGCGTCGGCTCTCGAGCATGCTTCACGGGCAGGTTGAATCACTCACCTTCGTCGAAGATGCTCCGCGAGCAATCGAACAAATCTCAACAACCAACTGCGATCTGGTCATCATCGAACGCGCCCTCGAAGGCACCGACGGGATCGACCTGCTCGACGAACTCACCGCCAAGCACCCCGCGCTCGTTGGGGTGATCATCGGGCAAGTCGAGAACACCGACGACGCTGTCCGGGCGATGCGCTCGGGCGCGTGTGATCTGATCTCGATCCAGAGCCGAAACGCGCAGACCACCAAACGATTGATCGAATCGGTCAAGCGCGCCGGGCGCATCCGCCAGCGCGATGCCCGGGTCGATCGGCTCAAGAAGCTCTGCCATAAGCTCAACACCGCCCGCCAGGAGGTCTCCGGGCAGGTCGGGGATCTGTGCAATGATCTTGTGATCGCGTATCAAGACCTCTCCGAGCAGTTCGGCGATGTGAAGCTCTCGACCGAGTTCAACGCGATGATGCGCCAAGAGCTCGAGATCGAATCGCTCCTGCGGACGATGCTCGAGTTTACCCTGAGCAAAGTCGGTTCGACCAACGCGGTGGTGTTCCTGCCTTCGAGCTCGGGCGATTATTCGCTCGGGGCGTATGTGAACTACGACATCCCCAAGGACGCAGCCGAGATCATGCTCGACCAGCTCGCCGATACGCTTGCACCGCGGTTTGAAGACACCACCTCGGTGATCTCGATCCGTGGGCAGCGCGAGATGGACGAAGCGTTCGGGCATGAATCACACTGGCTCGATGATTCGGCAGCCATGATCGTCGCGTGCCACCACGATGGCGAGTGCCTCGCGGTGCTCGGGATGTTCCGCGATGAAACCCTGCCCTTCGGCGACGAAGATGTCCGCACCCTGAGCATCATCGCCAAACTCTTCGGACACCAGCTCGGACGCGTGATCCGTGTCCACCATCGCCATCTGCCCAAAGACCAGTGGGGGATGATGGAGAACGATTCATTCGATGGCCCGGGGAATGGTCCAAATAGCGGTCCAAGCAATGGTCCAAGCAGCGATTCGGACGACGATGATTTCTTCTCTGCCGACGACGACCATTTCGGGTTCGCTGCCTGATTCGAGTCGATCGTACTGAAATCGAACGATCCATTTTCCCAATAAGATTGTGATCGGGCAATCGCCCAATCAGGGTCTGTTTTTCGATGCACATCAAGCTGCAAAGCGTTAGACTATCCTGTGGGCTGATCGGATCGCATCATTGATGATGCGACGAGCACGCCCCGCGGGAGACTTTGCGATGATGGACATGCTCTTTGGCGATCTGGCCCCCTGGTTTACCGCCCCGGCGTTGCTCGGCTCGGGGTTCCTGCTGATCCAACTCATCCTGGGCGAACTCGGAGGCGACGGTGCCCTCGATATCGACCTTGATCTCGATGTGGACATCGACGCTGACCATCCGGGCGCAGAGTTCGGGCTTTTGAGCATCCAATCCATCTCGGCGTTTTTCCTCGGGTATGGATGGATCGGGTTCGCTGCCTATCGGTTCCTCGATCTCGGGTTCACCGGGGCTGCGCTCATCGGCGTCGGGGCCGGGGTAGGTGTGGCGTGGCTGATGGTTTATCTGCTCCGCTCGTTCCTCAAGCTTCAGAACAACACCAATGTCTCGATTGCTCAAGCGGTCGGGCTCGTGGGCGAGGTCTATGTCACCGTCCCGCCCGTCGGCGAGGGCAAGGGCGAGATCATCCTGGTCATCAACCAGTCCCAGCACAACTACTTCGCCATCCAAGAGGGCGAGGGCGGCAACGAGCCGCTCCAGACGCACACCCGCGTGAAGGTGGTTCGGGCCGACACCGCGAGCAATATCATCGTGGTCGAACCAACCGCATAGCGGCTGAAACATCATATTCATACGGGTTATTTTCATTCTTGGCCCATCGTCCGTCTCTACTATCCCACTGTTCATTTGCAAAGGAGAATCCATGCAATCGTCAATCCTTCTCGCCCAAGCAGAATCGGGCAACTCGGGGGTGTTCATCATCGTCGTGGTTGCGGTCGTCCTCTTCGTCGGGCTCTTTGTCACCTTTTTCCTCGCCTCGCGCTATCGAAGGTGTCCATCGAACCGTATCCTCGTGATCTGGGGCACGGGCTCGAAAGCGTCGGCCCAGTGTTTCCATGGCGGGGGTAAGTTTGTCTGGCCCGTCATTCAAGACTACGCCTATATGTCTCTTGAGCCTTTGGTGATTGAGATTCCATTGCAGGGTGCGCTCTCGCTCAACAACATCCGTGTGAATGTGCCTTCGACTTTCACGGTTGGTATATCGAAGAGCCCGGTGCTGATGAGCAATGCGGCTGAGCGATTGCTCGGGCTCTCGCCTCATGCGATCCAAGAACAAGCCCAGGACATTATCCTCGGGCAGTTGCGATTAGTCATCGCGACACTCTCGATCGAAGAGATCAACAAGGACCGTGAGAAGTTCATGAACCTTGTCAACGAGAATGTGGCGGAGGAAATCAACAAAATCGGCTTGACGCTCATCAATGTGAATATCCGGGATATTACCGATGAGTCTGGCTATATCGAAGCGATCGGCAAGCGGGCCGCTGCCGAAGCGATCAACCGAGCCAAGGTCGAGGTTGCCCAGCAGGAGCGCGAGGGTGCGGTCGGTGAAGCCGCGGCGGTGCGTGAGCGCAATGTGCGCGTCGCTGAGGAAAAAGCACTCGCCGAGCAGGGGCAGAAGAACGCCGAGCAGGAGCAGCGTATCGCGGTCGCTCAGTTCGAGGCCCAGGCGATCGAGGGCGAAGTGGAATCCAAACGGAACCAGGAGATCGCCGCTGCCGAGCGGACAGCCGAGACGATCGCGGCCAAGAAACGAGCCGAGCAGGAACAGCGTGTGCAGGTGGCGGTCGCCGAAGCGAGTGCCGTTGATGGCGAGAACACCAGTTCGGCCAAGGTCGCCGAATCGAACGCGCAGCTCGCCGAGATCCGCGCCGAAGCAAGCCGACGCGCCGATGTGGCGGCTGCCGAGGCGAGACAACAGATCTTCACCGCCGAGCGTGAAGAAGAACTCGCCAAGCTCGCCAAGGAAGAACTCGCCCCGCAAGAAATCGAAAAGAAACGCGTCGAGATCGAAGCCGAAGCCGTCGCCGAGCGTGCACGGCGCGAAGCCCGAGGGCAGGCCGACGCGGTGCTCGCCAAATACGAAGCCGAGGCCAAGGGCGTCCAGCAGGTCCTCGAAGCCAAGGCTGAGGGGTATCGTCAGTTGATGGAATCCTGTGCCGAGAACCCACGCGTCGCGCCGACCTTGCTGATGATCGAGCAACTCCCTGAGTTGGTTGCGATGCAGGTCAAAGCCATCCAGAACCTCAAGATCGACAAGATCACGGTCTGGGATTCTGGCTCCGGCGAGGGTGGCAAGGGCAACGCAACGGCCAACTTCCTCAGCGGCATGATCGGTTCATTGCCACAGGTCCACGAGCTCGCCAAGCAGGCCGGCATCGAACTGCCCAGTGCTCTGGGTCAGGTGGTGAAGATGGACGAGGTCGCCGAGCCATCACCGATTGTTGAGGACAAGGGCTGATCAACCCGAGTCCGTAGCACAGGCGTCCCGCCTGTGTCCTGCTTACTCTTTGAATCACCAAAGACACAGGCGGGACGCCTGTGCTACGAAAGAAAAAAACACCCCGGCAAACGCTGGGGTGTTTTCATGTCTATTTGTCTCACACTCAATCGTCGAAATACAACGACGCATCATCGGGCAGATCGACCAAGAGCGCATCGCGATCGATGTTCTCGATTTCGAGTTCAGAGTCGAACTTCCCGGTCGCCTGATCGGGCACATGCAGGTTGCCCTTGCCGCTGGTGCCTCGGAGCCTGCGTTCGACGCGTTTGCGGGCGCGCATGATGAGCCGAATCGGCACTTCATCAAACGGCATCACCTCGCGGAACCGGTTCATCAGGAACCGCTCGTAGTTGTTGGTGAACAAATCCGGATCATTGACCACCATCACAATCGTCGGCGGCGCCGTCTTGACCTGCGAAGCAAAGTAAACCTTCGCCTCGGTGCCGAGCCGGTTGCTGGGCCCGCGTTTTTCGAGGATGCTCTTGATGACCCGGTTGAGCTGCCCGGTGCCCACGCGCGTGTTGTTCTGCTCGTGGAGCTCGAAGGCCAGCCCGATCGTCTCTTTGACATTGAGCCCGTCTTCGGCACTCATAAACGAGATCGGTGCGAAGCGCAGCCCGCCGAGTTCTTTGCGGAAATACTCTTCATACCGCTGAGGCGTCACCTTGCGACCCTTTTCATCCGCAGCGTCTTTGGCGACATCCCATTTGTTGACCACGATGACCACAGGCTTGAATGAATCGACGATCATCTTGCCGAGCTGCTCGTCCACCTGCGAGATTTCGGTCGTCGCATCGACCATAAAGACCACCACATCGGCCCGCTTGATCGCCCGCTCGGCCCGATCGAGGGCGTACCACTCGATGTTGTCTTGGAACGATTTTTTCCGCCTCAAGCCTGCGGTGTCGATCGCGAGGAGTGACTTGCCATCGAACTCGAGCTTGACATCCACCGCGTCGCGCGTGGTGCCCGCGATCTCTGAAACGATCATCCGTTCTTCGCCCGCGAGCCGATTGACGAGTGTCGATTTGCCCGCGTTGCGCTTGCCGACGATCGCGATTTTCATATCGACTTCAGGCTCGGGCTCTGATATTTCGTTCGGCGTGATTTCATACAACCGATCGAGCAGGTTGCGTCGGAAATACTTGCTCGTCGCGCTACAGATCAGAGGCACCCCAAACCCAAAGGCCGAGAGTTCGTAGGCGTGAGGCTCCCAGCTCGAATCGTCGCACTTGGTGGCCACGACATAGACGCGGGTGAGCTCGGCATTCTTCGAGCCCTTCTTGTCTCGCCGACCGAGTTTTTGTTCGCGGAGCATCTGGCAGATCGCTTGGTCTTGGGAAGTGATGCCCGCCTGGCAATCGACCGCGAAGAGGATGATGTCCGCGCCCGAAACCGCCTCGGCGATCTGAATCTCAATGTCGTTGGTCAGTGTTGCGAGGTCCTCGCCGATCTCGTTGTATCGCTTGCCGTCAGCGACATAAACGCCGAACCCGCCGGTGTCGGTGAGCTCGATCTGCTTGATCGGGCCTTTGAGATCCGGATGGGTGAGTTCGACAACGGTCGAGAGCCGATCGCGCGTCACGCCCGGCGTCGGATCCACGATCGCGATGCGTTCTTGGGCGATGAGATTGAGCAATGAGCTCTTACCGACATTGGGTCGGCCGACGATGGCGATACGGGGGATGGGCATAGTCGAGGATCATAGACACGAGCCCGCCAAATCCTAATTGAATCCGCGCACAAACTGCCCGCAGGCATGGATTTGCAGGATTCTTTCTCTTCTCATCCCCCCGTAGCACAGGCGTCCCGCCTGTGTCCTCTTTTCTTGGTTTTAAGGGATAGAGCACAAAGACACAGGCGGGACGCCTGTGCTACCGACGAGGATCAGGATTCGATCAACTCCGCCACCAGTTCCCGGTGCGATTCCACCACCCGCGTCGCCCCGGCTTCGAGCAACTCATCCACAGGCGTCAAATCCGCCAGCCCGATCACCCGCATCCCCGCAGCAACCGCTGCGATCACCCCGGCTGCCGAGTCTTCGACGACGATACAAGACGCAGGCGCATGCCCCATCTGTGATGCTGCATGCAAAAACAGCCCCGGCTCAGGCTTCCACTGCCCAATCTCATACGCGCTGAACATTGTTTTTCGATCGGTTCCATCACGATGCCCAAACCGATCCATCAGCCCCGAACCGCCGAGCGTGAGCCTCGCCTTTTCGAGCGGGGCGTTGGTGCCGATGCACCGGTGGGGGGCATCGTCGCCCATCGCATCGAGTGCATCGAGGAGTTCATGAATCCCATCAATCGCAGGCACGCCAAACGCGTGGATTTCTTCGTACATCTGCCTGCGATATTCATCCATCAACCCCGGCAGCTTCTTGCCGAGCTTGGTCTCGACATCGACCAAAATATCATCCAGATTCCGTCCTTTGAAGTGCGTGATCGAGTACGCCGAATCAACTTCCCACCCGGCTGCTGTCACACATCGCGCCAGCACGCGGTTGGTGAGTGGTTCGGTATCGACCAATACGCCGTCGCAGTCGAAGATGATGAGTTGGGACTCGAGCATGTATCTTTTACCGTAGCACAGGCGTCTCGCCTGTGTCTTATTTCTTTTCTTCTGAGTCAGAGCACGAAGACACAGGCGAGACGCCTGTGCTACGGGTTTCTGTGGTTCCTACGCCGTCTGCTCGCTGCCGGGCGCGGGCTCTTTGGCATCAGCCCGCATAAACAACGCCTCGCCCTTGACAATCACCTGCCCCGGCTTGAGCCCATATTCCCCGCCCCATTGGGCGAGTTCACTCAATGGCGCAACAAACCCCGAGTTGGCATCCGCAGGATCGACGAGATGTGTACAGTTCCAGTTGCGCCAAAGTTCACTCATTTTCTCAGGCATCGCCGGATAAAGCAAAAGCGATGCGATCCGCAACGCCTCGCCACAGGAATAGAGGATCGAGCTCAATGCGTGCTCGCCATCGTCGAGGGTTTCGAGCTGCTTGGCGAGGGTAAAGGGGGCGGTGTAAGTGATAAAGTCATCAACATAGTGGACGAGTGCTTTTCCGTGAAAAAGTATCCCCTCAATGTCAAAGACATTTGCGGCATGGACTGCGCTACCAAGATTGTCTTTTACAAATTCTTGGAATTGATAAGTCCTTTCCATGCGGTCGTCAAGTTTGCCCACATTCCCCAACGCCGTCAATGCTGTTTGCATTGAAGTCCCATTTTCAAAGCCAAATTCGCCGTTGCATGTGCCCTTCACTTTGCCTTCAAAATATTTGTTGAACATGTTTCCGACGCGACTAGTCGAGTTGCCAATTGTGTTGGCTAGATCGGCGTTATATACCTCAATAAATCGTGAATGTGCAAAGTCTGCGTCATTGGCGCCCAGTGGTCCTTGTGCGGTTAGGAACCATCGAACTGCATCCAAGCTATATTTATTTGCGTATGCACGGAGCAAATCGATCTCGATAAAGTTGCCTAGCGACTTGGACATCTTCTTGCCCTCAGAAATCCAGTACGCATGGGCATAGACCCTTGATGGTGGAGAGATTTTATATGGTGTTCCCGCCCACATGTCAGATTTGTCCAATGCGTGGAGCATCGCCGGCCACACCACCGCATGGAACCAGATGATGTCCTTGGCCATTAGGTGCACAACCTCGCCGTCCCAGTATTTTCTGCGTTCATCGTTATCGACGATCGTCAGGTAGTTGCACAGAGCCTCGATCCACACATAGATCCGGTGCCCGTCGTCGCTCGGCATCGAGATGCCCCAGTCCGTTTCGCCCTCTTTGATTTTCCGCGACACCGGCACAGGTCTTAATCCTTGTTTGAGTCGGCCCAAGACTTCATTCTTGCGTGCATCGGGTGCAACTCGAATAGCATCTGTTGTAATCCGTTCGCGCAGCCAGTCTTCGTATTTATCGAGCCTAAAGAAGTAGTTCTGCTCCACCCGTTTTTCGAGCGGCCTCCCCGTCACAGGCGACTTGAAATCGTGCTCCTTGGCGACCATCTCCGTCAGGTATTCCTCCTGCGAAGGGTCGTACCACCCCTCATAGTCACCAAGTTCGATATCGCCCTGATCGAGCAACTGCTGGATATATTCCACAGCCTTGCCCTTGTGGCGATCCTCGGTCGTGCGCACAAAATCATCATTCGAGAAGTTCATAAACGCGAACGCCTCTTTGAACCGCCTGGCATTGATCGTCGCCCACTCCATAGGCGTCTTGCCATGCTCGGCTGCCGTCTTGGACACCTTCTCGGCGTGCTCGTCGGTGCCAGTGAGAAAGAACACATCGCGCCCGATCAGCCGCTGGGCGCGGGCAGCGACATCAGCGATCAGCGTCGTATAACAATGCCCGATATGCGGGCGATCGTTGACATAGTAAATCGGCGTCGTGACATAGTACGGCTTCTGGTTGGGTGGGTTCTTGGGCATCAAAAGATTGTAGTTCCAACAATCCAGCCAAAGGGCTCAACCGAAGTGAAAGAGACCGGTTGAACTGATTGTGCGGATTGTGTTATGCGCACTGATAACTAACCGTTCATTCTGCGCTATGCTTTGTCAGCACTGGGAATAGAACATGATCCGGTATGGTTTTCCGTAGGAAGAGAAGGGCAGGAACAGTTGGAGCGACAGAAGTTCGAACAACTTGCCCTTGAGCATCTCGATGCGGTCTACCGCATGGCTCTTCATCTCTCTCGCAGGCCTGAAGAGGCCGACGAGCTGGTTCAGGAAGTCTATGCTCGGGCATTTCGCCCTCAAACCATCGAACGGTTCGAGGACAAAAGTGCGGAGGATGATCCAACTTCCGGGTCTGGAGGCATGCGCTCGTGGTTATTTGCCATCTGCCACAATGTCTTCTACACCCGGATCAAGAAACAAGCCCGCCAACCCATGGCGGTCGAAGAGTTCTTCGGCGAATCATCCAACGAACCAATGCCCGACCAAGCACCACCCGTCTGGGATCGCACCGATCTCGATTGGGAGCATGTCGATGGCCGATTGAAGTCGGCGATCGAGGATTTGAAAGACGAGTACCGCGAGGTGCTCATGTATTGGGGAGTCGATGGGCTCAAATACCGCGAAATCGCGGAAATCACCGGCGTCCCCATCGGCACCGTCATGAGTCGGCTCCATCGGGCGCGAAAGCTCTTGGCAGATGCACTCATGAGCGATGAAAAGACAGTGGACGATCTCGGGTTGAGGCTGCTCTCAGCAGGACCCAAATCCGAAACAGAATAAAGGGACCGTAAACCAAACGGGGAATCCAAGCGGGGAATGAAGGACGACAAACGACTATGAACAACGATCAGCACCAATCCGAGCACGCACAGGAACAGGGTCAGCCGATGAATATCGCTGCCTTGCTGCGAGCCGCTGCCGATGGCGAGCTGAACGACGCCGAGTCCAAAGAACTCGATGCGTACCTCCAAAGGCATCCAGAAGCCCAATCCCAGATCGAGTTCGAGCAGGCGATCAAATCCAGCTGCGCCCGTGCGATGAGTGGGCCCACCTGCCCCGACGCCCTCCGCGCCAAGGTTCTGGCGATCGCTGCCGAATCCGCATCGGATTCCCAGGCCTACGCCAACCGAATCCAAGCCTCGAACGCGCACACCCGCTCGCCGAGCTTTTGGTCCCGTTCGCCGATGATGTCAGCCGCGGCTGCTCTGTTGATCGTCGCAGCGGGCACGCTCATCTGGCAGAGCGCATCGTTCACCTCCAACTACGCCAACGACGCACCCGAAGGCTTAACCGTCCAGCAGGCGAGCTACTACGGGCGTGTGAGTGATTTCGTCGTCCGCGAACACACCCGGTGCTGCGATGATAAGGCTGCCCAGGCCAAACTCATCAAGCGCGATATCGACGAGGCGACCCAATACTTCAGCGCTGAGTTCGGGCACGAAATCGTTGTTCCTGATATGGACAAAGCCGAAGGCGAGGTCGAGTTCTTCGGCGGCGGCGACTGCGATGTCCCCTCCACGCCCCGCTCAGGACACCTCCGGTTCGACGCCATCGCAGACGACGGCACCCGGATCTCCCTGAGCCTCTTCGTCTCGCCCGATCCCGGACTTCTTCCCATGGAAGAAGGGCTTGTCTATTCGATGGATTCCGAAGCCTGCTCCGCCGCAGGAACCCGGCTCTTCGCTTGGACAAGCAACGGCATCCAGTACCTGCTCGTCTCCGAAGCCGATGATGAAATGTGCGCCAAGGTCCGCGAACTGATGCAGGCACCGACCGACTTTGGTTCGCTCTGATCGAGCCTCCAAATATCCAGAAATCAGTTTTCTCCACAATGCACCCGATCCAGACCCGGATCGGGTGTTTTTTGAGTGAGATATGCACTTTCCGCGCTCCCAACCACGAGATTCTCTGAACCAAACACCCGATGAACCGAGTATAATATCAGTGCACGATTGATGCACAAGGAGTGTCCTATGCCCACACAGAAAAACACCAGCACGCCCACGCCCAGATCGTCCAAATCCCATCGGCTCGCTGTGACACTCCCCGCAATCGCGGCTGCGCTTGTTCTGGGCTTGAGCACCGGGGCCTCTGCCCAGAACGCACTCGGCGATGGCACCGCACTCGATGCCAACACCGGGCAGAGCGGACGAACAAACTACCGAAGACCTGACTTTGCTTCGGAACTCCGTTTCCGCAACGCCATCGCAACGGGCAACGCGCCCGGCGGGCTCAGCTTCCGAGGCGATCTTGGGTATCGTCAGGCGGGCGAGTTCTCGGGTGATCTCGGGTCTGATTCGCTCTTCGCCTTCCGCCGAGACTCGTTGTATTCCGGGCTCGCCGGGATGGGCATCCGAGGCACCGATGCGCTCCAGTACCAGTTCGCCCTGACCACCGGCGCCGCCCCGCCGAGGAATCTCGCGGGCAATCTTTCGCTCGCCCGGGATGATTACTACAACCCAAGCCAGTACAACCCCGGCGGCTACGCATCAGGGCAGTCAAGCCGAGGGCTCGACCCGGGCGCAGGTGCTCGCATCGGGTTCGATCGGGTCGCTGCTGATCTCAATCCGGTCGGCAAACAGCTCTCCGCCCCGCTCGACGCGATGCCGGGTGTCGTCGATTATGATACCAACTCGATGCTCGGCTCGCTCCGCTCATCGTCAACCTACTCCACGACCTCGATGCTTCAGCCCGCGCTCATGTCGCGGTATACCGAAGGCGTTGACCGTAAACCCATCGGATTGGTTTCGTCGCCGTTGCTTGGGATCACCTCGACCTCGATGGCCCAGCCAGACCGGGCGATCAACCCCCTCGTCGCCCGCCCGGGCAACGCCCCATCGGGTGAGCCCGATGCGGATCAGACAGCACCAGGCGGAATCCCATCGACCAAACTCGTCACCTCATACGATGCGCTCGTCGAGCAGATGCGGACTCATGTCGAGGAGATGCGCACCCAGAACCAAACCAATGCGGACTCCACCATCATCCCCGGTGAATCAAACGATGCCTGGCTCATCCGGAAGATGCAAGACATCCGCGAAAAACTCTATGGCGTCAAACCCGCCAACGAGGGCGATCCAAACGATCCGAACAATCCCAACGCCGATCCCAACGCCGACGAATCGACCGATCCATTCGATCCATACAACCAATCCAAGCCCGGCGAGGACGATCAATCCAAATCCGCTGATCCATACCGCGCTATCCCAAACAGCGATGACAGCCCGGTCACCAAAAGACTCGAAGATTCACGCAAAGACATCAACTCGTCTCCCACAGGCGTGTCGCTCTATGACCCCACCGAAATCGCGGTTGATCCCGAGACGCTCGAAGTGCTCCGCGGGGCAGCGGCCAACGAGGTCAAACTCCTGCTCGATCCCGGCGCAGACAAACGCGATGTCTACGCCGAGCATATGCTCGCCGGGCAACGCCTGATGGCCAAAGGGCGATATTTCGACGCGGAGGAACGCTTCACCCACGCCCTCTCTGTTCGCCCCGGGGATATCCCCTCGCAACTCGGTCGATTCCACGCCCAGATCGGCGCGGGCATGGTGCTCAGCGCCTCGGTGAATCTCCAGGCGCTCATGAGCATGCACCCCGAGATCATCGCATCACGATACACCGGCAAGCTCATCCCCACCGATGAACGCATCGAACAGCTCGTCGCTCGGCTCAAAGAACGCGCCGGGCTCACTGCCCCCAAATACTCCACCCGCCAAATGGAGAGCGAGCAAGTCCGTGTTTCTGCCAGCCTTTTGCTTGCATACATCGGGTATCAGATCAACGATCAGCAAGCGATCAACGATGGGCTCGCGGTGGTCAAAGAGTTGGGCTCCGACACCGATCGCCGATTCGCAAGCCTGCTCGCCAAACTCTGGGTCCTACCCACCGATCCCGCCGAGCAACCCGCATCTGATCCCGCAGGAACCCCGCAAGCAGACTGATCGACGCTCAATGAAGACCACAACGGATGATCTCGATCGCCCCGGCGGGCATTCGCTGCGTGACTACTGGACGACGGGCACGGTTTCTTCGCTGTGTGAATCACTCACCGAGCTCGCCGATTTCCGTATCGAACTCCGCGACGAGCAATCGGTCATCCTCGATGCCTCGTCCTACGAAGACAACCGGGCGGACCCGACCTCGATCCCCGAAGATGCGTTCGTCGTGCCCATTACGGTCGCCGATGATCCTATCGGCTCGGTGGTGATGTATCCGATCGCCCAGGCGTCCATCGAGCCGAAGGCTCGCGTGCTCTTCGAGCGCATCGCCACCCTCATCGCGATGACCGCATCGGAGATGTGCACCGATGTCTCCGAGCTGCGCTATCGGCTCAGCGAGATCGCGGTGCTCTACAAGCTCAGCTCATTGCTCGCCCAAGGCGGACGCGTCAAAGACACCCTCGGGCTCTCGCTCGAGCTCGCCATCGAGGTGCTTAATCTCGATGCGGGCGCGATCATGCTCTTGCCCGAAGACTCCGTCGGGATCGTGCATACAGAGATGGAAAACGAGCTCCGACGATCCGCTTCGATCGAGCTGAGCGACGCATGGCTGAGCAACCCAGTCCCGCTCTCGAAGGATCGTGCTTTCGATCGCCAGAGCCTGCTCGGCGAGGTCGTCGCGGTCGAAAACCTCCCTGATGACCCGCGCGTGCTTGTCCCCGATGAGTGTAAGGCTGAGGGGCTGATCGCGTTTCTGGGCACCGGGATGGTCTTCGACGATCGCCCCATCGGCGTCATTCGGCTCTATTCCCGCACCCCCCGCGTGTTCTCAACAGGCGAACGCCAGCTCATCCGCTCGATCGCCGAGTCCGCTGCTTCTGCTGTCGAACAAGCGCGCCTGCTTCGTGGCCAAGCCCGCGAGCGCCGGATGCACCGTGCGCTCAAGATCGCCGGCGCTGTTCAGAAGCGGATGCTCCCCGAAGAAACCCCCAAGTTCGAGCGCATCGAACTCGCAGCCCGATACCGCCCGAGCCAAGAGATCGGAGGCGACTTCTACGACCTCTTCACCGTCCGCGACCAGCTCGGCGTGCTCGTCGGCGATGTCGTGGGCAAAGGCGTGGTCGCCGGGCTCTTGATGAGTGCCGTCCGCGCCACCCTCCGCGCCTTTGCCGAGCATTCCGATGATCTCTCGCTGGTGATGAACCGGACCAACGCTGCGGTCTGCCGGGACACCACCCCGTCCGAGTTCGTCACAATCTGGTACGCAGCGATTGATCCCGAGTCATTGGTGATGCGTTATGTTATTGCCGGGCATGAGCCGCCATTGCTCCTGCGCAAGGAGGAGGGCACCTGGAAGGTCCACACACTCCCGGGCACCGGGCTTGTGGTGGGGGTGCTGCCCGATGAGCACTATACGATGCACACGCTCACCCTCGAGCCCGGCGATCTCCTCATCGCCTACACCGATGGCATCACCGATGCGGCCAACTTCGATCTCGATCGGTTCCGCAAGCACCGGATCGAAGAGTCGGTCATCGAGTTCCTTGAAGAATCGCCTCAGGCGAGCGCTGAGGATGTGCTCAACCGGATCTTCTGGTCGATGCGTCAGTTCGTCGGGCTCGCCGACCAAGCCGACGACGAGACGCTGGTGGTGGTGAAGATTGGGCAATAGGCAATAGGCAAGAAAAAACCGCTTCCAAACAGGTCGCGGCCAGAATAAATCAGATTGACTTCGCTCGTCCCGTTGAGTTCACGCAGCCCAAGGCCCGTCGTCATGCTCATCGAGCCAGTCCGCCATGCGGATCGGGGCGCAGTATTCATCGACCTGATCGCTCAGGGATTCGAGGTTCTTATCGACCTGGCTCAGTGCCTGCTCGACTTGCTTGATGCTATCCATCGGTTGCTCTCCTGAATCATGCGGATCGTGTGATTCGTGGTCTGCGCCCGCCGATCTCCATGATCGTTCGAGAGGCTCAAACGGGAGTGGTTCGGGAGCGATCGCTTCGGGTTCATCCCGGAAAAGTTTCAGGTAAGACATCACAAGCCTCCTTGGACAATGGGGTGCACCATTGACTGTGCAATTAACATCGTCCGGAGGTTTCGTGAACTCAAGCCCAATCCACCAAGGCAGTTCCGGTTATACCAGCTGTGCTGCCTGGGGGAGTGTTTTCCGAGTAACATAGCCCCGATATCGGCCCGATCCCCTTGACCGGATCAGTCTTTGGGGGGCAGTTCTGACCCGTGAACGGGGCTTTGTTCGTCGCTGGCGACTGGTTCACCCTGGGCGCGTGGGGTCTTCCCCCCGATCTGAGGCTCAGCACCCACCACAATCCGACCAAGATTCTCACGATGCTTGTAAATCACCAATAACGCCAACAACACCGTCACCGCGAAGAAGGGCATCCCGTAGTTGGGGATCCCCGCCTTGATCTCCTCGACCCGCTCGATCGGGAGCGTGTCCCAGTCCATCGCAGTCGATCGCTGACGGATCATCAAGGTCCGATAGTTCGCAAAGGTCATGTAAGTCCACAACGGCAGACTCGCTGCCGCAGCTGTCGACGCCAGCGATACATACCGCCAGAGCGAGAGCACCATCAGGAACACGATCAACGCGCCCGCAGCTGGCAGGCTCATCGCGGGCATAATCCCGATCATCGCGCCCAGCCCCGTCGCGACCCCCTTGCCGCCCTTGAACCCAAGCCAAGGCGTGAACATATGCCCGAGCACCGCTGCGATCATCACCGCCAGCCACCAGAGCGCATCATTGGTTTCCACCCGCATCGTCCCCAGCGTGCCCATGAAATGTCCTGCGAGCAGTGTGGGCATCAGCCCTTTGGTCAGATCGAGGAAGAAGCAGGCGTAGAAGAACCGTTTGCCCAGGGCTCGCCCGAGGTTCGTCGCCCCGATATTGCCCGAGCCATGCGTGCGGATGTCGATGCCGTTGACTTTGCCGATGAGATACCCGAACGGGATCGAGCCGGCGAGAAAAGCGATCGGGATGAACATCCACCATTGCATGGGAGGGAGTATAGAGGCTTAGCGATCGAGGAATCGGGCATTGAGCGCCGATTTGATATTCCCGAACACCTCGTCGGGCGATCCCGTCGCATCGACCCCCAGATACCGCGTCGCGTCCGGGTCAGATTCAACCAGCGAGCGATACCCCTGCCGAACCATCGCGTGGAACGCAGCGCCCTTGGCTTCCATGCGATCGAGCAATGGATTGAGCCGAGAGGCTGCGGTTTCTTGATCGACATCGAAGATCAGCGTCGCATCGGGCTCGATGCCTTGCATCGCGATTTTGGCTGCCGCTTCGATCTCGGCGTTGGGAATCCCGCCCGCTGCGCCCTGATAGGCAAAGGTCGAGGCGACGAATCGGTCAGCAACGACCAGATCGCCGCGTTTGAGCGCAGGATCAATAATTTGCTCGCAGAGCTGCGCCCGCGACGCCATATAAAGGAGCATCTCGCACCGCAGCGACATTTCCTCGCGATCGAGGTGCTCGAGCAAGGCATCGCGGATCTTCTCGCCGATCTCGGTGCCTCCGGGCTCGCGGACCTCAGCGACGGTGATCCCGGCGCGATTGGTCGCGTCGAGGAACAGCTTGAGCTGGGTGCTCTTGCCCGATCCATCGGGCCCATCGAAGACCAAGAACTTGCCCCGGAGCGCATCGGCGAGCTCAGGGGACAAATCACGGGATTGTGCCGTGTTCTTGGGGGGATTGGCGGGCTCTTCGATCGGCTTGGTCATGGTGTTGATACTCACGGCGATGAGTGTAGCGTCTGACGAACCGCCATGATGCGTTGAGCCCAAGGAGTTCCACCCAGATTTAAATCGATCAGTTCGAGCCGAGCAATATGGCGGAGCGCATCCGTTTTTTCCGCTGCTGAGCCCTGCTCGGCGATGGTTTCGAGCATCAGCGCCCACGCCTGCCAGTAAGTGCTTGTGTGATTCCCGGTTGCGTCGATCCGGGTGCTCAGATCGCGCAGAGCCTCGAACCCGGTGCGGGATTGTCCAAGCGAAAAAAGCGTCTGGGCACGCATGAGTTCGAGCTCGTCGGTGGGGCGATTTTTTTCTTTCGCTTCGGCAATCAGCTGGTCAATCGACCCGATCGCCGATTCAGGATCAAGCTCAATTTCTTGAATCGCTGCCCGCTTTGTCCACATCTGTGCGCCCGGGATGTCAAATCGCTTCGCTGCGTTGCGCATCCGGATCCCCAATCCCCGCTGAATCTGAGGCTCGTCATACCGCTCAAGCATGCTCACCACGGTTTGCTGATACAACTCACCGGCGAGCACCCCCTCGCGGGTGTCGGGTGCGATCGGATCGAGCACATCGAGGACAGCGAAATCGGTGAGCAGTCCCGCCAGTGCGAGCCGCCAGAGGTCGATCTGGGGGTGATCCGGGAAGAGCCGAACCCCCAGGCTCAGCCGATCGCGGGCGAGGGCCTCCTCACGGGCAGCGGTCGCGTGGATCGCCCCAGCGATCGCATCGCGGGCGCGGGGGTGATCGGGATATTGCTTGGCGAGTGTGGTCAGCGCGATCGCCGAGCGGGCCTGGGCATCGGGCGTGTTGAGCACCCGCCCAAGCACCCCGATCTGCCAGAGCGCATCGGCTGCCTGCCCAGGCTCATCATCGCGCTCGGCGATGATGTCGAGCAGGTCCATCGCGCCTTGGCGCCGATCCATCGTGTGCGACATCGTGTTGGCAGCTGCCAGAAGCACCGCGCTAGGCAGGTCGGTGTTGGAGGTGCTCGCAGGGGTTGAATCGAGGATCAGGGTGATGCGGGTGTCGATGTAGTTGCCCATCGCCTGGTTTGTGCGCGCCGCGCTGCGCAGCTCGATCATCGGCTCCCAAGGATTTGGCTCGTTGGACGCCAGCAGCGACTTGGTCATGGTTTCGCGCAGGATCAGCCCCCACACCGCATCAATCGAACCCCCCGGCGTGACAAACGGGAACCGGGTCGTCATCGTGCCCCAGCGTTCATCGAGCAGATCCTGCCCGCCTATCGAGATCAAGGCGATGGCGCACTGGGCACGGGTCGAGTCATCGAGCCCAAAGTCATCTGCCACTTCGAGCAGCTCGATCACTCGGCTCTGGGCCTGGCTGCGCTTCCCAAGCCGATCGAACGCGCCCGCAACAGTGAGCACCCGCTGGGCATCGGTGTTGGGCTCGGAATAGAGCACCGGATCGAGCGTGTCGATGATCGTTTGGAGTTCGCCGTTGTTGACCGAGCCGGGCGAAACAATGCTGAGCATCAGCACGGCCTGCGCGTCGAGGATCGCAGCTCGCCCGTCGCGAGTGACCAGCGGGCGCACGAGCGAGCGGATTTGTTTGGCGAGCCGAAGCGCTTCTCGGCGCTGGAGCGGATCGGCGTAGCTGTAGAACACGGAAAGGCCCGTTCCTGAGTTGGCAAGCGTACCCATCAGCTCGCCCGCTGCGATGATCCGCTGCTCGTTGGTCGCCCCGATCGAGCGGGTGCTCAGGTCTTGATCTTGATCGGGCGCGATCAGATCGTCATAGGTGACGACCCGGTAGTCGTCGCTGCCATCGCCATGAAGCGTGCCGATGGCGTTCATGATCCCGGTGGGGTCCTCGTCGAGGAGTTGGATGGCTTTGATGGCGGTCGCCCGTTTGCCCGTCGTTGCGCTCGGTGGATTGAGCCGATTGAGTTCTGCAAGGATCTGCTGCTGACCCTGCGCCCATCCCATTTCCGTGCGCTGGATCGAGCGCGTGATGAGCAGGATCAGGTCCGGCTTGAGTTTGAGGGCCTCGTGCAATCCAACCACCGGGTTCGATCGTCCGCGCGAGCTGATCGTGCTGAGCCAGTCGGTGACCCGTTGTTTGTTCTGCGGCGTCGCGCGGGCGAGCCGACGATTGTTGATCGGGGCGAGGACATACTCCTGATCGTCGATTGAACGAAAGAGCACCACCTGAAACCGCTGGGTGGGCGAGAGCCGATCAATCGAGCGCAGGAGCTGGGTCTGGAGATACGCGAAACTGTTGGCCGTTGCGCCCGACCCATCGACGACATACACGACCTTGCGCGCCGCGCGCGTCTGCACGCCCGCGAAGCTCACGGTGGGAGGCGACGCGCTGCGGGGCTTGCCCATCTGCGCGTGGGAGGTTTCGAGCGAGGCCAATGACGCCGGGTCCATCGTGGGGGCGGAGAGCTTGAACCGCTCGAGATTGGCAGCCGCGTCATCGAGCGAGGCGATCGAACTCGGTGGGCTCGCTTGATTCAAGGCTTGTTTGTTGGTGCGATGCTCTTGGGGGGTGCTCGGCGAGGGGGCGGGCTCATCGGCGAGCTTGGGCATCTCGGGCGCAGCGGGCAGGGCGAGTTCGGCGATCGGGAGCCGATCTTCCTCGGGCGCAGCAGCACTGATCTGCATCCCGATGTAGGCGACCGCGCCGATGAGCAGGGCATGAACCGCGATCGAAACCGTGGGGGGCACTGTCATACGCATCAGCGAGTTGGATTGTTTGGGCGCGTGATTCACCACTAGATACTAGGTAGTGTCTGCCGGCTCAGGATATCTTCTTTGAGGGTGCCCCGTCGGAGCCGTCTTCGGCTCCTTCGGGCTTTGTGTTGTCTGTGTCCGATCCCGAAGGAGGATAAGAATCCTCCGTCGGGGCACCCAGACGAGCCATCAGACACGACCTCGCAGCGTCATGGGCTGATCTGACCGGGCCAGCGGGTTGAGCCAGCGGGCTGGGTCAAGGAGTCGGGTTGGGTGTCCGGTCAAACGCGCCGCGATCGGTGGGAGGTTCGGTGGCGGTGCCTTTGGTGGGTTTGTTCGCTTTGGGATCGCCATGGAGATACGGATCGCGGTGGGTGGGCTTGAAGATCACCCGATCAATCCCGATCGCGCCCGAGCCGAGGAAGAACACGCTGATCGACATCGCAGCCAGGGCGAGCTGCCAGAAGAGCGGCATATACGATGCGGGCGACCAGATCGGTTCGTTGAGCGGGATGAACCCGAGGATCGCATCGTTGGATTGAATGGCTGCCGGGCCGAACTGCGTCATCCATATCGCCACGAGCATGATCGAAAGCGTGCCTAGCGCGTTGATCCGGGTGAGGAACCCGAGAATCAAGAAGCTGCCCGCGACGATCTCGGTGATCGCTGCGATCCACGCGAGGGCTTTGGGCCAAGGCTTGGATGCCAAGGCGGAGGGGAGGGTCGGATTGATCGGTGTGGAATCCTGCGTGAGCCCCGGATCGGCAGCTTTGGAGATCATCAACGCGATGGCATAGACCTGCTTGACCTCCATCGGCTCGGGGAAGTCCGATCCGGCGTAGACGGTGCCGGCGTATTGCACGGACTCGAGCCGAACCTTACGCTCGGGCTTGTCCGATTCATTGGCTTGATTCGCTTTGGCTGGCTCTTGGATCGGCTCTTGGGTTGGCGGGTTGAGCTGCTCCTCGATCATCTCGATGATCTCGTTAGCCTGCTGCTCGTTGAGATCCGGGTCGGCGGGGACTGCAACGGGCTCGATCGAATCTTGCCCTGTTTGTTCTGGAATAGGTTCCGAAATAGGTTCAGGTGCCTGCTCTGGTGGAGGTGCCGGCTCAGATGCTGATTCTGACGGGGTCGGCGGGGTCGGCATGACGCCGATGTTGGCGAGTCTTGCAGCGTCGTCGCCGGTGACGGGGTAGGTGCCGACAAGTTTGCCCGTGCCAGTCCAGAGGAAAGTGAGCCCGAGGATGATTCGGAGAAAGAGTGTCGGCAATGTAAGTGCAACCTGATCGCGGAGCCTCATGGTTGGCTCTCCTGTTCGTTTGTTCGTCGTCCCCTTGTCGTACAATACTCGATATCATGGCCCAAAGGGCGATGGAACTCTTGGTTTGATCGGCAAAGATGGGGAAAATGCGCCAATCATACCGATTGGAGCAATAGATCGGGCATGCTCGGGCGTATGGGCATATAGAATCCCCCTCGCTGCGGATGTGGCGGAACTGGCAGACGCGCTAGATTTAGGTTCTAGTGGGGCAACCCGTGCAGGTTCGATTCCTGTCATCCGCATTGTTCAATAGATCACACGAAAAAGCCCCCAGCAGATGCTGGGGGCTATGTGATGGATGGTGGATGATGATGAACGCTTGATTGATCCCGGCTTATGGGCAGCCCGCGCTGAAGGCGCTGAGGAAGGCGGAGATATCGAAGAAGTTGAAGGTGCCGTCGTCGTTGAAGTCGGCGACGGGGTCCTGGGCATTGAAGGCGCTGAGGAAGGCGGAGATATCAAAGAAGTTCAGGGTGCCATCGTCGTTGATATCGGGCGGGCATTCTGTTGGCGTAGTGCCCTGGAACTCTGCGGCGCCCAGATCGACAACCCCCGGGACGGCGTCGTCGATGCCTGTGTCGGGCGTGCCGGTGTCATCGAGGAAGCGCGAGCCGCCATAGATATCACCGAGTATATTCAATCCCACGACCAGATCGTTCCCGCGGTCGATGGCCGGGGAGCCTTCGGTGAGACGGACATTGTCATCGGGTGTGCCCGGGATGTTGTCTGGGCCGTCGGCATCGACGAAGAGCGGGACGAGATTGATGTTGCCGACTCCAGTGGGGGCGGGATCACCCGAGCCCAGCCCGTTGATGATGGTTCGATTGACGACCAGATTGACAGCACCGTTGTACCAGATTGAATCTGTTTGTCCACCTTGCGGGCCTGTGTTATCCCAGAGGATGGAGTTGTCAACCGTCACACTGCCGCTGGCAGCCATGATCGCGCCCGATCCGATCCCGGATGTTGTGGTGTTCATGGTGAAGGTTGAGCCCTGGACAAAGAGCTGTCCGGGACCATCGCCGGCGACTGTTCCGGCATTGGAGATTGCGGTGTTCCCGGTGAAGAGCGAGTTTTCGATTGTTAGTTTGCTTGCCGGGCTGGCGGCGTTCATGCGTACTGCACTTGCGCCCACATTCTCGGTGCTGTTGGCGTAGAAGCGCGAGGTGGTGATCCGGTGCGTGCCAGAAAAGAGGTATCCGATTCCCCCAGCCTGAGGCGAGGCGTTGCCTCGGAACTCGCATCGGTCAAAGACGGTGTTGGCCGAGTTGGCGGACAAGTTGACGACCGCCGCGCCACCCAGACTCACCGTCGCGGTGTTGTCGAGGAAGAGCGAGTTATCGATGAGGTAGGTCTCGGAGCCCGAGAGCGAGAGCCCGCCGCCGCCATTGGCGGTGTTTTGCTCAATGTCAGTATTGGAGATGATGGTGCCGATCTCGGTGTGGACGCCGCCTCCAAGTAAGGCTGTGTTATCGCGGACGGAGCAGTCGATGATCTGGGTGAAGTTCGATGTGGTGCCCGCGAGGTAGACCCCGCCGCCGTTGCCGTTGGCGATGTTGTTTTCGACAATGAGATTCTGGAGGATTGGCGAGGAGTCGGTCGCGTAGATTCCTGCGCCTCGTTTTTGGGCGGTTGATGTTCCATCAGCGATGCCGTTGATGATTGAAAAGCCGTCGAGGACGGTGTTCGAGCCAGCACCATCGAAAGTGACGACATGGTACGAGTTGGTGGTCCCGCTGAGTTCACCATCGAGAAAGACGAGTGGATCGAGCGGGTCGCCACGGCCGGCGAGGGAGTTTTCATTGCCGACGAACCCGCCAAAGACTCCAACGCCGTCGGGGATCAGGAAAGTCGCATCACGACCTGCGGGTGCTTCTGGGGTATATTTGCCCTCGGCGACCCAGATCTGATCGCCGGGTTGGGCGACAGCGAGGGCGTCGGTGAGTGAGTCGAATGCTCGGCTCCAGGTTGAGCCGTCGCCGTTGGGATTGGCGTCGATATCGACACGCAGGACGCCAGCGTTGGCGAGCCCGACCATTGATAGCGAGAGTACGAGTGCGGTGCGCATAAACATATGTTCTCCTCATTTTTCAGAAACACATTTCTCAGATCGAACTATACCCGGAATCGGGATACGAAAACCATCAAAAAAGCCAGCATTTACCGGGCATATTGTCCGATAAGTGCTGGCGGTTTGATTGGCTCAATACCCAAGGGTTGGTTATGGGCACCCTGCGCTGAAGGCTGTGAGGAAGGCGGAGATATCGAAGAAGTTGAAGCTGCCATCATCGTTGAAATCGGCGATGGGGTTCTGGATGTTGAACGCGGTGAGGAAGGCGGAGATATCAAAGAAGTTCAGGGACCCGTCGTAGTTCAAATCAGGCGGGCAAGCGGGGGGCGTGGTGCCCTGGAACTCGGCTGCGCCCAGGTCGACGATTCCGGGTATGCCATCGTCGACGCCGGTGTTCGGCGTGCCGAAGTCATTGAGGAAGCGTGCGTCGCCGTAGATGTCAGCAATGACATTGATGCCTACTACCAAGTCCGAGCCTCGGTCGATCGCTGGGGAGCCTTCGCCCAGGCGGACATTGTCATCGGGTGTGCCCGGGATGTTGTCGAGTCCATTGGCATCGACAAAGAGCGGGTTGGCATCGATGTTGTCAACACCGGGAGGGCCGAAAGTAAATGGGCGGAGCCCTTGAACGATGGTTCGGTTGACGAGCAGGGTGGCGCTCGGGGCGTAATAGATGGAATCCTCTTGGCCACTGATTGGGCCTGAGTTGTTCCAGAGGATGCAGTTGTCGACGGTCATCTCACCCTGGAGTACCAAGATCGCGCCCGATCCAACCCCCGTGCTTGCAGCGTTCTGGGTGAAGGTTGATCCAATGATGAAGAACTGCCCGTCCCCGCTTCCGGTGACTGTTCCCGAGTTGGCGTTGGCGGTGTTCCCGGTGAACACGGAGTTCTCGATGGTCAAGATGCTGTCAAGGTTGTCTGCATTGAACTCAACCGCGCTGGCTCCCGCAAAACTGCTGATATTGGCATAGAACTTTGAGGAGGTGACCCGGTGTTCGCCTTTCTCCGAGTATGAGATCGCTCCAACGAGCGGTGCGGTGTTGGCTCGGAACTCGCAGAGATCAATGACACTGCTCGCCGAGTTCTGAGACAGGCGGATCAGCACTGCGCCGCCTAGGGTCGCCGATGCGGTGTTTTCGAGGAAGAGGCTGTTGTCGATCAGGTAGGTTGAACCGCCAAAGATCGCCATCGCGCCGCCATCGTTGGCCGTGTTTCTTGTAAACTCTGTATTGGAGATGATGGTCTCGATGCGCGTATATATCCCGCCTCCAAGGAGTCCCGCGTTGTCGCGGATGAAGCAATCGGTGATCTCTACGGGGGCGGCTGTCGTGCCCGCGAGGTAGATCCCGGCGCCGCTGCCGTCGGATAGACAGTTTTCGACGATCAGGTTGAGGAGCCTTGGCGATGAGTCAGTGCTGTAGATCCCTGCGCCTCGTATGTCTGCGGTCAATGGGCCGTCGGCGATGCCGCTGGTGATTGTGAATCCATCGAGGACGGTGTCCGAGCCAACGCCGGCAAAGGTGACGACATGGTAGGTGTTGTTCGAAGCGTTGAACTCACCCGAGAGGATGGCAGCGGGGCTCAGCGGGTCGCCGCGTTGGTCGATGGATTGTTCGTTGCCGACGAATCCGCCGAAGAGTTGAACGCCGTCGGGGATGAGGAAGGTCGCGTTGCGCCCGACGGGGATTTCGGGGACATACTCGCCATCAGCGACCCAGATCTGATCGCCGGGCCCGGCGATCAGGAGCGCATCGGTCAATGAGTCGTAGGCCAGGCTCCAGGTCGAGCCATCGCCATTTGGATTGGCATCGATATCGACACGGATGACATCCGCATCGGCCATGCCGAGGGCTGAGAGCGAGAGCATAACTGCGGCGTGCATGAACATTGGTTTCTCCTCTTCATTTAGAAACGCATATTTCAGATCGAACTATACCCGGAACGGGGATACGAGAACCATCAAAAAAACCAGCATTCACCGGGTATTGAGCCCGATAAATGCTGGTTGTTTGATTTGCTCAGTGCTCAAGCGTTGGTTATGGACATCCTTCGCCGAAGACTCCGAGGAAGTCGGAGATATCGAAGAAGTTGAGCGAGCCGTCGCCGTTGATATCTGCCGATGAATCGCCAGCACTGAATGCGCTGAGGAAGGCCGAGATATCAAAGAAGTTGAGCTGCCCGAATGGCTCGGCGAAGTCCGCCGCGTTGCAACCCAAGACCGGGTCTTCGCAGAGGATTTCGACGACCTTGACCGCATCGACCCCGGCTTCAACCACCGAGCCCTCGCCTAGGTCCGAAACCAGGAACCGCACGCGGACCTGATTCGATGGGTTGGCGAAGATGCTTGTGATATTGAAGCTGTACTCGACCCATCCTCCGCCTTGGGAGTCTGGGCCGAGGGTGTCGATGGTGGTCCACGAGCCGCCGTTGTCGTTGGAGAGCTGGACACTCATCGAGTCATCGATGATACCGATGTTGTTGGAGTACCACAGGGCGTAGGTGAGTGTGGTGTCGCCCGCAGATGCGTCCATCGCTGGCGAGGTGAGGATGGTGGTGCCATCGTCGACATCTGAGTTGCCCTTGACATTATCGGTGAGGTAGCACCGACCTGAGCCATCAAAGTCGCTCGCCGGATCGCCCCGCCCGCCGCCGCCAGCCGGGATGCCCCGGTTCCATGCCCCGTCAGAGACGGATCCCGAGACCGTCCATCCGGTGTTGGTTTCAAAGTTGTCCGCGAAGATTTCGTTGACCGATGAAACCACCGCAGCCGAGAGGGTGCTCGCGGGTGCATCACTCGGGAAGGTGGTGTCGAACCCGTCGGTGGTCGAGGCAGCAAAGTAGTAGTTCACATCCGTATCACAGGGGATCGCGGGCAGATCGGTCGAGTAAGTCCCGTCGCCGTTGTCGCTCATGGCGATGGGTGTGAACCCGGCTCCGGTGTCAAGCATGAGATCGACCGAAGAAACGACCACACCCTCGCGGATGATGGCCTGCGCGGTGAGGGTCTCGCCGCCGGCGGGGTCGATGCTCATCGGTGCCATGCCGACCTGCGAGAGGGCCATCGGGCGGAGCTCGGCATCGACGCGGACGATAAAGAGCCCGCGTTCGATATCGGAGATGATGACATTGCCCGAGGGGAAGAACGGATAGTTCGACCATGCGCCGTTGAACTCGGGCGCGTCCGAGCCGGGGTAGGTGTCGAAGTAGGCGATCTCGACGGGGTTGGTTGGGTCGAGTCCGTCGAAGACACGGAGCCCCGAGCGATAGTTCGATTGATAGATCACGCTGTCACGGGTGTAGAGATTATGATCGATCGAAGGCGTGCCCGAGGTAAATGTGCCCACAAAGAACGGGTTAGCCGGATCCTCGACATTGATGATCCGGGTGGTGGTGACGGGGACCGAGTTGCCCTCGTCGAGTTCATCGTTGAGATAGACATACTTGCGATCGGTCGAGAGCCAGACCTGATGGGAATAGCCCGAGTTGGAATAGAAGACCGTGGCGAGGGTCTGCGTGTTGTTTGGATCGGTGACATCAATGATGCGGAGCCCGGTTGATGTGAATCCGCCTCCGAGCCCGCCGGCTCCAAAGGCGATCTCTCTGCCATCGAGTGCGCCGCCCTGCCAGGTGACAACCTGTGCATCATGGAGGTACATGTCGGTCCATCCGCCATCGAGTGAGGGGAGTTCGGGGTTGGAGATGTCGATGTGGATCAGCCCGCCGTTGCCGATATTGGTGCCTACGACCCAGAGCGAGCCTGATTCTTCGTTGGCGACGATGTTGTGCGTTGTGGAGTATCCCCCCGCGGTCCAGTTGCGGACGAGGGTGACATTGCCGTTGTCGATATCGGAGAGGTCCATGATCTGGATGCCCGATCCTCCTTCGGAGACGCCATAGGCGTAATCGCCAATGACCTTGACATCATGCCAGAGGCTGACCGGGCCGTTGACCGTATCAACGATCACCGGCGAGGTTGGGTTGGTGATCTCGACAAAGGCGTACCCGCCAGCGAGCCCCATGATCGCGTATTCGCGCCCTGTGCCCGAGACATACCCCCAGCAGTCATTGCCTGAGGATGAATCAATCCCAAAGAAGTTGTTGAGGGGAATCTGGGCGAGCAGCGTGATGTTTGATGAGTCGAATGCCCCTCGCTGGGAATCAGGAGTGTTCTGGTCTTTGAGTTCGGCTTTGACAGCATTCCCGCTCGGTGCTGCAACCGCGCAGGTTCCAGCAAGGGCGATGATTGGGCAAGAGAGCAGTGCAAGTCGGCTACCAAAGCGCAGCGTGTGATGAAGATCCATTTGATGGATTCCTTTCGTATTATGTCACTCAGTGCCGGGGTGGACCGACGCAGTTGAGCCGGGTGATCGTGCAGAAAATCCTGTACAAGGATGACACGCTCCCCGGTATTGCTTGAATAAGCACCGGATTATTCGTCCCAAAGCCCCGCATGGTTGCTCAAAGTGCGAGATTCTCCCGATTGATCTCGGTTTTCTCGGTATCGGGTGCTGTAGACGCCGGATTGGTGCCTGCAAGTTATTGTCTGATAACATTTCTGCGTCCGTGGTGAGCATCTCGGTCGGAAGCCTCTGACCGGGCTGGTGGTGATACACTCGTCGTATGCATACACCGAGCCTGCAAAGCGATTTCGACCGACGCCTCCTCGGCGAGGCCTATCTCCAAGCGTGCAAATCGCTCAAAGAGGGCGGGATCCCGATCGGGGCGGCACTGATGAACCTTGGGGGCGAGATTGTGGCATCAGGGCACAATATGCGGGTGCAATCGGGTGATCCCACCGCCCACGCCGAGACGGTGTGCATCCGCAACGCCGGCCGACGAAGGGACTGGCACACGCTGACGCTCGCTTCGACCTTGTCCCCCTGCGCCATGTGTACGGGCACCGCGATCCTCCACCGCATCCCCCGCGTGCTCATCGGCGAGCATCGCACCTTCATGGGACGCGAGGATTGGCTTGTCGCTGAGGGGGTTGAGGTGGTGCAGATGGATGATTCACGCTGCATCGAGCTGATGGAGCGGTTTATTGCCGAGAAGCCTGAACTCTGGAACGAGGATATCGGCGTGCCTCCGAGTGAGGCGTAGGAAGCGATCCCCGTAGCACAGGCGTCCCGCCTGTGTCTTGCTTACTCTTCGAAAAATACCGAAGACACAGGCGGGACGCCTGTGCTACGGGCTTGGGGTTGGCTTAGACCGTCCCGTACATCCGATCGCCGGCATCGCCGAGCCCGGGCATGATGTAGCCTTTGTCGTTGAGCCGGTCGTCGAGGGCTGCCGCATAGAGGGTGACTTCGGGGTGATCTGCCTTGAGCCTTGCGATGCCTTCGGGCGAGGCGACCAGGCAGAGCATACGGATATCGCTCGCACCGGCTTGGCGGAGCATGGTTAGGGCTGCTGATGCGCTCCCGCCGGTGGCGAGCATCGGATCGACCAAGATCACAGGCCCGGCATCGAGATCAGCGGGGAGCTTGTTGAGATACGCGTGAGGCTCGAGGGTTTGTTCATCCCGCGCAAGCCCGAGGTGCCCGACCCGTGCTTCGGGCATGATTTCTAGGATGCCATCGATCATGCCCAGCCCTGCGCGGAGCACGGGGACGATGGTGATGGTGCCAGCGAGCACGGTGCATTTGGCGATGGCCTGCGTGGGGGTCTGGATGTCGATCGACTCAGTGGGGAGCGAGCGGGTGACTTCATAGACCATCAGCCCGGCGATCTGAGAGAGCGCAGCCCGGAAGGTGCGGTGCCCGGTATCTTTGTTGCGGATGGCCGCCATTTTGTGGGCGATCAGCGGGTGATCGAAGATGACGATGCCGTCGGTTTTGTTGTTGGTTGTGCTTTGAGCCATGTGTTGAGTGTATCCGTGTGAATTGATCCTGTTTGTTGGTGGAAAACCGGCACATAAAAAAACCCCCGCTCAACACAAGAGCGGGGGTCTGGAGGATTGATTCGAACACTCAATCGAGTGTTGGATGATTCAACACCGGATTATGGGCATCCTGCGCCGAATGCCTTGAGGAAGGCGGAGATATCGAAGAAGTTGAACTCGCCTTCGCCGGTGAAGTCAGCGCTCGCATCACCGTTGCCGAATGCTGTGAGGAATGCGGAGATATCGAAGAAGTTGAGTTCTCCATCGCCGTTCATGTCCGCAGCACACGATGCTGCAGATGGAACGGTCGCAGCAACGCTCAGGCTCACGCCCGCGTCACGCCACATCCCGAGGGTGATTTCACCTGCCATTGGTGCCGAGGTCGACACGAACGAGTAGTTGTAGGTGGTGCCCCAGCGGATGGCGTTGGCGTTGACATCATTGGCGAAGGGTGTGGTCGCCCATGTGATGTCGCCAGCGCCTTCGACTGGTGCCCAGTCGGTGCCGTCGATATTTCCATCGACTGAGTCATGATAATTAACATCGTGGAAGTAGTAGTCCGAGATGGTGCCCGATGATGGGACAGTCACGGTGCCGATCGACATGTGCGAGTTCTGGTTATGAACCGCGTAGTCGTAGCGCCAGGTACCATCGCCAAGATCAGTTGCCTTGGAAGCGACCTCAAGCTTGCCCTCGTTGGGGACGACGGCCATCGTGACAACAACATCCGGGTCTGGGGTGTTGACGCCCAAACCATTTTCTTGCCATGCGATCATTGCTGATTTTTCGCGCATGGTGCCGCCGGTTGTTGATGCGTTTCCGTTGGCATTGACATTGAGTCTTTTGTAGCTCACATTGTTAAAGCTGGTTGGAACACCTTCGTCGTTGAGGTATGGCACGCCGTTGGCGATGTCGAACTCGTCCTTGATGGTGTACTGCCCTTCAACGAAGTAGATCGCGTCGGTGGATTGCATGTCCACGCGTGGAACCTGGATGCGCTTGAAGATGATGTTGCCGGTCTGGTTGATCGAGGTGTATGGGTAGACGAACTGGCCGTTCCATGCGTTGATCTCCGAGCGAGGCCCCAGATCGGTCTGCGAGCCGTTGAGCCCTGCGCCGTATGGGTCCGAACATCCGACTCCGAGGCTACTGAATGTACCCCCGCCCTGGCAACCAAAGCCACAGGCGTTGCCCTGAAGCGATGCGAAGGAATGCTTGACGAATGAAATACCGAGTTGTTCCATGCGGCCGTCGAGGAGACGGAAGATGGAAACCTGAATCACCGGGTGATTCGGGGTGCCGTCGATCCAGTCGAGATTGGTCGTCCCCGCATTACATGCGGTGGTACCAACTGAGTAAGCGCTTGTGTTGCCAGCGGTGCCATAGAAGTTGACATCGACCAGTGCGCCACAGATGACATCGGGTGCTGCGGCAGAAACGCCACAGCATGCAGCGAGCGCTGCAATTGCTGAAATTCGGAACATCGTGTTTTATCCTCCAGTAAGTGGGTATTTGGGTTACGCATACAGATTACACGGATACAGGGCCCAATTACAATCAATTCCTTCATAATTCGCCATAAAATCAGTAAACAACGCCAATGAACCCGAAATTTTGTGGGCTTTGAGTTGTGTCGATTTGCTCTGATGACCCAATCGACCCCTTGGGGGCGGGGCTGAGTGATGATTCTGGAACGGACACTTTCGATGGACATTCTGGGAGTCATCGGTGGGGTTGAAGTGGTTCTCGGACGCGATAGGGTGTTGGTTGGGTGTTAAAAAGCCTCCAAACCGGGTCGGTTTGGAGGCTGATGATGTGGTCATTGGCGTTGAATCAGATCGGATCAGTTTTCATCAACAAGCGGGCCGATCGACTCGGGTTCAGGTTCAGGCTTGGACTTGCAGGACAAGAGCAAGGCCCCGCCGACGATCGCCGAGATCGTCGAGGCGACGAGAATCGCGAGCTTGGCATGCTCGAGATCCGTCGGCGAAGACTCGAAGGCTAGGTTGGCGATGAAGATCGCCATCGTGAACCCGATCCCCCCGAGCGTGGCAGCACCGAGAATGTGTCGCCAAGACACGCCCCGAGGTAGGCTCGCAATACCGAGCTTGACCGCGATAAAGCACGCGATCCCGATGCCCAAAGGCTTGCCCAAGAAGAGCCCGAGGATGATGCCCATCGAGACGGCGTTGGTGAGGTTGTCAGTGACGCCGCCACTGACCGGGATGCCCGCGTTGGCGAGCGCAAAGACCGGGATGATAAAGAACGCGGCCCACGGGTGGAGCACATGCTCGATGCGATGCAACGGGGGCAGCACATGGCGGCTGTTCTTGATAATCGCGTTGACCGCTGCGCGTCGTTCTGATGATTGCTTGACATCGGTGTCCGGGTCATCGTGTGCATTCTCGAAGACCTCGAGGGCCTTGCGGGTCGAGAAGACAAAGTTCACCGCGTTGACGCGTGCGTGGGCGGGGATGGTTAATGCGAGGAGCACGCCTGCAATTGTTGCGTGGACGCCTGACATATAGACAAAGTACCACAGCGGGATCCCGAGGACGAGATAGAGCGTGATCCATCGGACGCGGAGCACATTCATGAACATGAGCAAGGCCACGATGGATCCGGCATATCCCAGATACGCCGGGTTTAGATTCTCGGTATAGAACACCGCGATGACGACCAGCGCACCCAGGTCATCGACAATCGCCAGGCTCATCAGGAAGACCATGAGCGATCGGGGGACGCGCGAGCCGAGCATCGCGAGGATGCCCACCGCGAAGGCGATATCGGTCGCCATGGGGATGCCCCACCCGCCGATGGTAGACTTGCCAAAGTTGAACCCGACAAAGATGAGTGCCGGACCGACCATGCCGCCGAGAGCACCGAAGATCGGGAGTGCGGCTCGCTTGGGTGAAGCCAGCTCGCCGACGAGGATTTCGCGTTTGATCTCGAGCCCGACGACGAGGAAGAAGATGGCCATGAGCAGGTCGTTGATCCACGCCGCGGTTGAATGCCCTGTCCACCAGTATGGTTTCTTGGGCAATGGCTTCCAATCGTGCTCGGATTCGCCCGCTTCGGATGCAGATTCTGGATCGGCGTGTTCGGTTATTTTTTCAGCTGCTTCTTCAGCCTCTTCTTCGGCATGCGAATCGCCATGATCGATGGCGTCGACGGGTCCGTGCCCGTCTTGGGCTTGATGGGACTCTTCGCCTTCTTGAGCATCGTGCGATTCGGCAGCGGCATGATGCGGGTTGTGGGCGACGGTGATCCGGGTTTCGGTCTCGTTGAAGATCTCGAAGTAGGATTCGCTGTATTTCGAGTTCGCCCAGATCATCGCGATCGCGGTCATCAACAGCAGCACGATCCCGCCCGAGCTCGAGAGACGGGCGAAGCGTTGGAACGGGCGGGCGAGCCGCTCGCCAGGTTCGGTTTTGAGATTGTGTTCAGCGGTCGGAATATGGTGGTCGTCAGACATTGATGCGGTTTCCTCATCCATGAATCCACTGTGTTCGCCCCCCGAAACGGGTGGTGTGATAACCCAGTGGCATGCATCTTTTATCGTCCCAAATACACCGTCCTGTTGAGCCGGGATCGGTGTTGTTGGCGATTTTCGATGCCGCAGCGATGTGCGGGCGCAGATATCCCCATTCCCCTACCTATTTAAGGCGACACACATGTAAGTTTTTTGATTGACCTCAGCGCTGGAACGGATAGAGCCCCGGCAGGTCGAGGATCTGGGTCAGCTCGTCAAGGGCGTCGGTCAGTGAGCGGGCGAGATTGGCATCGAGCAGGTCGTCCGCGTCGAGTTCGTCGGGGTAGTGCTTCTCGACCCAGGCGCACAGGCTGTTATGGAGTGTGTCTGTGAGCATGACCCCGGGGTGGACGGCTTGGCGTTCGTTGTCGCTCATGACGATGCGGAGTCGGAGGCAGGCCGGGCCGCCGCCGTTGCGCATGGATTCGCGGACATCGAGGTAGTGGATGGTGTTGATCGGGTTGGCGGGATCGTCGATCATCCGTTTGAGGAATGCGCCCACGCGGGGGTTCTCTTGAGATTCGAGCGGCGCGATCATTGCCATCGTGCCATCGGGCAGGGTGATGATCTGGGAGTTGAAGATATAACTCGTCACCGCGTCTTCGAGCGAGAAATCGGTGTTGCTCGCCTCGATGATGGTCAAAGGCTGACCAAGCGGCCCCGCGATATCCGTCACCATCGAACGAGAGGTCGCGAACGCCTGCTCGTGATAGAAAAACACATGCTCGTTGCCCGTCGCGATGACATCGTTGTGGAACACCCCCGCGTCGATCGCGTCGGGGTGCTGGCGGGTGTAGACGGTGCGGGTCGGGTCGAGTTGATGCAGCCGGGCGATCGCCTGGCATGCCGAGCGGGTCTGGCGCGAGGGGAACTTGCGGGCACCGCCAGCCGGGTCTTCGCGATCGAACCCATAGACAAACATCTCGACGCCCGGCTCGCCGTGGTTGCTGGCGAAGCGGATATGGTTGGCTGCGCCCTCGTCGGCGAAGCGCATCTGATCGGGGAGCGGATCATGAACCGTGAAATGGGCCTGATCCTTAAAAATCATGCGGAGCATGCGCGTGGTCGTGGGGTGTTCGAGCGAGCGGTGGTAGTTCGAGATCAGGTTGGCCGGGGTGAGGTGGACTTTGTGATCGCCGGTGTCGGCACTTGGTGAAACGGTCGCCGCGTTGGCAGCCCACATGCTCGATGCGCTCCAGATGGTTGCGAGCAAGGTCGAGTCGGCCTCGTGGGCATCTTTGAGGAGTTGTTCGTCCGAGCCGGTGAATCCGATCCGGCGCAGGGCGCCAAGGTCTGGGCGATGTTGAGGCGGCAAGACCCCCTGCCAGAGCCCGAGATCCATCAGGGTCTTCATCTTCGAGAGCCCCTGCAAGGCGGCTGCCTTGGGCTTGGAGGTCCCCCCCGCGTTGGTCGCCGAGGCCACATTGCCCGGCGAGAGCCCGGCGTAGTTGTGGGTCGGGCCGATGAGTCCATCAAAGTTGGTTTCGCAGGCGATTGGCATGGGAAAGGATAGGTCAGCAGGGATCAGATATGTGGGCAGTGCTTTGGTCGGGTGGCATGCTGGTGGGCTTTGCCACCTGCATGTCTTCGGATTTCCAAGACCCGAAGGAGGATAAGAATCCTCCGTCGGGGCACCCAGATGAGAGGTCATCTCAGAAGACACAGGCCCGACGCCTGTGCTCCGGGTTCAGGAAGATTCAGGCGGGATGGGCTTGCCGTGGGGGTCGGTGGTTGGGTTGGTCTGCTCGTCGGGGAGATTTGGATCGGGCAGCTCGCTGAGATGTTCGAGCTGCTCAGCGGTTTCATGGACATGGTCCGGGCTCAGCCCGGCCTGATCGACGAGGTACCCTTCCCACAAGCGATGCCTGCGGATGATCGACGCGCCCCGGGCGAGCCCGGCGTCGGTGAGTGCGATATGGGTGTCCATGATGACGATGAGCTTGTCATACTGGGCTTTGAGGAGTGCTTTGGTGGTTCGCTTGGTGTGTCCCAGTGCTGTGATGAGTTCTTCTTGCGAAGCGGATTGATTGGTCTCAGCGAGTCGATAGAGCGAGCCGAGGATGTCTTCGAGGGCGACCTGATTCCCGAGTCGGCGTTGGTTGCGTGCTTTGGCGATGATGCCGTGCGCTGGCGAGCCGATGATGGCGATGACCAAGAGCACCCCGGCAAAGCTCGCCATCATCCCCGCCGCGTTGACTTCGAAGATCGCTGCGAGGATATAGCCTCCGATGGCGGTGATGAGCGCGACGATCGCGCTGACAAGAATTTGTGACCCAAGCCGATCGGTGAGCATTCGGGCGGTCGCTGCGGGGCAGATGAGCATCGCGATGACGAGGATCGAACCCACCGCTTCAAACGATGCGACGGCTGCGATGGCGACAAAGGTCATCAACGCCATGTGCATGAACCCGGCGTTGATCCCCTGCACCGTCGAAATCCCCGCATCGAACGAGGCGATGCGGAGTTCCTTGAAGAACACGGAGATAAACGCGATCACCGCGATGGTCGTGCCCAGAAGCGTCCAGACCTGGCGGGGGATCTCGTCGGCGGTGTTGGCGGAGAGAAAATGATTCCACTCGGTGGGCGAGGATATCCAGAAGAGGGTCTGGAGGTTGCCGTGGAGCACGCAGTCGGCGTCGAGATCAACACTGCGCGCCGAAGCGGATTCGAGCATATAGACCCCGAGCGCAAAGAGCACCGAGAACACGACCCCCATCGCTGCGCCGGGCTCGACCTTGCCCAATCGTTTGATGACTTCGACAAGCACAACAGTGAGCAGCGCCGAGATCGCTGCCCCGATGAACATGATCCCCGGCGAGCGCGATTGCGTAATCAGAAACGCCCCGACCAATCCCGGTAGCACCGCGTGCGAGATCGCATCGCCCATCAGGCTCTGCTTGCGGAGGACAAGAAAGTTGCCCAAGAGCCCGCACGAGAGGGCCGCGAAGATGGCGCTGAGCAGGGGGAAGAGATCGAGGATCATGAACATCTGGTAGAGTTTGGGGATCATGGCGTGCCCCCTTGCTTAGTTGTTCGCTCGATGCCGTTCTCGATAAAGATTCCCCGCTGGCTCAGTGCGTGCTCGAGCTCGGCGATGAGTTCATCGGTGAGCACATGCTCGACCTGATCGACCGACCAATCCACATGCGTCGGGGCGATGTCAGCATACGACACGAGGTACTGCTCCCAGAGTTGATGGTTGCGATGGATGCGTTGTCCTTGAACCCGACCAGAATCGGTCAGGGCCAGGGTGCTGTTGGTGGTGGTGATCCACCCTCGGGCAGCGATGAACTTGATGAGCAGGCTCGAAGCCCTCGGATGGCGCGCATCGGGTGTGCCGATCTCGATCTCGTAGAGCGATTCAAGCACATGATCGCGGGCGATGAGCAGCTTGAGCCGAATCCTTCGGCTGGAATCAGCGAGCACGCCCCGCGCAGGAGCAAAGAGCATCGAGATCGCAAAGATCAACCCGGCGACGAGCACGATCACCGCGCCGGCGGGTTTGCGCGGGAGTAGTGCGCTGATTGATGCGCCCGCGTAGCCGGAGAGCCCGCCGATGAGTGCGCTGATGAGGACGAGTTTCCAGAGCCGATCCGTCCAGAACCGGGCCGCAGCGGGGGGGATGATGACCATCGCAACGATCAGGATGATCCCAACAGCCTGCAAACCTGAGACGGTAATCAGCACCACAAGCCCGAGCATGATCGAATCGATCAGCCAGACCGGTAGCCCCATCGAACGGGCGAATGTTTCGTTAAAACACACCACCGTGAACTCTTTGAGCATGATGAGTGCAATAAATGAACCCAGAACGCCGATAGTACCCATAAGGACCGCATCGGATCGGGTCATCGCTGCGGTCTGGCCGAAGATGTAGTGGTTGAGTCCTGCGCCGCTGCCCGAGCTTGATGTCTGGACCACCGAAAGGAGCACGATGCCCAATCCAAAGAACACCGAGAGGACAATCCCGATGGCTGCGTCTTCCTTGAGGCGGGAATGGTGGAGGATGAGGTGGATGCAGGCGACCCCGAGAGCACCGGTCAACGCAGCGCCGAGCATGAGCACGGGCATCGAGCGACCGGCGTATCCAAGCGAAGTCGAGATCAAGAACGCACCCGCGATGCCCGGGAGTGTCGCGTGGCTGAGCGCGTCAGCGGTCAATGATCGTTTGCGCAGCAGCGCGAACGAACCGATCACACCCGCCGCGATGCCCAAGAGCGTGGTGCCCAAGATCACCGCGTTGGTGTTGAATCCGCCTCGCAAGGTGAGCGTTTCGAGGATTTCATTTAGATTGACGGGTAAAGCGTTCATCGGTAAAGGCAAGTCCTCAAATTAGAGCGCACTCCCCTCCGCCGCCCGCGCGACCGCCTCGGCTGCCTCGGCGAGGAGCGTGAGCCGACCGCCATAGGCTTTGTGGAGGTTGTCGTTGGTGAAGGCTTCATTGACCGGGCCCGAAGCGACGATCCGCATATTGAGCAAGAGCACATGGTCAAAGTATTCGCGCACGGTCTGGAGATCGTGATGAACGACGATGACGGTCTTGCCAGCAGCCCGCAGTTCGCGGAGCACATCAATGATGGCGCGTTCGGTCGCAGCGTCTACGCCCGCGAACGGCTCGTCCATGAAATAGAGGTCGGCTTCTTGTGTCAGGGCGCGGGCGAGGAACACGCGTTGCTGCTGCCCGCCTGAGAGCTGGGAGATCTGGCGTTTGGCAAAGTCGGCCATGCCTACGCGCTCGAGGGCGTCCATCGCGGCGAGTTTGTGCGATTTGGAGACGGGTCGGCACCATCCGATTTTGCGATACCGCCCCATGCACACGACATCGAGGGCCGACACCGGGAAGTCCCAATCGACCGACTCGCGTTGGGGGACATATCCGATCCGGGCGCGGGATTGTTTGTAGGACTGCCCCCAGAACTCGACCGTGCCCGCCGCCATGGGGATGAGCCCGAGGCACGCTTTGATCAGGGTGCTTTTGCCCGCGCCGTTTGGGCCGACGATCGCGATCAGCGCGTTGGATGGCGCGTCGTAGTCCACATCCCAGAGCACGGGCTTGCGCCGATAGGCGACGGTCATCGCATGGATCGAGATCGGCGAATCCGCCGAGTGCTCGGGGCGGGCATCGAGGGTGGAGCGGGGGATGGGTGTTGTTGAGGCGTTGGTCATGGTTCGATCTCGGCGAGTTTGCCCTGCATGCCTCGCTCGGGGGCATCGGCTCCTAGCGCACGGGCGATGAGTGTGATGTTGTGGTCGATCATCCCGATGTAGGTGCCTTCGTAGGTGCCCTCTTCGCCCATCGCATCGGAGAAGAGCGAGCCTCCGATGCTGACGGTGTGCCCACGATTTTGTGCGCCCGCGATGAGCGCACGGATGTTGCGCTCCGAGACGGTGGTCTCGACGAAGACCGCGGGGATGTTCCGGGTGACGAGCAGATCGACGATGCGCTCGATGTCGCGGACCCCGGCTTCGGACTGGGTAGAGATGCCCTGGATGCCCACGACCTCGAAACCATAGCGTTGGCCGAAGTAGCCAAAGGCATCGTGGGCGGTGACGAGCACGCGTTGGTCTTTAGGGATCGACCCGAGCACGCGATCGGCGTAGGTATGGAGCGCATCGAGTTCAATGATTAGATCGGCAAGGTTGGTGTCATAGGTTCCTTGCCCGGCAGGATCGTACTCGACGAGCGTGTCGTGGATGACGATGGCGGATTGCTTCCAGGCGATCGGGTCCATCCAGACATGCGGGTCGTAATGCCCGTCGAAAGCCGGCGGCGAGAAGAGCATCGCACGATCGAGTGAGTCGGTGACGGCGACGACGGTGGTGATCTGAGCGATGCGCTCGAAGGCATCGACCATCTTGCCTTCGAGATGAAGCCCTGAGTAGAACACCATGTCGGCGAGGATCAACGAGCGGATGTCCGAACGGGTGGGCTGATAGAGATGCGGGTCGATGCCCGCGCCCATCAAGCCGTGGACGATTGCCTGATCGCCCGCGATGCGTTTGGTGAGATCGGTAATCATGCCTGTGGTGGTGACGATGGAGATTGTGGTGTCCGAGTTGGTCGGCGCGGGATCAGCGCACCCCGTCAGCGGGATGAGCGCGAAGATCAGGAGCAGAACGGTGCACAGGGCGGTTCTCAGGATGGGAAGGAGTCGGGGCATGGGGATCTCGGTTGTGTAGCGTGGGCTACATGTAGCGAATGCTACATTAGCCTCGCTGGTGATGCCGTGCGGGGTCTGGGGGTGGAAATTGGAAAAATGATGAGAAGATATTGCCCGATTGATGCTCTTTAGATCGAGTTTGTGTGTCGGAACTTGACAATTGGGCTTTTGTCGCGTTCGCTCAAAGCCCGAAGCATCTATGGGCGTTCTCCTATAGAAGGTAGGCGACCCGTCTTGAATGACACCCCGCCCGACCCACAGACCGACATCCCGGCAGCCCTGTTCCAGCACCCCACACTCAAGAGATTCGAACACGATGGCCAAGAAGACAACCACCAAGAAGACCACCAAGAAAACGACCAAAAAAGCGGCCAAAAAGACCACCAAGAAGTCAGCAAAGAAGGTGGCGAAGAAGGCTTCTAAAGCCAGTGGTCGCAAAGGTTTCGGGTCGAACTACAAGAAGGGTGATGCTGCCGGCAAGTCGCTGGTGATTGTGGAATCCCCCGCCAAGGCCAAGACCATCAATAAGCATCTCGGCGACGAGTTCGTGGTGCTTGCTTCGGTGGGTCATGTGCGGGATCTGCCAAGCAAAAACCCCAAGGGGGTCAAAGATCCGGTGCCCGGGGTGAAGATCGACAAGCGGTTCCAGCCGAGCTACGAGATTCTCAAGGGCAAAGAGCAGGTCATGAAGGATCTGAAAAACGCAGCCAAGGACGCGATTGCCAGCGGGGGCACCGTCTGGTTCGCGACCGACCTTGACCGCGAGGGGGAAGCGATCGCCTGGCACCTCGCCCAGGAACTCAAGATCGACTCCAAGGATGCCAAGCGGGTGATCTTCCCCGCGATCACCAAAAAGGAGATCGACAAGGCTTTTCATAATCCGCATCCGATTGATGAGGACCGGGTCAACGCACAGCAGGCGCGTCGGATCCTCGATCGGATTGTCGGGTATCAGGTGTCGCCTTTGCTTTGGAAGAAGGTCGCGCGTGGGCTAAGCGCCGGGCGGGTGCAATCGGTCGCGGTGCGGATCATCGTCGAGCGCGAACGCCAGATCCGGGCGTTCATCCCCGATGAATACTGGTCGGTCCAGGGGTACTTCTCGATCGACAAAGCTAAGGCCAACGGGCTCGGCGACGAGTGGCGCAGCTTCCTCGCCGAGCGCGACGACAAGGGCAAGGGACGGACGGTCAAATCGCAGAACGCCTGGTTGGCGAGAAACAACACGATCCGGGCGGAGCTCATCGAGTTCGATGGGCACAAGTTCGATCCGCGGATTCTCAGCGCGTCGATCGTGCCCGTGCCCGAGACACTCAACGAGGATTCGGTCGGCGAACGATTGGCCGCGATCGCGCAGGCCTTTGGCGATTCGAAGACTCATGATCTGGGAAGTTCGGTGTCCAAGATCGCAGCAGCGTGTGGGCTCGCACAGATTCAATCGAGCACCGAAGAAGACGAACGCGGGCGCGGGCCGGCGAGATGGAAACGCTCGATCACCGGCATCGTCGGCGATGATGCCAACTACACGATCGAGTCCATCGAGACCAAATGGACTAAATCGCGTGCGCCCGGGCCGTTTATTACTTCGACTTTGCAGCAATCCGCGTCGTCTCGCCTTGGGTTTGGAGCCCAGCGGACAATGCGCGCCGCGCAGGGTTTGTATGAAGGGGTGAACATCCCCGGCGAGGGGCCCGTCGGGCTCATCACCTACATGCGTACCGACTCGACCCATATCGATGGCGAGGCGCTCAACGCCGTCCGCAATCACATCGGCTCGACCTATGGCGACAAGTACCTGCCCGAGAAGCCCAACTTCTTTAAGACCACCAATAAAGATGCGCAGGAGGCCCATGAGGCCATCCGCCCGACCGATGTCTCTCGTCATCCAGACTCGATCGCCAAATCACTCAAGCCCGATCAATACAAACTCTACAAACTCGTCTGGGAACGATTTGTCGCCTGCCAGATGGTGCCCGCCCAATGGGACGCGACGAGCGTGATGATCCGAGGCGGCGAATCCAACAAAGCACTCTTCCGCGCGACGGGTCGGACACTCGCATTCGACGGTCACTTCCGAGTCAGCGGCGTGCCGACCTCGGGCGATGAACTCAACTTGCCCAAACTCGACGAGCAACAGGCGTTGTACCCGTTTGATTTCCAGGTCAACCAGAAGTTTACCGCCCCCCCCGGGCGGTTCTCCGAAGCGAGTTTGATCAAGACCCTCGAATCCGAGGGGATCGGCCGACCTTCGACTTATGCGAGCATCATCCAGACGATCCAGGATCGTAAGTATGTCGAGCAGATCGCGCGGGCGTTCTATTCGACGGACTTGGGCGAGGTGGTGACGGATAAGCTGATCGAGGGGTTCCCGAACCTGATGAACCTGAGCTACACGCGCCAGCTCGAAGAAGAACTCGACAAGATCGAGGACGAACATCTCGACTGGATCGACATGCTCGAAGCGTTCTATGGCAGGTTCTCCAAGAGCCTCGAGCGGGCGCATGAAGAGATGACCCACGCCAAGGCGGAGATCAAGCCTGCGCCCGAGGAGTACCGGTGCGAGAAGTGTGATTCATCGTTGGTGTATCGGTTCGGGAAGAACGGCCGGTTCTTGAGTTGTTCGACCTATCCGGATTGCAACTATGCGTGCCCGTGTGACCGTGAGGGCAAGCCTCAGATGGCGGAGTTTGTGGATGTGAAGTGTCCCAAGACCGGCCGCCCGATGATCCGCAAGACGGGTCGGTTCGGGCCGTTCTTGACGACCCCGCTCGAAGAGGGCGAGACGAATGATGATGGGTTGATTTTGAATATTGATAAGAACGGGTTTGTGAACGCGCCCAGCGTGCCGCCTTTGGAGACCGAGCTGCCTTGCCCGACTTGCGAGAGCCCGTTGAACTTGCGCAACGGGGCGCGTGGGCCTTGGCTCGGGTGCTCCCGATTCCCCAAGTGCCGAGGGCGGGGCAAGTGGGCGGGGCTCGAAGAGGAGATCAAGTCTGATCTCGAGTCCAAGCTCGCCGAGCACGAGAAGAAGCACCCGGTGATTACCATCACGCGGATGGACGGGACGGCGTTGACCGATGCCAAGGGCAAGCCGGTGCCTGAGGCTCCCAAAGTTGATGAGTTAGTGCTTCTCGAAGACCCACGAGCCGTAGTGGGCGCGTAAGCCTGTCTATCATCTCGGCTCAGGATTTGACGGCCCGATATGAAGATCAACTCGAAGAACATTCTGCGGACAGTTGGCAGCTGGGTGCATGACCATCCTGATGGGTGGCTCAATGTGCTCGGGGCGATGATCGGCGCGATCACCGCGACGGGCGCGGTGTTGTTCGCCAAGGGGTTGCTTCAGGCCGAGCATTGGACCGAGGGGTTGCAGGGCGATTGGGCGTGGTGGATGCTGCCGGTGATCCCGATGGCGGGCGCGTTGTTGACGGGGATTTTGGTCTATCGCTATGCGCGTGAAGCCGGCGGGCACGGGGTGCCTCAGGTCTTGGATGCGATCGTGCGCAAGGGCGGGAAGATCCCAGCGCGGATCGGGTTCGTGAAGGTGATCGCGAGTATTTGTACAGTGGGCACGGGCGGCTCGGCGGGTGCCGAGGGCCCGATTGTGCAGATTGGTGCGGTGACGGGCTCGGTGATCGCGCGAAGGATCGGCGTGCCTCGCCGTCATATCGGCACGCTCGTGGGGTGCGGGGCGGCTGCGGGGATATCGAGTATTTTTAACGCGCCCATCGCGGGCGTGTTCTTTGCGCTCGAGATTCTGCTTCGAGATTTTTCGCTCAGAACCTTTACGCCCATCGTGATCGCATCGGTCTTCGCGACGGCGATGACACAGGTGATCCTGGGCGAGAATAATGCGATCTTCACGACCGAACTGCCGAGTTATGTATTTAGTGTGCTCGAACTGCCGAGCTATATCGTGCTCGGGGTGCTGTGTGCCTTTGGCGCGTGGTCATTTACGATGGTGCTCGAACGAGGCGAGGATGTGTTCGACAAGATGCGACTGCATCCGGTGCTCAAGCCGGTGCTCGGCGCGTTGATGCTCGGGCTCTTGGGCATTTTGGGGATGTGGGCGTTTGCCAATATGTCGGGGAGCAACATCCTCGGCGCTGAGCACAGCAGCGTCCCTGCGTTCTTCGGCAATGGATATTCGGTGATTCGCCATCTGCTCGATCCGACGAGTTATGAGATGGGGCAGGCCTTGTGGGGGGCGATGGGGGTGCTGGGGATTCTGGTGGTCGCGAAAATCTTTGCAACGACCTTCACCCTCGCTTCGGGCGGCTCGGGCGGCATCTTCGCGCCGGGATTATTTACCGGCGCTGCGATCGGCGGAACATTCGGTATTTTGCTCAGCAAGCTCGGGCTGATCGCTGAGAACTCATCGCCCGCGTCGTATGCACTCGTCGGGATGGCCGCCGTGATCGCCGGGACGACCTTCGCGCCGATGACCGCGATTTTGATTCTCTTTGAAGTCACCCGCGAGCCTCATGTGCTCGCGCCGATTATGCTCGCCGCGATTGTCAGCACGGCGGTGACGCGCAAGCTCATGCCCGATTCGATCTACACCGCCAAGTTGCGCCGGGCCGGCGTGCGGATCGGGACGAGCCGGGATATGTCGGTGCTGCGTCATGTGCCCGTGTCGAGCGTTGATTATGCAGCCCTGCCGCCCGAGCCGGTGTATGCCTCGGACCCATTGAGCAAACTTATTACGCTCCATGCGCATCACAATGTGCCCGACTTCCCGGTGGTCGACGCCGACGGCAGGTACATCGGCATGGTGACGGGCACGGACATGCGCACCGCGCTGATCGACCGCGAAGCCATCCCGCTGTTGTTGGTTGCGGAACTGATGCGAGGCGACCTGCCGACGATCGGGCCCGACGAACATCTCGACACGGTGATGGAGAAGTTCTCCAAGAACGAGATATCAAGCCTGGTGCTCGTCGACGGCTTCACCGGCACCAAACCCATCGCCCTCGTCACCCGCGCCAAGGTAATGGCGAGGTACAACGCCGTGCTTGACGAGGGGTGATGGAACCTGGTAGCAAAGTGTTGCGTATGGTGTGTGTGGATTCATGATGCAACACAAACAAAAGAAAAAAGCATTTGGTTATTTGTCAATCTATGAATGGATGATTATCGCAATGGTCATCGTGCTTTGCATTGGTATTCTTTATCCCGCAGTGCGTGGTGGAATTCGTAGCCCGGTCTTGAGGTCTGCTTCAAAGTTGCGTTCACTCTCACAAGCACTCATTATTTACAGCATAGATCATGGAGATATGTTCCCTGCTCAAGAGCAGTATCCAAGCGTGTTGCTTGAGATGGAGAATATCGGCGATTATGATCTCATCTCACCCATTGAGGAAGATGATGCGGTCTCATATATCTATGTGCCAGGGCCTTGTGATTTTGACGATAAACAAATCTTGATCTACGAAGACCCATCGCACTGGGAAAGGATAGTTGTTGTTGGCTTTGCAGATGCACATGTTGAGATGATCGATCATGAAACCTTCGAGCAGATGCTCGCCGATCAACTCGCCGCCCAGTCTTCACCATGATCTGGGTACTGATAAATGTGAAACTCAGCCGCGGAATTCCCCTATAATACAGTATGAAACCACTTTTCAACAACGCCATCGTTGCCTCGGTACTCTCAATCACTTCGATCACGCCGGCGAGCATCGCGGCTGAGCCGATCTCCGCCGAGGAGATTGATCGGCATGTTGCGCCAGCGATCGCGGGCGAACTCTTCCCGGGCGCGGTGATCGGGCTGTATTCCAACGGCGAGACTCATTTTTATCCCGTCGGCACGCTCAACTATGACGATGACCAACCGCCGACGATCGACACACTCTTCGAGATCGGATCGGTCTCGAAGGTCATCACCGGCGTGCTCTTCGCCGACGCCGTCCGCCGGGGTGAGGTCACCAACGACACCCTCGTCGATAGCCTGCTCCCCGATGGATACAAGGTGCTGACCAATGCGGGCGAAGACCTCAAACTCTGGCACCTGACATCGCATACATCGGGGTGGAGGACCGCGCCGGCGAACATCGCGCCCGCCGATGGCGAGAGGCCGTTCACCGGGTACACGCAGACGATGATGTTCGAGGCCATCAACATGATGCCTCTGAATCAGGCGCCGGGGACGAAGATGGAATATTCCAACTTCGCCGCCGGGCTGTTGGGCACGCTGGTCTCACTCAACGCCGAATCTCAAAATGGCGGCGATTACGAAGCACTGTCCAAAGAACGCGTCCTCGCGCCGCTGGGAATCAAAGACTTCACCATCGCCCTCGACAAAGATCAACAAAAACGACTCGCCCCCCCGACGGCTTCGGGGCGAAGCACCAAAGCATGGGGCAAGACAGGCCCGATGGACCCGGCCGGGATGTGGGTGACCAACGCGCCCGGGCTGCTCAAGTTTGCGATGGCGAATCTCAAGGGTGATGATGCGATCGACGATGACATCCATGCCTCACTCGCCCTTGCCCGCGAGCCAATGTTTGACCTTGGCGGCAACCAAAAAATCTGCTCCGGGTGGTTCATCGCAGGCGACGGCGAGACCTTCTGGCACAACGGCATGACCGGCGGGTACTCGTCCTACATGGCGGTCAATCGAGAGATGGACCTGGCCATCGTCGTGCTCGCCAACGGGGCCGCGATGCAGACGGGCGCGATCGGCGAAAAAATCATCCAGTTCATCGCCGGCATGAACCCCGAGCCGATCAAGGTCGAGACCGGCGAGAAGCTCGACGACGCCTACGCGGCCAAACTCGTCGGCGAGTATAACCTCACGCCGACGATCATTATCAACATCACCGTCTCGCGCGGGCGACTCTTCGCCCAACTCACCGGCCAACAAGCCCTCGGGCTCGCGAACTTGGGCGACGATCGTTTCAAGATCGCGATGGTCGAAGCCGAACTACAGTTCGATGTCCCCAAGGATGGCAACGCGACAAGTGTGACGCTGTTTCAGAGTGCGCGGGAGATGAAGTGCGAGCGCAAAGAGTGAAGGAACAGGGTTTGGATTGATGCGTATAGTGTTGTGTGAAAAAGAGTGAAACAGTAGTCGTAGTTTGTATTGTATTCCTTTTGGTAATCATTCTTTGGCCTGTATCTGGTTGGCCTGGAAGGCCGAATACTCAGATCAATCTTCGGACTGTAGCATCATTTGTTCTAGAGTATCCGCGGCATCATGACGGACTTCTTCCACAACCAGATCAATGGCTAGAGGCTGGGATTACCAATGTCTACCCCGAACCAGCCTTCGGCGACAGCGACCAAGACGACATCTGGATGTGCCCGATCCCGTGGGATGACGGGCGGCTTCCCGATGATCTCACGCCCTATCAACTCGGACAGATTCCGATGCTCCATAACAAAGTCGATCTCAATCCTGACGGCACATCGGTCGCCTTCTGGGATGGATCGGTGCGGCTATTGAGCAACGAAGAGTTTGCAGCGATGGTCAATGTCGAGGATTCGGTTTGTCTCGGGTGCCAATTCCCGGTGCCGGATTTACTGCAAGGGCAAGAGCCTTGAGCATTTTGTATTCGTAGCACAGGCGTCCCGCCTGTGTCTTGCAGTATCAAGAGAAGACACAGGCGGGACGCCTGTGCTACGAAGAGAAGCCCTAATCTTCCCCCAGCGTCTTTTTTCGCCTCAAGATATGGTGATAGTGCTGTGCAAACCGATGCGATTCATCACGCACCTGCTGGAGCAAGCGCAGCCCCGGGTTATTCCGTCCGAGCTTGATCGGCTCGGTCGATCCCCGCACATAGATCAGCTCTTCCTTCTTCGCCAGCGACACCACCATCGGCGGCTGCACATCGAGCTGCTCGAACGCATCCATCGCCGCGTGAAGTTGTCCCAATCCGCCATCGATCAAGATGACATCCGGATACAACTCGTGCCCCTCGCCGGCTTCGCGGTATCGGCGCGAGATCACCTCGCGCATAGATTGGTAGTCGTCGTTGGCCCGCCCGTGCGATAGGTTGGTAAAGGATTTGATGCGGAATCGCCGGTATTCCTGCTTGAAGGGTCGCCCGTCGATGAAGCAGACCTTCGAGGCCACCGTTTCGTTGCCTTGGAGATGCGCGATGTCGAAGCCTTCGACGCACCGGATGGGTTTGTCCATGTCGAGGGCGCGTTGGAGCGAGGTGCAGCCTTTGAGCGGGTCGATGTATCCGATCTCGGATTCTGGCTGCCAGTGGTCGGCTTGGGTGGCGCGTTCTTCGAGTTTTTGGATCGCACTGATCTGATCGCGGAGCGTGGCGGCGAGTTCAAAGTCAAGCGCAGCGGAGGCGGCCTGCATTTCAACTTCGAGTTCGCGCAGCATCGTCGAGCGTTTGGACTTGAAGAACCGGAGCAAGCGATGGATATCCTCGCGGTAGGCGTCTTTGGAGATCGATTCATTGCACGGCGCGGTGCACTTGCCGATGGCGGCCAACAAGCACGGGCGGAAGAACTTGTTGCTCTTGTCGCCTGCGATGATGTCGAGCGAGCAGGTCCGAAACTTGAATACGGCTTGCAACGCATCGACCGCGGTGTGCAACGCGCCCGCCGAGGTGAACGGGCCCAAGATACTCGCATTCGAGAAGCGCGGGTCTTTCGACCCGTCGGCTTTGATCCCGGTGGGGTTGCGCGTCACGAACACACGCGGGTAATCCTCGCGCATGGTGACGACGAGGTACGGAAAAGTGCGATCATCCTTCTGGGCGGCGTTATGTCGAGGATGGATATCCTTGATGAGCCGATTCTCCGCGAGCAACGCTTCCCACGCGGTCTCGGTGGTGAAGGTGTCGAACGAATGCACCTCATCGAGGAGTTTGTTCTTGCGAGCCCCAAGGTCAGTCGAAGGCAGGAAGTACGACGAAACCCGATCGCAGAGCTTGGACGCCTTGCCGACATAGATGACAATACCCTTGTGATCCTTCATCAGATACACCCCCGGCAGCGCATGGAGCGCACGGGCCTGGATATGCAAACGCGTCAAGCGCACTTCGCGCGACTCCGTCCCCCAAGGCGGCGGGTCAGACGCCGGGCTATGCCCCTCGTCATCGAGAAAAGATGGATCAGGATCATCGGTCACGGGGGATTGTATTCATTCAATCTTGTGAGCATTCTGGTGGGCTTGTCCAGATCAGGGATGGGTTTTCATCAAGAGGAACTGCACTTTCAGCTTTCCAGAGCTCTGTCCAGCATTGTTCAAATGCAGGATGGGCAATATTCTGAAAACGATCGGGCCATGCGCCGTCTGTAGTTCGTTGGAGATCAACAACGAACTCTTTGAATCCCAACATCTCTTCATGGATACACCAAACAGTATCTTGTCTGTCAAAGTGCTGAAAGCCAAAGCAGATCAGATCAGTGCTGAACAGGTCTCGCTTGAAGGCCACCACGCGAGTGATTTCATCCCACTTTAAACTCCAGCAGAATGATTCATTTGAGGAAACAGAGAAACCATCTGTGGATATCGAAATGCGCCCGGATACTTCACGCGATGACTGAGGCTTGCCCAGTGAGTTGATCCAGTTCAAAAAAACCGACCACGCGCGTGATCGGTTCTTGGGTTGATCGGTTTTGTTGGCCACTGATTACTCGTGCAACTTATTCGTACAAATAGTCCGGCCCGCGCCACTGCTGCCACTTCTTCAAGCGGAAACGCCAGAAGTTCTCCTCGAAGTTCTTCTGGGCTTCGGGTGACCATTCCTGGAACGCAGGCAGCATCCGGGCTTCGGAAGCAACGACCCGCAAGAGGTCCTCTGCCTCCTGCACAGTCATCGGCTCAGCCTCGCCCGATCGGATCGCTGCGTGGAGCAGGTCCTGATACATCGCGTTGAGGTGGGCGTAGTCTTCGAGGGTCGTCTCGGAGATGGGCGCGTCGTTGAGGCGCAACGCCTCGGCTCGCAAGATGGAGTCCACCGCGCGGGCTTGGTGACGCTGCCCGGTCGTCCGCTCAACGCGGCAACCAGACGAAAGAGCGAGCACGGCGGCTCCAGCAACGAGGATCAGGGCTTTGGCTGTACGATTCATACTCACTCCATCGGTTCTCGGACGGCTCGACATAAACAATATACGAGCAAATCTGCGGATTGTTCATCGGCTCAAATCCGCCCTTACGATAGCGCCAACAGGCACATCATCTCCATTCCAATCCCAATCGCTTTATCATTGAAATCAAAGCATGGCGTGTGCAGCCCAGGATAAGGCTCTGTATCCGACTCATTGAGCCCCACCAGATAAAAACACGAGGGCACCGCGAGGCAATAATAGGAGAAATCCTCCCCGCCCATCGAAGGCTCGCCGATTAACTCGAAATCAGTCGCAAGTGTTGCGTGTTCAACGATTTGTGTCACGCGGTCCGCCTCGGCAGGGTCGTTTTTCGTCACTGGATATCCAGTATTCCAGGTGATCTGGGCGCTGCATCCCATCGCCTTGGCGGTCGATTCGACCAACTCGAAGAACCGGGCTTTGGTGGTTGCCCGGGTGTCCATATTGAGCGTCCGAATCGTGCCCTTGAGGCTCGCCGACTCGGGGATCACATTGTACGCGCTGCCCGCATGCACCGCCCCGAAGGTAATCACCAACGAATCCGTAGGCGAGGTCAGCCTCGAAACGAGCGTCTGGGCCCCCGAGATAATCGCAGCCGAGGCGACAATCGGGTCATCGCACAGATGCGGATACGCAGCGTGCCCCTGCGTGCCTGTGATCGTGATATCAAAGGTGTCCGTCGCAGCGAGCAACGCGCCCGGCTTGGTCGCGATGGTGCCCAGAGGCAAATCGGGCCAGCCGTGAAGCCCGTACATCCGGGTGATCGGCGGGCCGAGCCCGGATTTCGATTCGGAACCACCGGCCAGTGCCCCATCACGGATCATTTTTTCGCCCCCGCCGCCGCCTTCTTCTGCGGGTTGGAAGACGAGCGTGACGGGGTTGGGCCGATGTTCGAGCTGGCTCAGCACCCGCGCGGCGCCGAGGAGGATCGCGGTGTGCCCATCGTGCCCGCAGGCGTGCATCTGCCCGGGGTTGGTCGATTTGTGCGCAAAGTCGTTGAGTTCCTCGATCGGCAGCGCGTCCATGTCGGCCCGGAGCCCGATGCACTCGCCGGGGGTCTCAACCGTCGCGGGGATATGGGCCATCACCCCGGTGCCGGTGTTGGGGGCTTTGCCGCCCATGTTGGCGGCGAAGGCGATGCCCAAGCGGGTCAGTTCGTCCTGAATCAGCCCCGAGGCGTATTCCTCGGTAAAGAGGATCTGCGGGTGCGCATGCAGGTCTCGGCGGATCTTGGTGATGGCTTCAAGATGCTCGTTGATCTGCGAAATGAGTTGAGTGGAGGCTGTGGTCGAAGCTGGGGTTGAAGTCGTGGGCATGGAGAAGTCTATGCCCACAAGCCCAACGATTCAGGCAGCGAAGTTTCGAGCGTGGGCTTGTTCGTCGATGAACTTGCGCGCGGTCTGCTCGATATTCATGATCTTGAGGATCGATTGGTCCTCGCCCTGGCTGTGCACCCGGATCGCGTTGAACTCGCCCTCGTTGGCGATGAACGCATCGGCGACATCGGGCGCGAAGTGTGTGCCATACAGGCTCTTGATGAGTTTGGATGCCTCCTCGTGGGACATCGCCTCTTTATACACCCGTTTGCTCGTCACCGCGTCGTAGAAATCAGCGAGCGAGACAATCCGCGCTGCCAGCGAGATATCTTCGCCAGAGAGCCCGAATGGGTATCCTGTGCCGTCCCATTTTTCGTGATGCTGGAGCGCGATCTCGATGCCCATGTCGATGAACTCATCAGGCCCGAGCTTCGAGCGGATCGCCAAGAGCGTGTCGGCGCCGATCAACGCATGCTTCTCCATGATCTCGCGCTCTTGGGGTGTGAGCCGACCGGGCTTGAGCAGGATCGAATCAGGGATTCCGACCTTGCCGATATCGTGCAGCGACGAGGCGAGCACGATCCGATCAATCCATTTCATGTCGATCTCGTCGTACTGAGTCGAGAGCGCATCAGCGATAATCCGCGCATAGAGCCCGATCCGTTCGAGATGCGCCCCGGTATCCGTATCACGATAATCAGCGAGCTTGGCGAGCCCGAAGATCAACGCGTTGCGCTTGGCGAGCCCCGCGTGGACCTGCTTGGTCACCTCTTTGTTGAGTTCCTCGTTGGCGAGTTCAAGATTATCGCGGTACCGCTTCGAAGCCAGGATCAGGATCAACCCGGTGAGTGTGAAGACCCCGAAAGCGATCGAGATGCGAAAAAGGAACAGCCGATCCGCAGCCACCTGCCCGAGATCGAACTCAGCGCGGATCCACGCATCGACCAAGAACTCCCCAACCACAAGCACCGCCGCCTGGAAGATCAAAATCCCCAGAAACAGCGCCCGCCGATTTCGCGGGCGAAACTGCCATTCGAGTTTGCTTGAGGGTTTCTTCACACCATGAGCATCGGATGATCGCTGGGCAATGTTTGCGCGTGCCATCTGATTCGCGTTTCAATCTCGATAAGTGTGCCAGATGCGCCGGTCGGGAGAGAAATATGGACGACTTTAGGGGCTTATCAGCACTTGTTCGCACACATCCATCGCCTCTCGGACCTTCGCCGACGCTCCGATATAGTCCGGTAGCCGATCAATCGTGAGCAGTTCATCGCCATACTGAGCACGCAGCGACGAATGGATCGGCGTGTTGCCCGTTGTTGATTGATAGAGCATCTCCTCGACCTGCGCGGAGACAAGGTAGCTCCCGAGCCGATCGGCGAGTTCTCGGCTCGACGACCCCTTGATGATCGCGACGGTGTTGGGGATCAGCGTTGGGCCGATGCTCGCCCATTGTGGATGATCTCCAATCGTTTCGTAGACCAGCTCAACCTTCCACCCATTGGCTTGTCCAGCCCAGACATCATCGGTATCGGTGAGCCCGAGATCAATCTCGCCCATCGCGATCGCGCGAACGACCGAAGCGTTGCCGTCGTAGAGCCGAAGCTTGTTGGCGTGCATCGCGCTGAGCCAATCGGTGAACGCTTCGATCCCCCAGGTATCGGCGAGCATCGCCATATGGATGCGGGTCGTGCCGAACTGCGGGCGGGCCATGCCCACGATGCCCTTGTATTTGGGATCGGTCAGCTCGGCAAGGGTGGTGGGGGGCGTGTCGATCCGATCCGAGGCATACACGATCACCCGCGCCCGCATCGCCATGCCGACCCACGACCAGCCCTCGCTGTGGAGTTCATCGGGCCAATCGGCATCGACCATGCCCGCCATCGCGCCGGGTTCAAGGGCGCCCGCCTGATCGAGCAGGATCGTGCCCATCGGCTCAGATGACCACCAAACATCGGCAACCGGGTGCTCTTTCTCGGCCATGATCCGCGTCACGAGCCCGGTGGTTTTGGTCGCTTCGGTGTCGCCAAGGATGTTGACCTTGATCCCGGTCTCTTGGGTGAAGGCTTCGATGACCATCTCGGTGAAGCTGTCATCGACGCTGGTGTAGAGCGTGAGCGTGGGTTGGCTGTTCGAGGCATCCGAACGGGCGCAGCTGCTGAGCATGAGCACGGAGAACACCACCATGCTCGCCAAGAACAAACACCTATTCATCGTTTCTCATTTCTGCTATTGCCTATTGCCCGCTGCCTCTTCTTAGTCATCCTTCGTGCCCGATGTACTCTTCGCATCGCTGCCCTGTGCTGCCGGGGCGGTCTTCTCGCCGTTGGCTTCTTTGGCTGCCTTGTCGAGCCTGCCGAAGTAGTGCTGGACCGCCGATTCATGCTTGCGAGGCACGCGCTTGGTCTCGATCGCCTCGGCTGCCTGCGTCGATGCACTCGCGACGGCATTGGAGAAGGTCGCGGTGGACTCGCCTTTGATCTGTGTGCCCTGCACCATCGTCGAAGCAATCACAGGCCCTTCGTTGGTCGTCTGCACATCGGCCCGCTCCTTCTTGAGCATGAAGTCGGTCGCCTGCGCATCGGGCCCGCTGCCCATGCCCTTGCCGGGCCCGCCCGAGCCCTTGCCGAACCCTTGCGAGCTGCCCTGCTTGAACTGCCCGGTCTTTCCCCACTGGCTGTTCTCGCCAAAGCCTTGCCCGTTGCCTTCCCCTTCGCCCTCTCCGTTGCCGGGGTTGTTGCACTTGCCGAGTTTGCCGAGTTGATCGCTTGCCTGGCTCATCGCCGATTCGAGCGATTGCATTTCTTGCTGCATGTTTTCCATATCCGAGAGCTGCCCGGACATGGATTCGAGTCCCTCGGCCATTTCGCCCGGATTCGACTGCTGCATCCCCGCTGCCATCTGCCCCATCGCCTGGGCCATCGAACTCGCCGCGTCCGATGCCCGCTGCTGAGCCTTGGCTGCCTGGCTGAGCTGCTGGGCTTGCTCTTCCGATGCGCCCGCTTTTTGGAGTGCTTTTTTGAGTGCCTCAGGATCGGCTGCCATCTGCTTGGCCTGTTGTTCGGAGAGCCCCGCCCCTTTGAGCTGCTCTTCGAGGTCCTGGCGGTTCTTCGCCATTTTTTCGAGCTGCTCCTTCATCGCTTCGAGCCCCTTGGCTGCCTGCTTCTTTTGTTCTTCGCTCATGTCCCCGTCTTCGAGCGTCTTGGCCATCTCTTCGAGTTTCTTCTTCGCTTCGCCGAAGTCCCCCCGGGCCATCGCGCGGGCCATTTCGGTCGACGGGCCCTGCTCGGGGGTGTTGAGCTGGCGGGTCATATCTTTGATCGCATCGAAGGTCGCGCCGTCCTCGTCGTTGCGTTTTTCGTCGAGTTTGTCAGAGAGGCTGGTGAGTTCTTTGATCGCTGCCCGGGCGATCTCTTCGGGATCAACAAACTGGGTTTCTTCGGGCGTGAGTTCTTCGCTGGTCTCGTCGCCTTGGGTTTCGAGATCGATCCCGGTCTTGGCTTTGATCTCTTTCATGAGCTCGGTCGTCTCATCGACCGTCGCCTGCACTTCTACGATCTGCGCTTGCTGATCTTGCTGTTTTTCTTTCTTGGCGAGCAACCCCGTCACATCGGTCGCGGGCACCCACCAGATCGCGATGATCGCCAGCGCTGCTGCGAAGGGCATCGGCCAGTGCTTGGGCGACTCAATCGGGAGCGCGTCCTTGACCACCACCCGCTTGGCGCGATCCGAAGCATCGGTGACGATGGCTTTGGACCAGGAATCTTTGTTTTCATCGACACACAAGGCCGTCGAGATGGATTCGCGTAATCCCGCCCGGTCATCAACCTCGCGGGCGATCTGGTCTTCGCTCGGCTTGCGCGCAAACGCCCAGATCAACGCGCCGAGCACACTCACCCCCGCCCCGATCAGAAACGCCAGATTCCAAGGAATCTCAACCGTCGGCACGAGTTTCTGGGTCAGCCGAGCGAGAAAGAGGATGCACAGGACGATAAACGAGCTCATCGCGAGCGTGCGGAGCAGGTCGATGATGAATAATCGCTGGGCGGCGCGGGCGAGGACTTGCTTGATGTCATTCATGGTCGATCTCCAGCCGGTGTCGGCAATGGCTCTACTATGGTATCTATTGGGATTTGAAGCCATCCGTTCGCTTCAATTCGGTAGAATACTGATTCGTCTAGAACATGATACCACCACTTGGTCCGATCGGTTGCTTGAAAATGGGGTTGTGACACAGTGCATACACATCGGCCAAACCCGGATTCAGATCGAAAAACAGGTTTTCTTGGTCGAATCGTGCTCGGTTTCTTGGATGGGCACTATATTGATCGCCAAGCCTGCGACTCGGCCTTTGCCCGGATGCACCAACGCGACCCCCTCGGCGATCGGCTTCATTTGCTCTTTGCATGCCTCGGGCTCATCGCGCTGTTCGGGCCCGTCACGCTCACCGAGATCGCCTTTGGGCCTTTGGCCGTGTTCTTCTTTGTGCGGATCTTCAACACCTTCCCGGTCTGGATTCACGGCTTCGGTCAGCCCGTCGCCTTGGCAGCGATCGCGCTGGCGGGGTGGATGATGCTCACGCTCAACTGGTCGGGCGATCCGGCGCATGGATGGACCGAGATCGGCGAACTCCGCTGGTTTGTGCTTGTCGGGTTGATCTTCCCGGTGATCGAACATCGGCTGGTCCTCATCGCTGCCATGTGCATCGGCATCGCGATCGCCCAACTCGCACAGATTCTTGACGCCTTCGATGGGTTCGGGATCGAGCCCTTGGCCAATCTGGTGCAGAACCATCCCGGACGCATCGCCGGGTGGTGGCATCCGGTGGTGGGAGGCTCGATCTTGGTCGGCGCGCTCGGGCTTCACCTGCCCGCGATGCTCTTTGGCTCCGGGCGAACCCGTGTCTTGAGCGTCGTTGGATCATCTACGATCATCATCGGCATCATCGCGACGGGCACCCGCGGGGCATGGATCGCTTCAGCGATCTTGATCGTGCTCAGCATACTCGTCGGCACGATCACCAAGCAGCTCCGTTGGCAGCGGGTGCTGATCTTTGTGGTTGCACTGGGCGCACTCGCCATCCTCGCCGGGGTGGTCATGGGCGATGGGCTCCGCGATCGGCTCGATGAAACCCGCACCGAACTTGGCGAGATTCTGGACGGGCAGTATGATTCCTACACCGGGCTGCGCGTCAAGATGGGGCAGGCTGCGATTCAAGCCGGGGTCGAGCATCCAGTGATTGGCGTGGGCGCGGGCGGGTATCAATCATGGGCCAATGACCAGAATCCAGATTCCAAAGTCCACGCCCATGCGCACAATAGCCTGCTGCAAGTCTGGAGCACCCTCGGGTTCGTCGGCGTGATGCTCTGGGCCATCCTGCTCATCGCCATGCTCCGGGCGAGTTGGCGCATCTGGGATCGTGATGGGGAAGGCGTGTATGGGCTCGGGCCTCTGTTTGCGATCATCGGGCTGATCCTCGCGTCATTGACCGATTCGATCCAACTCAACACCCAAACCGCAGCCATGCTCGGGGCACTGGCCGCCTTGTCTCCGACTTATCGCCCGCGAGTGGGCCCAGAAGCCTCAAGTATGCGTGACAATCGCCCGATCGGTGAATACACTGGTGTGCCCGAAAACGGGTGACCAATCAAGATCTGGTGCGATGGCTGAGCGGTTGAAGGCGCTCGACTTGAAATCGAGTGACCCTTTGCGGGGTCCGTGGGTTCGAATCCCTCTCGCACCGTTGAATAGACGAACCGGCCTCAAACAGGCTGGTTCGTTTTTCTTATGCTTCTCGATCACGGTAGAACGGGCTTCGAGCCCGTTTCTTCATGACTCGATCCAGAAAGAAAACGGGCTCGAAGCCCGTTCTACCGCAGATGGCTCAGGGCAGGCTCGGCCAACCGGCGGGCCACTGGCCTGAAAATCCGAAGTCATCGAAGTATGCCTGAAGCACGCCTCCGGCGTCGCGGATGTAATGGATCACATTGTCACTCGAATAGAGTTTCTGCGCATTCCAATGCGTCAGCGCCACCGGCCCGGTGCCGCCGGGGAGATCGGCGTTGGGGTTGTAGGTCCGATCGGTGACATCGAAGATGGTTTTCCGCTCGCCTGTGGATTCATTGGTGACGACGACGACCATCCGCCCGGTGTTCTCATCGCCCATCTTGTACCCGGTCTCGATGGTGATCCACTCGCCGATCGGGAGTTCGTAGTTCGTGTCGGCATACGCCCAAAGCGTCGGCCCATCGGGCATGGATTCGCATTGGAGCGATAAGCGCATCGCGCCTCGATAAGGCACCATCGAAAGGTTGATCCGCGCAGGATTCGGATGCCCAAGCCACGCAGCCCCCATCCAGAACTCCTCGATAATAATCCCGATCCACCACTGATTCGCATCAGCAGGATAATCGAGCAGCAGATTCACATCCTCATGAATAAACACCCGCTGGGTCGCGTACAACTCAACCGCATCGACGAGTTGACCCGGGAATCCGGTCTGGATGCGCCCTTTGGTGTGCTCTTGGAAACCCGAGTCGATCACCGCGTTTTTGAGCCAGTAGTGGAGCACTCGGTTTGATTCGTTGGTCGTTGGATCGTCGATCACGCGCGCATACCGATCGGTGATCTCGCCCGGGTTCTCATAGAACACCCCCATCGCCCAGGGGATCGCGCCGGGAGACGGGCTGATGTTGTCAAAGACCATCCACTCGATTTCGAGCGCAGGCGAAGCGGTCGCCTCGTCGGGTTCATATCCGGTCATGAAATCGGGTGTGAAGATCGGCTGCGCCGATTGCTGCTTTGAAGCCGAGATATTGCGACCACTGCCGGGGTTCGTCGGGCCCAAGCTCAGCATCCCGGCTGCGCCGATGGATATCCAGAACGGGATGAACGAGCAACGGGCGTGGCGATTGGATGGTCCGAGAGGCATAGGCGGGGATTTCTTGGTCAAGTGAGCAGGGTGGGTGATGGATACAGTATCGTTGATTCTTTGGGCATCTGCAACCTTTGATTTCAAGAACAGGATGGAGGTGTCCTCTAGAATGCTGACCAACCCATGAGCACGCCCCCCATCAATCTCGACATCGGCTCTTCTGAAACACCGCCCGGCGATGGTTCGGCAATCACCATCGAGCAAATCCGGGCGATGGTCGAGCGGTTCTACACCCGCATCCAAGCCGACGAACTTTTGGGCCCAATCTTTGGCGAGATTGTCCAAGATTGGGAGGCGCACTATGACAAGATGACCCGGTTCTGGTCGTCTGCCGTTCTTCATGCGGGGACTTATTCAGGACGCCCCTTCGAGGCCCACAGGTTTGGACGGCTCGAAAAGCGCCACTTCGAGCGATGGATCGAGTTGTTTACCCAGGTGGTCAATGCGATGTTCGAGCCCAAAGACGCTGCGGTGTTTCTTGATCTGGGGACCAAGATGGCGTCGAGCATCGCGATGCGCATCGGCACCGGTCGGCTCGATTGAACACCGATCGACGCCCGATCGCTTGGCACCGAATTTGCCAATACGCTAGGATATCAAAGCACGCACACCACGCATCGGTTCAATCGAGGCTCGGCGGGGTTGAGCACGCCTCGCTTGCCCTTATAGATCGGCCTGTGCGAGCCACTTGGCCTGTGCTGGCCAATCGGTCGGCGTGCAGATCGGCGATGCGCGAGAAGGACATGAAATCAATGAACCGTACCATTCAACTCCCCATTCGATCACCCAAGCGGGCGAATCAGATGCTCAAGGCCTGTGCCCTCTCGACGCTGGGCGCATTGGCAGTCTTCCAATCGGCAGCAATGGGCATGGACGATGATTCGACCGATGATTCAACCAGAGAAGCCTGGGTTGCAGCACGCGATCAGGTTGAGCGTGCGCTGCTGGACGATGCTGCGGGGCGATGGTGGAATAAGGAATCAACTTCGCTCAAGCTCAGCGCGCAGGTCCAGACCCGGTACCTCTATAACACCCGCTCGGCGGACCCTGACGGGCGGATCACCTCTGGATTCGAGGCTCGGCGGACCAAACTCAAAGCGACGGGCAAGCTCGGTGAGCCTCGCATCCGGTTCGTTATGGTCACCGCCTTCTCGCGCAGCACTGGGTTGGCCGTCACCGAGGATGTATACGCCCGGTTCGAGCTCGCGGACCACTGGCAGCTCAAGGTGGGCAAGTTCCGCCCCTCGATGATGCGTGAGCAGATCATATCGAGCAAGTACCAGATGGCATCGGACCGCTCGCTGCTCAATAGTGCCTTTGGGCAGTCCTACAACGAGGGTGTCTCGTTGATGTACCGGGCCCAGCGGGTCCGTGCGTCGTTTTCGATTATGGATGCGACGAGCACATTTGTAGGCGATCAGATTTTCGACTACACCCTCCGCGCGGATTTCATGCTCGCTGGCGAACGCTCGCAGATGAGTGATTTTTCCAGTTTTCGAGACGATGAACCCGCCACCATGCTCGGCTTGGGGGTTCGGTATCTCGATACCAACCCGACCAACCCCGCCGATCCGAGTTCGTCGACCCTGGCGTGGTCGGCTGATCTCACCGCCGAGTTCGGAGGTTCGAGTGTTTTCCTCGCGATCATGGGCACGCAGGTCGATGACCCCGGGGGGCCCGCAGCTGCGGATCTCTTCGGGACATTGATCCAAGGCGGGTACTTTGTCAATGACAAGACCGAACTCTTCGCCCGGTACACCCATGGCGACGACCAAGCAGGCAAGAGCCTGAATCTCGTCGAGGTGGGGGCGAACTACTATCTGGCCCGCCATAGCGCCAAGATCACCTGTGATCTGGGGTATAGCTTTGAAGAGGTGACGACCACCTGGCGATCGGCGAGCCTGGGATGGCTGACCGATACGGTCGGCGAAGAGGGTCAGCTGGTGTTTCGGACACAGATGCAGTTCCTCTTCTAGTCGCCAACGACACCAGAAGCCCGAACTGACCAGAGCGAGCCAGTTTTCGATGGCCTGTGGTGTGGGTGGGTGCGTGAATCCCGGTTTTGAGTGTGTAAACAGTGTTTCGTGATTTGGCATCCGATGTGCATGTGCATTGGTGCTCGGCTGGTGCGTTGCCCAGGCGGGCGTTGAACATCGTATTTATGCAGGCATCGCGGTGTCTGCTGGGAGGTCAGGGAAGTGATTATGTCCGAAACAGAAGCGATCCAGTCCATCGAGTCGAATCAATCGAGCCAATCGAGCCAATCGAATCATCCCGAGTTGCCGATGCCTCGGGCGGGTGAACAGATCAAGTGGGGCTATGCCATGGCCCGCGTGCCCAATCTGCCCATGACTTGGTCGCAGGCATCTGGGCGTGTGGCGCTCGATGCGGGCAAGCCTCGCGCCAATGACATCCTTGTGTCGCAGATTGTCAATATCGGCCGTCACACCCGGCTCGATCTGCGCGATCAGAGCAAGTCCAAGTTATTCGTAGGTGATCTTGTCGGGCTTGCGCTCTCGGCGCGGTATGCGACCGGGCAGTTTCAAGCCATTGTCCCCGATTCCCTCGACGAGGTGCACTTTGTGTGTGCCGGCGGGGTCTGTGGGCAGGTCTCGGGCATCCCCGCGGAGATGAAGCAACCCACGCTGCTCAGGCCTATGGGGTATTTGGTCAATGCGCAGGGCAAGCGTGTCCAGCTCGGCGATCATGCGCTTGCTGCGGGGATTCCCAATACCGCGGGCACTCAGGTGCTCTGCGTGGTGGGCAGCGCGATGGATTCGGGCAAGACCACCGCAGCCTTTGCGTTGATCAACGGGTTGACCCGCGCCGGGCTCAAGGTGGGGGCTGCCAAGATCACCGGCACCGCCTCGGCCAAGGACCTGACCTATTTTCGGTCGGCGGGTGCTGTTCGTGTGCTGGATTTCTCCAACGCCGGGTACGCATCGACCGCGGATCTGGCGATGGACCAGCTCGAAGACCTGACCAATCGGATTCTCTGTGATCTGATGAAGGATCAGCCCGATGTGATTATTCTGGAGATCGCAGACGGCGTGACGCAGCGCGAGACGGTGATGCTTCTGGATTACTTCGCCCAGCGCAAGACGCTCGACAAGATGATCTATACCTGCAACGACGCGCTCGGGGTCGAGTCGGGTGTGCGTAGGCTGACTGATCGGGGCTTACCGATCTGTGGCGTCTCGGGGATGGTGACGCGCAGCGCCCTCTCGACCCGTGAGGCGCAGCAGGAAACAGACCTGCCGGTCTTTACGCGTGATGAGTTGCTCTGCCCGGACATCGCTTCGACGCTCTTTGGGCGCAAAGCCGAGCCGATGGCCCAGGCGCGTTCGTCAACCGGGATGCTCACTGGGTGAATAAGGATTCCCGATGCGTCTACCATCAGGGGATTCGATGGAGCACCATTCAGTTGCCAGATTGATCCCGCAGATACGCCAAAGGTGGTGGTTGTTTTTGCTCACCGTCATCGCGGCGAGCGTTGCCCAGACGGTGGGCATCCCGCTGGCGATGCTCACGCGCCGGATGGTGAATCTGGTGAGCAAGGAATCGGGAGCACACGCCGACCCCGCCCAGATCGAGCGGACGCTCTTGGTGCTCGGGGGTGTGCTGGTGGGGTTGACGCTGGTGCGTGGGGTCAGCCGATGGATCAAAGGCGTGCTCGGCGAGGTCTTTGCGCAAGGGATTATTGCGGACATCCGCCGACAGATGCTCGATCATTTGCACGACCTGCCTTTGGGATACTTTGATAAGCGGGCAGCGGGCAAGATCGTGATCCGATTCGTCGGCGATGCCCAGGGGCTCCGCGGGTGGCTCGCCAACAAACTCGTCTCGATCCCGGCGGACATCCTGACGATCATCGGGGTGCTTGTGGCGATCGGGTCGATCCATATTGAGTTGTTGTATGCGGTGGTGATCCCGCCGACGGTTCTTTTGCCGGTGTTGTTTCTGATCAATCCCCGCGCCCGTCAATGGACCCGCGCGGCGCGGGCGGAGCAGTCTCGGCTTACGGGTGATCTCACCGATCGTATCGAGATGATCCCGGCGGTGAAGGTGGCGCAGGCCAAGCGGGCGAGCATTGAGCCGATGGTTGAGCGGATCGAGTGCATCGCGCGATCGTTTATCCGAAGGTCATTGCTCGATGCCTCGGTGCAGGCGTTGGCGATGACGGTGGGGTCGTTGTCCTTGTGCGCGATCGGGATCTGGGGGGCGATGCTGATTCTGCACAGCCAGGCGACCAGTGGCGATATCGTCGGGGCGATCTGGTTGGCGGTGCTGATCCGCTCGCCGATCAATCGGCTGACCTCGACCAACATCGCGTATCACCGGGTGAAGGTGGGGTTTGATCGCATTGATGCGTTGCTCAATCGAAAGCCAGAGCCGGGGATGAGCGATCAGGCGATTGAATACACCGGCGAGCAGATGCGGATTCGGCTCAAGGAACTCGGGTATCAGGATGCTGCGGGGCGATGGCTCATCCGCGGGCTCACCGGCACACTCGTCGGGCCCGGGTGCGTGGTGCTTCAGGGCGACGCACGATCGACCAATGTATTCTTCGAGATGATCCTTCGGCTTCGCCGCCCCCACGAGGGACGGATCGGGCTCGATGGAGTCAACGCCCGCAAACTCAGGCTCGAAGATATCCGGACACGGATCGGATGGGTCGATGCCCATCGCCTGATGGTTCCGGCGACGCTGATGGGCAAGGGACACCAACGGATTCAGGACTTGCTTGAATCGACCGCGATGATCCCGGCGAAAATGCTTGCGAGTGAAGAGCTCGAGATGCTCGGCTCGTTTGCGCATCCCAATCTAGATATCGGCGGCTCGACCCTGCGCGTTGCCCTGGCGTGCGCACTGGTCAATGACCCGCCGATCGTGCTCATCGACCAGCCTGAACTCGGGCTCACAGCCAGAGAAATCGAGGGGCTGGGCCAATGGGTCGAGCATGAATCCAAGACCCGGCTCATCATCGTGGCGTCGAATAAGCGATGGGCCCGGTCGATGGCGAGCAAACGGGTTCGGCTCGGCGCGCAGTGAATCGGTGCTGGGCGATGGGCAATATTAGCCAATCTGGATGATGAGCAATGCTCGCTGGCCAGTATGCTCCATGCGCACCGCGATGCGTGGGTGGGTTGTGCGTGTGGGAGGTGCTGGGGTGGGTGAAATCGAAGATTGCGTTCTGGTACGCGGATTGCAGTGTATTGATCGAACGAATCAGGCGATTTTGATCCTACAGGGAGTTTGGTATGCTGTTCCAAGTTAGTTGCTCACATATTGGGATGATGTTCCTCGGGGCATTGGTGTCTGGAGCGTGCGTTTCGGGGGCGGACGCCCAGAGTTGCACGACGACGGAAGTGACCAAGATGATTCCTGCCGATGCGCAGACGCTCGATCGGTTCGGCCGCGCGGTCGCGATCTCCGGTGATTACGCGATCATCGGGGCGTATCACGATGCGGACAACGGGATCAACGCGGGCACGGCGTATATCTACCGGTTCAACGGGTTCAACTGGATTCGGATCCGGAAGTTTTTACCCGGCGATGTCGGCCCGGAAGATCGGTTCGGGACTTCGGTTTCGATTTCGGGTGATGTCGCGATTGTCGGCACTGTCTACGACTCGGACCTGGGGTCTCGGTCCGGGTCGGCGTATATTTTTCGCTTCGATGGCACGCAGTGGGTCTACGACATCAAGCTCAGGGCTTCGGACGGGGCGATTGATGATCGGTTTGGGCGATCGGTTTCGATCCAAGGCGATCTCGCGGTGGTGGGCGCGATCTGGGATGATGACAACGGGATTGATTCTGGCTCGGCGTATGTGTTTCGCTCCGACGGGACCACCTGGAACGAGGAGGCGAAACTGATTGCTTCGGACGGGGCGGCGCTCGATAAGTTTGGGTGGTCGGTCTCTATCAGCAACGGAAAAATCCTTGTCGGGTCGAAATGGAGCGATGTCAACGGGATCGACTCGGGAGCTGCGTATGTCTTTGCGTTCGATGGGACCTCATGGGTTGAAGAAGCAAAGCTCGCGCCCGCCGATGGCGAGATGGACGATCACTTTGGATATTCGGTCGCGCTCGAAGATGATCTCGCGATCATCGGCACGACCTGGGATGGTGATAACGGACTCAAAGCCGGGGCGGCGTATGCCTATGGGTTTGATGGAACGATCTGGACTCAACAAGCCAAACTACTCCCCGACGACGGGATGCCCAACGATCGGTTTGGGTATTCCGTCTCGGTTTCAGGCGGGCGTGTGCTTGTTGGGAGTTACGCGCATCCAGACAACGGGCTCGATGCGGGGGCTGCCTATCTCTTTACGCAAGACGACGCCGGGTGGGTACAACTGGGTGAACTGCTTGCAAGCGATGGGGATATCGGCGATCACTTCGGGCGTTCGGTTGCGCTCTCGGGTGATACGGCGGTGATCGGTGCCTACTTCGACGCGGACGCCGGGCCCGAATCGGGCTCGGCGTACGCGTTTTCGATCGAGTGCGCAGTTCCGTGCCCGGCGGATTTGACCGGCGACGGGGCACTGAACTTTTTCGATATCTCGGCCTTTCTCTCTGCGTTTGGTGCGCAGGACCCTGTTGCGGATTTCACAGGAGACGGCACCTTCAATTTCTTCGATATATCGGCGTTCCTCAGCGCCTTTAGTGCAGGGTGTCCCTGATACGGGTGTTGAGCGCATCGTCTATTAAGCTCCTGTGATATTTGTGCCGCAACACCCGATCTCGGCAGACGCCGGGATCGGATGTTTTTTATAAACGATGGTGTTCGACGGCTCGATACATTGTTCTCTCCTCCCCCGGGCTTCCGGGGGAGGTGGCCGCGTCTTCGCGGACGGAGGGGGTCTTTCTTTATCTTCCCCACTGCCTATTGCCTTCTTCAAGAGAAGACCCCCTCCGCCTCACTTCGTTCGCCACCTCCCCCGGAGGCCCGGGGGAGGAGAGGAGAGCGGCTCTTGGATGGAGAGGATGACCAAAGGCAACTCAGCGGGAATGCACGCGGGCATCTTTGAGCGAATAGAATCGAATCCGCGATCCCTTCGCCAAACACCCAACGGAGCACGCAGATGAGCCAGACCAACGCGCCTGAATATGTCCTGGGCACCCATGATGACGAACTCCACCGTTTGGGCCTGCAGCATCGGCTCTGGTTCGTCGCGGCTCATCAGCTCTGGGAACGCGCCGACATCGGCGCGGGCAAGCGGGTGCTTGATGTCGGGTGCGGGCCCGGGTTTGCCTCGATGGACATGGCCCAGCTCGTCACCGAGTCCGGGTGCGTGGTGGGGGTCGATGAGTCGAAGCCTTATGTCGAGTTTGCCAATGGGCAGGCCAAGAGCCGCGAGTTGGAGCAGGCGCGTTTTTATCTCGGCGATGTGACCAATATCGATCAGGTGCTCGAAGCGCAGGGCGTGGAAGCGGGGTCATTCGATATCGCGTATGTCCGATGGGTGATGTGCTTTGTGTCCGATCCGGCTGCGGTCATTGGTTCGATCGCCAAGATGCTCAAGCCCGGGGGCAGGCTCTTGGTGCAGGACTATTTTAACTACGCCTCGATGTGCGTCGCGCCGCGGAGCGAAGCCTTCGAAACCGTCATCGCGGCGATCGCCAAGAGCTGGAAAGATCACGGCGGCGACTCGGACATCATGGGTCGGCTCCCCCAGATCGCCCTCGATCACGGGCTCGAACTCGAGCATCTCTCACGGGCACAGATCCCGACCCCTCGCCCGGGCTCGACGATGTGGAACTGGCCCGCGAGTTTCTGGGCGGTGTTTGTGCCCAGGCTTGTCGAGATGGGGTACATCACCGAGGCTCAACGCGTGGCGTTCTTTGAAGCGTGGGAAGAACGATCGAATGACCCGGCAGCGTTCATGCACCTGCCTCCGATGTATGAGATGATTGCGACCAAGCCGGGGTGATGGTTAAGTTGCTGATTCGGTCTCTTCCGGTAGAACGGGCTTCCAGCCCGTTTTTTGCTCAACAGACATACAAGAAACGGGCTGGAAGCCCGTTCTACCGAGGTCGAAGATGGTTCAAGAGCGCATCGCTTCGAGCTCGTCCCATCGGGCGTAGAGCCTGGCCGACTCGGCCTGGGCTTGGTCGAGGGCTTGGCAGGCCTTGGTCATTTTCTCGTGATCGGCGAGGACTTTGGGATCGGACAATGCTTTCTGGGCGTGCTCGATTTGCTCGTCGGCTTCCATAATCTTCTCTTCGATCGAATCGTATTCGCGTTGATTCTTGTACGAGAGTTTCTTGGGCTGATTCGCATCGCGGACCTTGGCGACCTTTTCTTTGGGGGCTTTGGGCGCGTTCGCCTCTGCCTGCTCGTCGGCCTTTCGGCTGAGCACGCGGACGGCTTGTTCAAGGCTCGGGCAGAGTTGTTGGTGCCCGTTGCCTTCGAGCACCACGATGTTCGTCGCGAGTTTTTCGAGCATCATCCGATCATGCGTCACGAGGATGACCGCGCCGGGGAAATCGGCGAGCGATTCTTCGAGCAGCTCGAGCGTGGGGATATCAAGGTCGTTGGTGGGTTCATCGAGGACGAGGATATCGGCTTTTTCGAGCATAATGCGGGCGATGTGGACACGGGCGAGCTCGCCGCCGCTGAGTGAGCCGACCGGGCCTTCGAGTTGATCGTCGCGGAACGAGAACCTGCGGGCCCACGCGGTGATGTGCATGATTCGCCCTTGGAACTCGACGCGATCGCTCACCGGGCACAGCGCTTCGCTCAGCGGGATGCTCGGGTCAAAGTCCTCGCGGTGCTGGGAGAACACGACGACCTTAGGCATCGGATCAGAATACCGGATTTCGCCTTGGTCGGGGGCGAGCTCGCCGGTGAGGACTTTGATGAGGGTTGTTTTGCCGCTGCCGTTGGCGCCCAGAAGCCCGACGCAGTCGCCGACGCCGAGCACGAGATCGAGGTTGGTGAAGAGCTTGTTTTCTCCAAAGGCTTTGGAGATGTCGGCCGCGGCGATGAGTTTTTTGGTCTGGCGATCGGTCGAGGTGAACTTGACCTTGGCGCCCGTGTTGGTCGCAGCCTCGTTGCGGGCTTTGAGCTCGCCGAGCTGGGCGCGTCGATCGGCGCTCGCGTCGATCTGCTTCTTTTGCTTGGTCTGTCGCCCTTGCGCCCCGCGTCCGAGCCAGACATCATCGCGCCGGACCTCGTTGGCGAGTGATTGGACCGCCTTGGCTTGCCCGTCGAGAAACTCGGCGCGTCGGCGGACGAACTCGGTGTAGTTGCCATCGACGCTGAGCATGCCTCCGGGGTACGCATCGGAGAGCTCGATGATTCTTGTCGCGATCTGTTCGAGGAATCGGCGGTCATGGGTGACGAACACCGAGGCGAATGCGGCCTGCCCGCCCTGGCGCAGGGTGAGGAACGCTTCGAGCCAGGCGATACCTTCGAGATCAAGATGGTTGGTCGGCTCGTCGAGGAGCACCAGATCGGGCTCGTTGGCGCTCGATGAGAGGGCGCACGCGCTTGATAATCGCTTGCGCCACCCGCCCGAGAGCATCGCAGCGGGCATGGGCCATTGATCTTGTGTGAATCCGACTTTGCTCAGCGCGATCTCGGCGATGGTTTCTGGATCGAGATGACTCGCGGCGTGTTCTGGGGCGACCTTGAGCACCGCGTCGTAGACGGTGATTCCCTCGTCGAACCGATCGACCTGCGGGATATAGACCGCGTTGACGGCGGTGGGGGCGACGAGTTCGCCGGTGTCGGTGGAGAGGTGCCCAGCGAGGATTTTGAGGAGTGTGGATTTGCCCGCCCCGTTGGGCCCGATAACCCCGATCCGGTCGCCGCGATCGACCGAGATGGAGATATCGGAGAAGAGCGTGCGCACGCCGAGGGTCTTTGAGATGTTGCGTGCGTGGAGGAGCATGGATTCGTGTGATCTCACTGATTGGCCGGGTCGATGGGCACAATCCTAGCACGCATCGTCTGTGGTGCTCGATGATTTTGAATCATTGCTCGGCTGGTTATCAGACACTTGTTTTTCTGCCCCGATCGATGAAAGAAGATAAGGAGTTTGATTGATTTGAGGCTCTCATTGTGTCGAATATGGAGGCTATGGAACAGTCAAACTCAAACTCAGCCGTCGCGAGCGTCCCTTCCCAGCCCGAACTTTCCGCAGATCAGCTCACCGAGGAGTTGAGCGAATCCGTCACGAGGTATGTGGTCGTCGAGATCAATCATAATCTCTATGGCATGTCCACCGAAACGACCATCGAACTCATGAGTGGATCGATGACCCAGGTCACCCGTGTCCCGCATAGTCCGAACTATATCTCCGGGGTGATTAATCACCGCGGGACGATTATCCCTGTAATCGACATGCGATCATTGCTCGGCTTTGATCCGCGTGAAACCGAAACAGAGAAGATGGGCAAGATGTTCCAAGAGCTCAAGGACGATCATGTTCAATGGCTCAGTGCTCTTCAGGACTCAATCTACACCAGTGCTGCGTTCTCAAAGCCTACCGATCCAACCAAGTGCAACTTTGGGAAGTGGTACCAATCAATTCAAGACGGCTCTTCGTCGTTGAGTGATATGACCGAGAGCGATCCTGTGCTCAAATCATTGATCGAACGCTTCGATGAGCCTCATCGTAAGATTCATGCGCTGGCTGAGGAAGTACTCAAACTCAAAGAAGCCGGTGATGTTGAATCGGCGACTGAGTTGATCAGTACTGCCCGGGCAAATGAGCTCGCCGAGATGTGTGATCTCTTCGATCAGGTCCTTGTAGCGGTTTCATCGAAGCTTGAAATGATGCTCGTCATCACCGAGATCGGTGCACGCAAAGCCGCCATCGCGGTCGATGGTGTATCCTTCGTTGTGGATTGCAATAACGATTCGATCGAGACACTCCCCGACACCGCCGAGAACACCGAGTTCCTCTCGGGGCTTGTTCATCAGACGGATGGTTCGTACATCCTCATTGCCGATATCGAGCACATCTTCAACACTGCGTGCCCGCTCGAATAATCGGACAGAAACAGTAAAACCAGTCGAATATTTTAGTTCCCGCCGGTCTTTGGATCGGCGGGTTTTTTCCAATCGGTCTCGGGGTCTTTGTGCAGCACGCCGGCGCTCTGCTTGATGCATCGTCGGCAGGCGAGCACCGATGGGTCCAGGGGGCTCTTCCAATGAAACCCGTCCCGCCCGGTCTCGAGGCAGAGGATGCACACCTCTTTGGGTGTCGGGAGATATCCAGAATCCAGATGGACAACCTCTGTGAACGCGATCGAGAGGCACTGCGAACAGATCAGCGATCCACGATGTCCCTCGACCATCTGGCGATGCTCATCCCATGCCATCGTGCAAAAATCACACTTGAAGACCAACTCGCCAGCAGCGTTTGTCTCGTGCATCAGGCGTTTCCCTTGGACGATTGGTCTGCGTTCATGAGCTGATGGCGGGCGAGCTGTTCGTAGACCGAGCACGAGATCATCAGTTCATCATGGGTGCCCTGTCCGACGACCTTGCCCTCGTCGAGCACGACGATTCGATCGGCGCCAAGCACCGTCGAGAGCCGATGGGCGACGATGAGGCTGGTGCGATTCGTGCAGAAGGTATCGAGCACCTCGCCGATGAGTTTTTCGGATCGGGCGTCGATCATCGAGGTCGCCTCGTCAAGGATCAGGATCGCCGGGTCGCGCAGGATTGCCCGTGCGATGGCGATGCGTTGGCGTTGCCCGCCCGACATGGTGAGCCCTTGTTCGCCGACTTGTGTATCGAGTCCGTCTTCGAGTTCGTCGATGAACTCCATCGCGCGTGCATCGCGCGCAGCCTGCTCGATGTTCTCGCGCGATGCATGGCGGCTGCCATAGGCGATGTTCTGCGCGATGGTGCCCCTGAAGAGCACGACCTCTTGCGTGACGACCCCGATCTGCTTGCGGAGCGAGCGGACGCGCACGCGGGCGATGTCGGTGCCGTCGATGAGCATGCGCCCTTCGTCTGGGTCGAATAGCCGGGGGATCAATGACAAGAGCGTGGTCTTGCCGCACCCGTTGGGCCCGACGAAGGCGACGGTCTCGCCGTGGTTGATGCGGAGGGAGATATCCGAGATCGCCGGGTTGGTCGCGCCCGGATAGATCACGCTGACATGATCGAAAACGATTGTGTCGTGATGCCTTGCGAGTTTGGGCAGGCGTGAGGCGTGCCCGGGTTCAGGGTCAGCACCGAGCAGCCGATCGAGCCGATCGGCTGCGGCTCCGGATTGCTGAATATCGTTGACCAACCCCGACATGGGCTTGATGCTCGCCCCGGCGAGCGCAAGGGCGACGAGCACGGACATGAACTCGGTTTTGTCGAGCGCGCCATCGAGGATGAGTTTGGCAGCCACGATGGTCAGCCCGCCGAGGGCGAACATGGTCACGAGCTCGGCGATGGGCCCTGAGATCGCCCGGGCGGTGCGGACCTTGAGCTGTTGACGCAGGACCTCTTTGTTAATCCGTCCGAATCGCCCAGCTTCGTAGCGTTCGGTGGTGTGGACCTTGACGACGCGCAAACCTTGGAGTGCTTCGGTCGAGGCCCGGTAGAGATCTGCCTTGCTCGAGAGCGCCCGAGTCGAGGCTCTTCGGATGCGTTTGCCGAGCTTGCGGATCACGGTCGCGAGGATCGGCATCACCAACAACGCCACCGCAGCGAGCTGCCAGTTGATGACAAAGGCGGCGACGAGCGCGACGGTTCCTTTGGTGATGTGGGCGACGGCCTTGGAGAGCATCGCGACGAACCCGGCGGAGAGCGCTTCGGTGTCGTTGACGATCCGCGAGATCGCATCGGTCGGGCCTTCAGCGACAATCGTTTTGAGCGGGAGCTCGAGTACCTGCCCGAATGATTTTCGACGAATCCGTGCGACGGTCGTATGAACAACCGTCAACGCGAAATACTGATGCAGGAAGTTGGCCAGTGCGCCGACAATCGTCAGCCCCGCGAGCGTCGCCATGATAAGCACGATGCTCTCGTAGGGATCGGTGGGGAGCGATGCGATCAGTTCCGGAGAGAGGACAGTGGTGTAGCGTTCGTTTTCATCGACCTTTGCTTGTGCGATGGTTTGGAGCCCGCCGCTGTTTGGTTCGAGCAAGATGCCAAGCGTCGGGCCGATCGCTGCGATCCCTGCGCCCACGCCGCCGGCGGAGATGATCGCGCAGAGCATCCCGAGCACAAGGTACCCGCGCATCCGAAGCATCTGTTTGGCAAACTTCCAAAAGGCGTCCATAGGGGGCAATCATACGAGCCCGGGTGGGCTATATCTCGACCCGGTCACGGGTAATACGGATGAACTCGGGTGTGTGCAGCTCGCCGGCGTCCATCCCCGGGCAATCCGCAGAGGCTTCGCGCCACGCCCGCTTGCCGATCAGGTTGCTCTTCCAGAACGGCCAAGTTCGGCACTGCTCTGGGCGCGAGCCATAGACGCTGCATCCTGTTTTTCCGTGCTCGTCGCGTGTGAGAAACACGCAGTCATACCCGAACCCGTCAACCTCGATCTCGTTGAGCGATCGCCCGACGATGGTCTGCCGGGTGTGCTGGGCAATAAACTCGTCCTTGCCGATCCCCAAATCCTTGGCCATCGCGCCCGCTTCGTCGTCGGTAAAGAGCACGAACCCGGTCGGCCCGGTGCAGCAGTTGCCGCACTGGGTGCAGGTGAATCGCAATCCAACTTGGCCGGTGTCGGTCGTGCCGGTCGGGTCGGGTTTGTCGAACCATTCAGATTTTTTCGTGCTCGGCTTGCTCACTCGTCGGGGTCCCTCTGGATCACCACCAGCGTCTGGTCGTCGTCGCGTTCGAGCTTGTGGGTGAACCGGTACAAGGCTTTGTGGACCGAGTCGATTGCGCACATCGGCATGCCGGTGCATGCGTTGAGCGCTTCTTTGAGCCGAGGCGTGCCGAACATATCGAGTTCCTCGTCCGTCGAGAGGTGCCTGGGGGCTGCTGCTTCGGTGATGCCATCGGTATAGAGCACCAGCGTATCGCCGGGCTCCATGACGCATGAATCCGATGCAAACTCGATCTCGCTCGTGATCCCCAAAGGCAGCGTTGCTGCGGATTCGATCTGCTCGATCGTGCCATCGTTCCGTCGGAGCATCGGCGGGTTGTGTCCGCACCGTGTCCATTGGAGCTCGCCGGATTTGGGATCAATCACACAGAAGAACGCGGTGGCGAACTCGCCGTTGAGGTTTGCCTCGACGAGCTTGCGATTACAGAACTGGGCGACCTTGGCGATGTCATCGACCACCGAGCCCGGATCATCGAGCGTATCGCGATAGCAATGCAGAATGGCGCGGAGCATCGCCATCACGGTCGCGGCTCCGGGCCCGTGCCCGGAGACATCGGCGATCACAATCCCGAGCCGCCCGTCCTCGCCTTGGAAATAGTCGAAATAATCCCCGCCCGCGATGTTGCTCGTCAGATAGCTCGTCGCGAGGGTGAACCCGTCGAGCGTGGGCGAGCGTTCGGGCAGAAGCTGGCGCTGAATCTTGGCGATCTGCTCGAACTGCTCCATGAGTTGTTCATTGAGGGCCTCGGCCTGCTTGCGAAACACCAGGTTCCGCGTCGCGGTGCCCATCATGTTCATGTCGAGCAAGCCGGCGACGAAGGTATCGAGGTCTTCCCAATCTGATTTTTCGTGGAAACTCAGCGACCAGTTCAAAGGCTCGCCGTCGTCGTAGGCGGGCATGGCCGTCACGGATCGCAGCTTGCGTGCATACGACCCGAGCGCGTTGGACAAAGGCTGATCCTTGCTCAGATCGAGCCCGGTCACGACCGCGGGCTCGCCCGATGCGATGATCTCGCCGATCAGCCCGCCTTCGTAGGTTGGAAGTTGTTCCCAGTCTCGCCAGGGGTTCCCCGTCGGGGTCGGTTGATTCGACTGGCTCTGCGGACTCGTCACCGCGCGGGTGATTTTGTACTTCCCCGTCGGCAGATCGCGGATCGAGACACTCACAAACGCATCGCGCGGGAACCGCTGACCAACCCAAGGCCCAAAGGCTTTGAGCATCTCCGTCGGGTCCTTGACCGCGCTGACCTCACGCAACACCTGTGTCAACGCTGCGATCTTTGGATTGGAAGAGAGGTCCACAAACCGAGAACCAGATTCAGCATGGGCAGAGTTCTGATTCATCGGCACCCTGCCTCGATCGCTTCGCATAATCGCTGTGCATCGCTGAGTTGCGCATCGATGGCTTTGTGCGCACGATCCTGGTCATCGCTGGGCAAGAGCGGGATATTGATCTTCACATTCCACGCGGCCGATCGGGCTGTCGCCTGCCCGAGCACCGCTGCGACACCCAGATCAGACTTGAGCTGACGATTGGTCGTCGAGATCAGTTGTTCGCAGAGCCCAAGCATCTCAACAGCCAACCCCGCCATCGCCCGAGGCGGCGCGATCGCTCCATCGACTGCTGCTTCCCACCCGGCGACGCGATCAGGATGGTCCTGATCGAGTTTCCAGAGCGCATTGAGCACGCTGTACCCGCTGGCGTCGTCATCGCCGAGCGAGAGGAACTGGGCGCGAATCGCATTGAGTCTTTCCTTTGCATCGGCATTGGAGGTTTGGTGCTGGGCGAGTGATTTTTTATTGATCGAATAACTCACCACCATCCCCGCCGTCGCCGCTGCTGTTGCGCCGGTGATGGCGGCTGCTGCGCCCCCCCCGGGCGTGGGCACCTTGGCGTTGAGCGCATCGAGGAACCCGGCGATGGTTTGGGAGGCGAGGTTTGGACAGGACTCGATGCTCATGGTTCTATCTTAGCGGGGTTCAGTCTCTGTTTTCGTACAGAAACCGAGCAAGTTCAACGGTTGTGGGAATCAACTCGTCGGGGCTCGATAGTGCCCATTGGTAGAGTTTATCGAGCGTTATCCAACGGGTCTCGCTGTATTCCCAGTTGGTTTTGAGATAGGGCACCTGGTCGAGCACGATCGGGATTGCGATATCGGTTGATCCGACAGCTTCATCATGGATAATCGCTCTTGCCCCATGGGGCCGGGATGATATGCGCACGCCAATTTCCTCTCTTATTTCCCGAGCCACTTCAGCCGTGATGTGCTTGATATTGAGGGTGTTTCGAATGCGAGGAACATCAACTCCGCCAGACGGGCCAAACTCCCAGAGCCCGCCATAACAGTGCAACTCAGACGATCGTTTGCCCAGCAAATACACACCTGTGTTCTGGACATTGTCCGGGGCACACAAGATCGCCGTCACCGCGAGCAGCGAGATTCCAACATCAACCGTATCGCGCACCGCGTGGTTTTTGTATTGCTCGACCGATGCCCGGATCACGCCTGTGGCTGGGTCATACGAATCGAACGCGAGCATCTGGCCATTGAAGTAGCGCGGGTTCTGTGCGCACAATCCTTGCCATGCTGACTCGATGGCATCGGCTTGCGGATGGTTCTTAGGCGTGCGATCAATCTTGATCGTGGGTGATGTCGAGATGGGTTCGATTCGGGTCATGCGATTAGTTCAAAAATCCACCGAGCTGCGAACCGATGTCGCCGAGCCCGAGTTCTTCCGCTTCGCGCGAGATCAAGGCTTGAACCTGCTGCTGGGCTTTCTCGGTCGCGTCGTTGATCGCATCCTTTATAAGGGCCGTCGCCAGATCGCGGGTCTTCTCATCGACCGCCATCCCCGCGAGCAGTGCCGGGTCGAGCGTGAGATCAAGAAGCTTCATCTTGCCATTGACCATCGCCCGGCAAGCCCCGCCGCCGGCTTCGCCCTCAACGCGCATCGCCTCGATCTTGGCTTTGATCCGCTCGCCCGCCTCGGCGAGTTGTTCCTTGTTTTTCATCAATGACCCGAGGGCCTGCATGGTTTTGAGTTTGTCGAACATTGTGCCTCTTTCTCAAGCAGTCTCTATTTGTTCTTTGGATGCACCCGTTTGATCTCGCCTGCGAAGACATCGAGGACGGATTTGACGAGCGGGTCAGCCTCGACCTCTTCGGGCGTCGGCGCTCGCATTTGAGGCGTGGGCTGGGTTTGTTCTGGTGGTGCTTCTTGAGAAGGGGCAGGCTCAGATTTGACGACCTGGATTTTCCGCCGATGACTGGGCGCAGCAGCGTCGCTGGGCTCATCGCGTTTGATGGATTGGCTTGATCGGATGGGTTTGACCGGTCTCATGGGCAGCGTTGGTCGAGGCTTGGAAACCTGGGCGGGTTTCTCGATCGACTCGGACGCTGCCCTCATGTTTTTTTTACAGCGTGCCCTCCGCTGAGCACAAACGCTGCCACATCGGCGATCTTCTCCGTCATCGCCAAGCGCACCATGCACGCATCGAGCAGTGCCCGCGGGGCAGGCGAGGATTTGATCGCCCGCTGGACCGATTCGCAGAGCGCGATCATGTGCACGACGCCGGCAGCATCGAAGCGCCGGGCGCGTTCATACTCGGTTTTTCTCGCCTCATCGGACAGATCGACCAGATCGGTGTCCTGCCCGCACGAGCCGAGCACCATCAGGTCGCGGAAGCGTTCGAGGAGTGAGCCTAGGAGTTGCTCGCCCGAGATGCCTTTGTTCATCAGCGTGCTGGTGGATTGCAGCACGAGCTTTGGATCGCCATCAGCGATCGCGTCGATGAGGGTGCTCAATAAATCCCGATCGGGCAAGCCGAGCAGCTCTTCGAGCAGTGTGGTTGTCAGATTTTTCTCGCCTGACGCGAGCAGTCGATCGAGCAGCGAGAGCGCATCGCGCATTGAGCCGTTGCCCAGTCTCGCCAGTGTAAACACCAGTTCGTCGTCGGCGTTGAATCCCTCGGACTCGACCAACGATTTCAAGTGCTCCGCGATCGAGCCGACGGGGATGTTGCGGAAATCGAACCGCTGACACCGCGACTGGATCGTCGCGGGCACCTTGTGCGATTCGGTGGTGCAGAGAATAAACTTCACATGCTCGGGCGGCTCCTCCATCGTCTTGAGCAGCGCATTGAACGCCTGCATCGAGAGCATGTGCACCTCGTCAATAATGTAGACCTTGTACCGCCCGCGCATCGGGCGATAGGCGGAGTTGGCGATGAGCTCGCGGGTGTGATCGACCCCGGTGTTGGAGGCTGCGTCGATCTCGATGACATCGGTGTCTTGCCCTGCAAAAATCGCTGCGGCGATATCGTCTTTGTATTCTGGGTTATTGAGTTCATTGGCAAAGATGCGGGCCATTGAGGTCTTGCCGACGCCTCGGGTGCCTGTGAAGAGGTAGGCGTGGTGAACCCGATCCGAGTCGATCGCGGCTTTGAGCGTCTTGGCGATGGGCGATTGCCCAACGACTTGATCGAATGTACGGGAGCGGTGTTTGCGGGCGAGTGCGGTGTAGGCCATGGGCTTATGATAGGATGTTGAAGCGAACTTGCCACACCGATCGAATGGATTGAGGAATCATGAATATATTGAAGAACTGTACCGTCCCGCCAGAGTATTCCGTTCTGTTTCCCGATACGGTTCCGCCCGGTCCGGATGCGATTTCAGGCCTCAAGCCAACCCGGGTAAAGCCGGGTGAGGACGGGGGGTGGGTCGTCGAGTTTGACTCGCTCAAGGGGTGCGAGGTTCGGATTCTTTGTGATCCAGACCCCCGGGTTGATTTGGCGGGTGAGATCAGCATCTCACCCGGATTATCTGACAAGGAGAAGGAACGTGTAGGCCGATGCCAAAGTCGTTGGCATGTACTGATTGATCCTGGGGACGGGCCCGTGCTCAAGACCCGTAAATCTGCGCTCATTGCGCTCGGACAGCTGCTCAAAGCTGTTCAGACTTCTGTTGGTGTTTATGCGGTCGGGTCTATTCGCGTGTGGTCACTTGAAGCGATTGCCGATGAGCTCATGACCAAGGCGCCCGTTGATATCGACTCACTCTATTGTATCCATGCGGTCTCGAATCCGAATGGGTCGAGATGGGTGCACACACACGGGCTCGAGGCATTGGGTGGATTTGACATTGACCTCATCAATCCATCTGATGAGATGCTTGGTTGTGCACACACCTTTATTCAAGCGTTGGTCTTCGCGATTCTCGAAGGTGCTCTCGGGATTGATGAGCCGATCTTTCAGATCGCAGTACCCCGGGGAATGATCCGCATGGCTCCAGCTCAGGAGTTTGACCGTGCCGTTTCATCACGATTCGCCGGTATCCGAGACATCGAGGATGGCCATACGGATAACCGGGCAGTTGTGTGTGAGCCTGGGCGAGGCAAGCGTCTTTGGAGACTCAAAGAATCGTCCATTGAGCCAAGTCGATTTGTGATGAAAGGTTTTCGCGAGAACATGGTCTTTGCGCTCTCGAAGTCATCTTCCGATCTCCTTGCCGAGCGTGCTCAGGAGACATATCCGGTTCTTGTGAAAGCGATGAAGGAGTTTGCTTCGCTGGAGTTGCCCGTGCTTATCAAGGCGGGCTGCCCGGTCGATTCCGGGGATGGCCTTGAGCACATCTGGTTTCAGGTCAACAGCGCCGATATCAACGGGTTCGATGGAACATGCCTGAATCAACCCTACGAAGTTTCAGGGCTCAATGAAGGGGATCGTGGGCGATACGGGCTTGGCCAGATAACAGAATGGCAAATGCAAACCCCGATGGGCTCTCTTTCGCCGGGCAATCTTGGAATGATCCGGACAGTTCAATCCAATCGAGAAGAAATCGAACGGATCATGCGCGAGTTCCATGAGTGATCCCGCATCCCCCAACCCCCCCTTGTCGATGCCCAGGACACCGACGGCACCGGATATCGGCTGCTTATGGCTGCTGCGGTCAAGCCCTGACCAGATTCACAGGACACCCGTGCATCGGGCCCGGGCATCGACAAGAGGGGGTCGGGAGAGGGCTATCCTAGGGCAGCGCGAGCGGATCGCCAAGCATGATCTGAGTCTCTTTCAGCGACAAGTTCGATCAACAAACCGCCATCCAAACGCGAATTCCATGACCTTCATCCATGTTCTGAGCCCGGTTGGCCGATATCCTCAATATGCTACCCGCCGGGATTGAGCCCGGCGGGGTTATTCAGACCATAGACGACCATCGCGGAGTGCCCACACCGATGACCGATCAGCCATTCGATACCGAAATCGCCTCGACCAGTTGTGCCAAATCGCCGCTCAATCCGCGGTGGATCTTCAAACTCGCCATCATCACCTTTATCGTGTTCATCGTCGGGGCGTGGGGATACTGGGATGCCACCTCGGTCTATCCCAAGCGAGGCGAGCGATATGCCCAGTGGGCCCAGTGGCAGTACCTCGAGCAGGCCAAGCGGGCCAACTCGGAGGACTTTGGGATTTTCATCCGGGAATCATCGATCACCAACCCCGCGGAGGAACTCACCCGGCTTGGCGATGATGAAACCAAGGCCAGGAACATGCAGGACGCAGCCAACTCGTCGAGCACCCGCAACCTCCGCGCCTCGATGCTCGTCGCAAGGCTCAACTGGCTCGAAGCGATCAAGGTCATCGGGCAGCTCGATGAGGAGCACACGCTGATCGAGTCGCCTCAACGCGAGCTTGATGCGCTCAGGGCGGAGTGGAAATCAAGCGAATCGGTCCCCAAGCCTTTGCATGCGTTTGACCTGATCGTCCAGTGGCTCATCATGGCGGTTTGTTGGACCGTGGCGTTGTATATGCTCATCCACATGATCCGCGTCCGGGGGAAGAAGTACGCCTGGGATGCCGATTCGATGACCCTGACCATCCCGGGCGGGGCGAGCATCACGCCTGAGGACCTCGAAGAGGTCGACAAACGCAAGTGGGACAAGTTTATCGTCTTCCTCAAGATCAAGGGTGCTCACGATTCGCTTGGAGGCAAGGAGATATCGGTCGATACCTACCAGCACAGCTTCGTCGAGGACTGGATTCTGGCGATGGAAGAGAAGGCGTTTGGTTCCCAAGAAGATGGGGATGAAGATACAGATGCTGATCCCGACGATACGCCAGCGACCGAATCCTGAGGCTTATCCATGAACTGGCCCATTTGGGAAGTCTGGGTCATCGCTTCGATCGCGCTGCTCTCTGGGCTCGCCGGGGTGGTCTTTGTGGTCTTGGCGCTGCCGGGCATCTGGTTCATGACCCTGATCGCTGCCCTGTGCATGTGGTGGCAGCCTGAGGTGATCTCGTGGAAGGCGGTGGTGACGCTCGTCGTGCTCGGGATTATTTCCGAAGCCATCGACCTGTTTGCCTCGGCTGCGGGGGCTAAGAAGTTCGGAGGCTCGAAGCGCGGCGCACTGGGCGCAATCGTTGGCACCATCATCGGTGCGATCGCAGGCGGGATTTTCCTCTCGGTCATCCCCGTCGTGGGTTGGGTCATCGGCCCGATCCTCGGCGGAATCTTAGGGGCTGGCGCTGGGGCACTGATGGTCGAACGAACAGTTGTTCAGCAGACTTGGAAAGACTCGGCCAAGTCGGGCACCGGGGCAGCGATCGGTCGAACCGTGTCGATCTTTGTGAAACTGGGCTTGACGATGGTTGCGGGGATGTTTTTCGTCGTTGCAGCCTTTGTGTAGGGGAAGGCAATAGGCAATGGGCAAGATGGGCCTCTTCTTGCTCCTCCCTGCGCCCCGCGGGGAGGTGCCCGCGCCTCGCGGGCGGAGGGGTGTCTTGGCAAACGCGTACCAATGTTGATTGCGCAAAGAACATCTTCCCCAATTCCTCTCGCCTATTGCCCACCTTGAGCCGATATACTCTCTTGGTTACCCCATTTGGAGGATTTTCCCAACATGACCACCACCCCCGAGCAGGCAGATTCGCCTAAGCGTTCTGAGTCAAAGCACTCCGAGCCCAAGTATTATGTGCTCGATACCAATGTCCTGCTCCATAATCCAAACGCGCTGTTTGTGTTCCAAGAGAATCATGTGGTGATTCCGTATCCGGTGCTCGAAGAGCTTGATTCGATGAAGCGCCGAGAGGACGATGTCGGGCGGGCTGCCCGTTCGTCGATCCGTTCGCTCGATCGGCTCCGCAAGTATGGCAAGCTCACCGAAGGGGTCCAGCTCTCGAAGCTCGGCGCCAAAGCCGGCGGGGCGTCGGGGACGCTCTCGATTGATATTGACGATCACGATCGCCCAGCGATCATTGCTGATCCTCAGCCTGATAACCGGATCATCGCTGCTGCTTGGGCGCTCCACCGCGCGGGCAAGCGGGCGGTGTTTGTGACGAAGGACCTGGCAGCTCGGATCAAGTCGGATTCGCTGGGCATCAAATCCGAGGATTTCCTCAACCAGCAGGTCGATGGCGATCGGTTGTATACCGGGTTCCTCGAACTCGAAACCTCGTCGGAGATCATCGACACGCTGTATCGTGATCGGATGCTCGAGGTGGAATCGCTCGAAGAGTATCTTGAGGTGACGCCTCCCGATGGCGAGCCGTATACGCGGGAACTCACACCCAATCAGTATGTTATTCTGACCGATGCCCAAGACGATGCCCACTCTGGATTGGCGCGTCGATTGGCCGACACGGATCATCTGATCCCGGTTGCCCAGCAGAAGAAGCCGATCTTCGGGATTGTTGCCCGCAATGTCCAGCAGACTCTGGCCCTTGATCTCTTGCTCGACGACGACATCAAGCTCGTCACACTCCTCGGCAGCGCGGGCACGGGCAAGACCTTGTTGGCGATCGCAGCGGGGATGACCAAGGTGTTTCAGGAAGAGCGGTTTGATAAGTTGTTGGTTGCTCGTCCGATCATGCCGATGGGGCGTGATATTGGGTACCTGCCTGGGGATAAGGATGAGAAACTCGGCGCGTGGATGCAGCCGATCTTTGATAACCTGAGTTATCTCATGTCCACACGCGGCGCTCCTAATCAGAACGCCGAGAGCAAAACGAGCGAGCAGCGGACGGACAAACTTTTGGCTGACGGGCGGCTGGTGCTCGAGCCTTTGACCTATATCCGTGGGCGATCCATCCCGCACCAGTTTATGATTGTTGATGAAGCCCAGAACCTGACGCCTCACGAGGTCAAGACGATCGTGTCACGCATCGGCGAGGGCACCAAGCTGATTTTGACGGGCGACATCGGGCAGATCGATCACCCGTATCTCGATTCGTCATCCAACGGGTTGAGTTATGCGGTCGAGAAGATGCGAGGCTTGGGGATCGTCGGGCATGTGACGCTTCAGAAATCCGAGCGGAGCACGCTCGCGAGCCTGGCAGCCGAGCGGCTCTAGGCCAAAGGCCCATTGCCAAGGTTGAATCTAACGGCTCGTTTTCTCAAACAAAGACACCATCTTTTCGCCTCCCCCGGGCTTCCGGGGGAGGTGCCGAACGAAGTGAGGCGGAGGGGGTCTTTCTGAAAGAAGGCAATGGGCAGTGGGCAATAGGCAATGGGAAGAAAAGGAAGACCCCCTCCGCCCGCGAAGACGCGGACACCTCCCCCCGGGGCCCGAGGATTATGCATGAATCTTATGATTCCTCGCGATCCTTGCGGCGTTGATGGCGAGTTTGGAGCCGATCCACAGCCGCGTTCTTCGTAAAGTACGCACCCA
>Ga0316204_10000791_pt1 | contig 102642 bp, 92 predicted proteins | sample 6monrhotite_MG_2_FD_205661 | JGI IMG/M metagenome (GOLD analysis project Ga0316204, IMG submission 205661) | Microbial mat bacterial communities from mineral coupon in-situ incubated in ocean water Damariscotta River, Maine, United States -... | ecosystem: Environmental > Aquatic > Marine >... | reverse complement strand
CAGATAAGGCAGACAAGGCAGACAAGGCAGACAAGGCAGACAAGGCAGACAAGGCAGATAAGGCAGATAAGGCAGATAAGGCAGATAAAGCAGATAAAGCAGATAAAGCAGACAAGGCAGATAAGGCAGATAAGGCAGATAAGGCAGATAAGGCAGATAAGGCAGATGATGCAGATAAGCCAGATGATGCAGATGATGCAGATGATGCAGATGATGCAGATGATGCAGATGATGCAGATGATGCAGATGATGCAGATGATGCAGATGATGCAGATGATGCAGATGATGCAGTTAGTGAAAGGCAAGAAGGTAGTATGCCTAGGGTTGTATTGACGGAAGATATGATGGTGGAAAACCTACAGGTTAGTTTGCCGCTGGCTTTTTCTTCAGAAGAAGCTGATGAAGCTAACGTGGAAGAGAGTGGGGAGCCTGCACTGGAAGTTTCGTTATTGGATGATGTGGGCGTAAGTGGCGTGGAGCAAAATGATGTGGGGCAAGATGTAGTTTCGGCTGAACAAGTCGCAGCTGAATCTTTGGCACCTAATGGTGCGACACATTTGCATAAGCAAGAAATTGAGCAACTCTTGAGCTTAGTAACTGAGGATGTTTCAAAGCATTTACAGCAGATGCTACCAAAATTAATTAAGGATTCATTGCATGTGCACCTAGCAGGTATGCAGCATGAATCTGATAAAAATAATAAAATAAGTGATGACGAGTAACGATGAGCATATTGGAAACAACATATAACCCACAAGTGATGGAGCCGAAAACCACAGAGCAATGGTTAAGCTCTGATGCCTTCAAACCCAACCCTAACGGTGTCGGCACCTACAGCATTACCCTGCCGCCACCGAATGTGACGGGAAGTTTGCATATGGGGCATGCTTTTTCAGGCACCATCCAAGATATTTTGGTGCGCTGGCAGCGTATGCAAGGCAAAGAAGTGCTTTGGCAACTTGGTTTGGATCATGCGGGCATTGCCACGCAAATGGTGGTTGAGCGTCAGCTTGATGCACAAGGTGTTCACCGTCGTGATTTAGGTCGTGAGAAGTTCATCGAAAAGGTCTGGGAATGGAAAGCGGAATCTGGCGGCACCATCTTAGGCCAAATGAAACACCTTGGTTTCTCTATTGATTGGTCGCGTGAGCGTTTTACGATGGATGACAACTCATCCAACGCAGTGCGTGAAGTATTTGTGCGTTTGTTTGAAGAAGGCTTGATTTATCGTGGCAAACGCCTTGTAAACTGGGATCCAGTGCTAGAAACAGCAGTTTCTGATTTGGAAGTGGTTCACGAAGAAGAAGCAGGACACTTTTGGCATATTCAGTATCCCTATGCCGATGACTCAAGCAAACACCTGATAGTAGCCACCACTCGCCCTGAAACATTGCTTGGTGATGGCGCAGTAGCGGTTCACCCTGATGATGCACGCTTCAAAGATTTGATTGGTAAGGAGCTCGTGCTTCCTTTGTGTGGTCGCACCATTCCAGTGATTGCCGATGAGTATGTTGACCCAGAATTTGGGACAGGTTGTGTGAAGATCACTCCAGCCCATGATTTTAACGATTACGAAGTCGGTAAACGTCATGATTTGCCTATGCGCAACATCTTCACCAATACAGCTCACATCAACAATGAAGATTTTATCCCTGAGCAATATATTGGCCTAGATAGGTATGAAGCGCGCGAACGTATTGTTGCTGATTTGGATGCTGAAGGTCTTCTTTATAAAACAGAAGAACACGAACACAAAGTCGGGCGTGGTGATCGCTCTCACTCTATTATCGAACCGTATTTGACCGACCAATGGTATGTCGCCATTCAAGACTTGGCAGACCCAGCCATTGAAGCCGTGGAAAGCGGTGATATTAAGTTTGTGCCGCAACATTGGGAAAAGACCTATTTCGAATGGATGCGTAATATTCAAGATTGGTGTATTTCCCGTCAGCTTTGGTGGGGGCATCAAATCCCTGCTTGGTATTGCACTGATTGCGATTTTATCACGGTAGATAGAGGAACACCCGCTTGTTGTGGTGGTTGTAGCAGCAAAAACATCAAACAAGATGAAGATGTGCTCGACACTTGGTTCTCATCAGGCCTATGGCCCTTCTCTACCCTTGATTGGCCTGAAAACAGTGAAGAAATGGAAAAATTCTATTCGACCAACGTATTGGTCACTGGTTTTGACATCATTTTCTTTTGGGTTGCCCGCATGATTATGATGGGTAAGAAGTTTACCGATAAAGTACCGTTCAAAGATGTGTATATCCATGCTTTGATTCGTGATAAAGATGGCCAGAAAATGTCCAAATCTAAGGGTAATGTGGTTGACCCCTTAGAAATGATTGAAGCATACGGTGCAGATGCACTTCGCTTTACCTTGGCACACATGGCAACACCTGGTCGCGATGTGAAGTTAGACATCAAACGCATTGAATCCAACCGCAACTTCATGAACAAAATCTGGAATGCATCACGTTTCGTGTTTATGAACCGTGAAGATGTGAAACCCGATGCGAATATTCAACCGAAAAACGATGTAAACCGCTGGATTTTATCGGAATTGGATGCTTGTGCCAAAGATGTACACAAAGCTTTTGAAGAATACCGCTTTAATGAAGCCGCAAACACGCTTTACAGCTTCATCTGGGGAACCTACTGCGATTGGTATGTAGAAGCGGCCAAAACATCGCTTTATAAGGGTGATGCGGCTGATAAACATGAAACCCAAGTGGTGATGTTAACCGCCCTTGATGGTTGGCTGCGTCTATTGCACCCAATTTGCCCATTTATCACAGAATCTTTGTTCCAAGAGTTACATGGCGCAGATGCTCGTTTGGTAACAGATGAGTGGAACACAGACTTTGCGACCGATGAAGCAGCCACTGCGCGCATGAACCGTATTATGGATATCGTGAATGCAATACGCTCTGTGCGTGGTGAAATGAATGTGTCACCGGGCAAAAAAGTGGATGCACACTTTGCAGTGTCAGCAGAACTAAAAGCAGAGCTTGAGCCACAAGCTAAAGTATTAGCTAGCCTTGCGAAGTTAGAGTCTATCACTTGGGTTGATGCAGATGCAGAAGTTGAAAATGCAGCCGTTGCCCCACTAACAGAGCTTAAGATTTTCTTGCCACTTGCAGGCCTTGTAAACATCGCTGAAGAATTGGCGCGTGTTAGCAAAAATATCGAGAAAATCGGCAAAGAAATGGGTGGTCTTTCAGGTCGTTTGAACAACAAGAAGTTCGTTGATAGCGCACCAGAGGCCGTAGTCACCAAAGCACGTGCAGATTTGGCAGGGCTGGAAGCCAAACTTGCAGAACTTGAAGCTTCCAAAACCAAGCTGGAAGCATTGGTTTGATTGGTTTGATTGAATGGTTTAGCCTAAGTTGATGTCTAACCTGATTTTAGAAAACAAGCTTAACATCAACAATCAGGTTGAGCTCGCTAAGGCTGAGGAAAAAATCAGCAAACAAAAAGCACGGTTATTGTTCGATTCTGGCGATATCACCAAAGCCGAAGTCGGCACCTTCGCAGGCCTTGCCTTTATTCATACATACTTGTTCGATGATATTTACGATTTTGCGGGCAAGATTCGCGAGGTCAATATCGCCAAAGGTGATTTCCGCTTTGCGCCGCTGATGTATCTCAAGCAATCATTGGCTCATATCGATGCCATGCCACAAGGCAGCTTTGATACCATCATCGAAAAATACGTCGAAATGAATATCGCGCACCCTTTCCGCGAAGGCAATGGTCGCGCCACACGCATCTGGCTGGATTTAATTTTGAAAAAAAAATTGCGGCAAGTGGTAGATTGGAACCTCGTAGATAAAGATGATTATCTGTCTGCCATGCGGCGCAGTGTGGTAAAAGACATTGAAATCAAAGTGCTAATCACGCAAGCGCTCACAAATCAAATTGATGATAGATCCCTGTTTATGAAAGGCATTGATGTTAGCTATCACTATGAGGGCTATAATGAGTTCAAAACCGAAGAGCTATAGGGAAGATGATTCAAGATTCAAAACGTAACCCCTTTTCTCCACGAGTGAGTAGGTAAACAAGATGTCTAAACAAAAGGAAGAGGCTTTAAAGTTATTCGATAGGGGAAGGTATGGGCTTGCAGCCCAATTAATGCTTCCTTTAGCTGAAGCTGGAGATATAGAAGTTCAAGCAGCTTTAGGTGCAATCTATCAAAATGGATGTGATATCCCTAGAGATTTGGAAAAAGCCGTGTACTGGCTTGAAAAAGCTGCTTTAGGAGGCTCTGGGTTAGCTGCTTGGAACCTAAGTACTCTGTATATGACATGTGCATCAGATTGGGAAATAAACAAAGAAAAAAGTGATATGTGGCGAAAAAGAGCCGAAGAGCTTGGGACTTCTCCATTTTCAGCCTCTTTAATTCCGGGGACATAATACTTAATTATTGGGAATTAAGGTTGGTTCTAACTTTAGCTGTTCCAGATAAAGGAGTACTACCCTTTTTGATTAATAGTTTGCGCTTTATTTCTTTTCAAAATACATTCTTAAAAAATATGTAAAAGTGGCGTAATGGAACTGTCGTCACAATAGGTAGAGTTCATCCATTCATTGATATGAAAAATACAAAGCAACAGCAAAAGATTACATCGTTATATTCAATTTCTGAATATATCGAGCTGCTTATCAACAATTCTGCGCACCTGAATCAAAGCTCTGCTTTGCTCGAAAAAGCATGTAAGTATGTTTGGGGTGCACAAGATGTGGCTTCTGACATGCCAAATAGTCTGGATGTGGCGATTTCGCTTAGTTTGTTAAGCGCTGATGAGACTACAATTATTGTATGTTTGCTTAGTGATAGCCGCTTGCGCTCGGCTGAGTTCCATCAAATTATCCAAGATGAATTTTCTGATGAAGTGCTGCATATGGTGAAAGGCCTCGAAAAGCTGCATGGCTTCAAAATCAATCAAACCAGTTCAGCCGATGGGCGTGAACAATCTGAACGATTAAGAAGAATGTTGTTGGCCATGGTGGATGATGTGCGCGTGGTGCTCATTAAGCTGGCATATCGGGTGCAGCGGCTTAGAGAGCTATCCAAAGCAGATGAAGTTACTCGCAAGGCAGTGGCTTCAGAATCACTGGAAATTTTTTCACCCATTGCCAATCGTTTGGGTATTGGACAATTAAAGTGGGAGCTCGAAGACTTATCCTTTCGCTATTTGCAACCTGAAACTTATAAGCGCATTGCAAAAATGCTTGAGGATAAACGAGGCGGGCGTGAGACCTATATTCAGCAGGTAGTCTCAGAAATCAATGCCCTACTCCAAGACGCTGAGATCAAAGCAAAGGTGTATGGCAGGCCAAAGCATATTTATAGTATCTGGTTAAAAATGACGCATAAAAACAAACAATTTTCAGAGTTGTTTGATGTGTTGGCTATTAGGGTGATGGTAGACACTATTACTGAATGTTATACCGCTTTGGGTGCGATACATGGCTGCTGGCATCATATCCCGAAAGAGTTTGATGATTATATCGCCAATACCAAAGAAAATGGCTACCAAAGCCTGCATACGGCGGTGTTTGGCCCTGAAGGAAAACCAGTAGAAATTCAAATTAGAACCAAAGCCATGCACGAATTTGCAGAGTTTGGTGTGGCTGCCCATTGGCGTTATAAAGAGCGAAGCAAACAAGATAAAGTGCTGGAAAAAACCATTCATTCTATCAGACGATTATTGGAAACACCTGAAAATGATGATGAAGAGTTTTTGAATAGCTTTAAAACTGAATTATTTTCTGACCGCGTGTTTGTACTAAGCCCTGATGGCAAAGTGATTGATTTACCGCAAGGCTCTACCCCGCTTGATTTTGCCTATAGCATTCACACGGAAGTGGGGCATAAATGCCGCGGTGCAAAAATAAATGGTCAAATCGTGCCTCTGACCAGCAAACTTCAAAATGGTGTGCAAGTCGAAATTTTAACCACCAACCACGCAGGCCCAAGCAGAGACTGGCTCAATCCGAATTTGAGTTATATTGCGAGTAACAGCACGCGCGCCAAAATCAAAACATGGTTTCGGCAACAAGATTACGAACAAAATATGATAGATGGTAAATCTGCTATCGACCGCGAACTTAAGCGTATGCACATCACAAGCCCCGACACCACCAAGTCTCTTTCCCATTTTAAAGTGAAGGATGAAAAAGAGTGGCAAGCTAAAGTTGGGCGCGGCGATATTTCAACTGCACAATTAACCAGTGGTTTAAACCAGGTTTATGCCAGTGAATCATTAAAAGCGTTACCATACAAACCCAAACCCAAGCCGAAAAAATCAGGTGCTCAAGAGCAACCCATCAATGTTTGCGGTGTGGGCAATCTATTAACCTACATGGCCAACTGCTGCAAACCTGTGCCAGGTGACGATATCATTGGCTTTATCACCCAAGGCCATGGGGTGTCTGTGCATAGGCCAGACTGCACAAATATCCTCAATCTTGAACATGATAAACACAAGCAACTTATTTCTGTGGAGTGGGCAGATCATGATAACCAGACATTTGAAATCAACCTTGCTATTCAGGCAATTGATCGTAATGGCCTTTTAAAAGACATTACAAACATACTTTCCGATCTGAAAATAAACGTACTCGGTGTTCAGACCTTATCAAATAAAGATACGCAAATGGCAGATATGCAAATTTTGATGGGAATAGAGGATCTTGAACAACTGCAAAAAGTCTCGGATAAAATTTTGCAGTTACCGAACGTGCTTAAGGTTTATCGGCAGAACTCATAAATAGAGTGATTTGGGGCAAGAGCCCAAAGGGTCTACCTTTGTATGAACTTGGATTTACGAGATGAATAATACAACGATAGACTTGACCCCGAAGGTACTTTATTGATTTCAGTCAGTCTCAATAGAGCTGTCATCATCGGCAGATACTTTATTGGTGACAACACCTGAATACAGAAAAGAACCTAGTAGATACATAGGTATACTAACAACAATAACGACAATTAATGATCCCAATATAAAGTAGCCTGCACCTTCACCGATTGATAAAATTATGCACGTATGCCCAAAACTAACAGCAAATGCAAACGTTAAGCCTAAATTAGAACTGCCAACTTTATTTTCTCTGCTTTCAGGTATTTTCTTAGAAGAAAAATAAATGACATATAAATGAAACAATACAATATGAATAATTGGCAACAGTACTAAAATCGTAGTTGCCCCCCCTTCACGTGATACAATATTACTTAAAAAAAAGAAAAATACAATCACCACCCAAAGAAAATATTTAGAATTCAACAACAAAGCCCCCTTGTTTCCTAAAGATGATTCTAGCTTAGATTATCAAATCAAGGACATCAATGTGTACACACTTTCTGAGGTATTAGGATCACCTGTTATAAATAAGGGGACAGTATATCTATTAATTGCCAGACAAAGAGCTTTAGTCTAAGATTTCTTTATGGCACGTATGGCAAGAGTAGTAATTCCCGGAATTCCGCACCATGTTACCCAACGTGGTGTTCGTAAGAATGATGTTTTTTTCTGCGAGGAGGATTATCAGCTTTATTTAAAGCTTCTTTCAGAGTCCTGCCATAAAAGCGGCACTGAAATATGGGCATACTGTCTTATGACAAATCATGTTCATCTGGTGATGGTTCCAAGTACAGAAGATGGGTTACGGGCTTCACTTGGTGAAGCACACCGTCGCTATACACAGTATATAAATCAACGTGAAGGATGTCGTGGGCACCTGTGGCAGGAACGATTTCATTCATTCCCTATGGATGAACAATACCTCCTTTCAACTGTTCGTTATGTGGAGCTCAACCCTGTACATGCCAATATGGTTAGTCAGCCTGAGGATTACAAATGGAGTAGTGCGAGGGCTCACCTTACAGACAAAGATGACAAGTTGGTTCAAGTAAGTCCGATGCTAGAACGTGTAACCAATTGGCAGGCTTACCTGGATAGTGATCTTGATGACGCAACTATTGAAACGTTAAGAAAGCATACCAAAACCGGCCGACCACTCGGTGATGATTTGTTTATTGATGTTCTGGAGTCCAATACTGGTAAGACATTCAGACTACAAAAGCCCGGACGTAAACGTAAAACCTCTTAATAGGTATACTGTCCCCTATTTTAAAATGGCAGATATGTAAATTTTGATGGGAATAGAGGATCTTGAACAACTGCAAAAAGTATCGGATAAAATTTTGCAGTTACCTAATGTACTTAAGGTTTATAGGCAACACTACTAACCTGTAAGAATCCCGAGCGTTGTTTACAGATTAATCGACTCGTTCTCATACTCTCCCTCACGATAACTTTTCCCAGTTACCTTGGGCAGTCCCAAAAATTTTAACAAAAGAATAGTGATTAGCTGCATGAAAGTGGGCGTTTGTAGGGCTTCGAATTTCGCAGTATTCGTGAAGCGTGAAGGTGTGGCTAAGTTATTAACACAAGCTGGTGCAAACTCGATTGATTATGCTGTTTTTGTTAGCTTCCTTCGTATAATATTTGCGATATACTTATGAACAATCCAAAATATTAAAAGTTTAACTAGCGCACCTCCATCTCTTTTTCACATGGTCATAACAAATGAATAATAAAACGATAGCAACGCACAACGGTAACTTTCATGCAGATGATGTTTTCAGCATCGCTGTATTTAAGAGCATACTTCCTTCTTTTAAGCTTATTCGCACACGTGATTTAGAGCTTATCGCCAAGGCGGATATTGTGGTTGATGTAGGCGGCGTATATGACCCTGATACAGACCGTTTTGATCACCATCAACGTGGTGGTGCAGGTGAGCGCGAAAATGGTATTCCCTACTCATCATTTGGAATCATTTGGAAGAAATATGGCTTGGAAATGTGCGACGGGAACCAAGCTGTAGCTAATGCTGTTGATGCTGGTTTAGTATCAACGATTGATGCCATTGATTGTGGACATGCTGAAGGTGTTTCTCAAGGCATTAGTCTCAGCCAAACGATTGGAATGTTTAACCCGACTTGGCAAGAAGATAGCCACGTTGATGTCTGTTTTAATGAAGCCGTGGATTTTTCATCGCGCTTGTTAACACGGTTTATTGCAGCGGCTAGGGGTGGTATTAATGCGAAAGCCATTGTGGCTAAAGCTATTGAAGATGCGGAAGATCCAAGAGTGATTGTATTAGAAAAATATACCCCGTGGAAAAAAACGGTTCACGCCTTATCTGAAGAAGCTTTATATGTGGTTTACCCATCTCAAACTGGGCAATGGCGAATTCAAACAGTGCCTATTGAACCTGGCTCATTTGATAATAGAAAATCGCTGCCTCAACCATGGGCTGGTTTATCTGACAAAGAGCTGCAAGAGGTAACAGGTATTGATGATGCAATGTTTTGTCATAATGGTTTATTTATTGCGGGTGCAGAATCATTTGAAAGTACGATAAAAATGGCATCTATAGCACTGAAGGAATGATAAACAAATAGAATTAGGTGCTTTCATGTTTATGGCCTCTCAAAAGTCACTGTCATGGTAGCCGATAAACACGTTCTGCACCCAATGCCTTAATATTTTTTGCGAATTCTTTATGCGCCTGCATCAAGCTGTGAATGGCTTCTGACGGGAAAATAATGACTTCCATATCACCTTTTGCAATCACGCTTGCAATGGGGGGGCTAATACCTGAAATAGAGATTTCTCCAATTATTTCGCCGCTTTGCATATCTGGTACTTCTGTTTCATTCATCACAACACGTGCGACGCCTTGCACAATCAGAAATAATGAGTGATTCAGTTCATCTTCTGTGATTAAAACTTCACCATCTACAAGTTTTACAACTAGGCTTTGCTGACATAACTCAGCACATGCATCCAAAGGTAATGTTTGAAATAATGGGTGTAGTACCACAGTTGCAATCAAGTCTTTTGCCGATTTTTTATCCATACTGTTCACTCCTATCTAAATTACTAATCATATTAAGCCTCAGTGTATAGATATTTGAACGCTATGCTGTTAACCACGTCACATCGAGTGCGTCAGCATATACATAGACAGGAAAAACTAAACGTTTAAGCTGCTATATTTGTATGAATATTTACCTTTTAACCCATCAACGTGAACTTGAGCGAAAGACCAATACTGGTGTGTTGGTGGCGAATGTTTTGGGTGAAAATTGCAGTGTGTTTGAGTGGAGCAGAGTGAACCCCAGCAAGGTGCTTTTGAACAAAATAGAAAGTGAGTCAGTGGCTTTGGTTTACCCCTGTGAAGATAGTCGTGCTCTAGCTGAAAGTTGCGATGGTTTTGATAGCTTTATTATCATTGATGCTACCTGGCAGGAAGCACAGAAGATGTATAATCATAGTCCATATTTAAAGCAGTTACCTAAAGTAAGTATGCGATCAAATATAGCTTCGATTTATACCCTGCGGCGCAATCAAAAAGAGCATGGGTTATGCACCGCGGAGTGCGCCTCAGAAGTTTTAAAAAGTTGTGGTTTTTTGAATAAAGCCGAAAATATTGAAAGCAGATTAGCTGGCTTTATAACAAATATGTCTTAACCTAAATTTGGAGTGTATTAAAAGAGTAATGGTTAGAGCTTGATTCGTGTGTTTTAGTAGAGAAACATCGTGCTTATGCGATAAATGTGCGCGTTTTCTTGCGCATGAGTGAAATATGATCTACGCTGACGATAGTGAGCTAAATTTTTGCACGCGGCGTGTCATGGATATGGTGAATGCGATTCGTTTAATTTGCGAGGAAATGAACGTAGCTCCAAGTGAAAAAAACATGCGCATATTACAGCTTTGGATACGGCTCGTAGTGGACTTGAAGGGTAACAACGTGTGTTGATGAGTTTGGCAAAGTTTGAATTTTTGACATGGATTTAGTGGCTAGAATTGGAAAAAAAACACCGCTAAAGTATTTAAAGGTGTGGACAGGCTAAAGGGGGCCTATTCAACCCGAAGTTTGACTGGGGAAGTGGCTGCTAAGATGTGTGATGTGTTAGCAAAAGGGGAAAGTAAATTAGAAAAATTGGAAAGGGCACAGAAAAAAACAAAGTCTTTGTGACTGATTGTAACACAATTACAATAGATGTTTTTTTTGCATTGGACGATGCCATAGAAAATAGATTTGAATAGATTAAGAGCCTTCTTTTTACAGGTGCTCTTTTGCACATGTCTGCCGGCTTCAATACAAGCTCTAGGTTTTGGTGTGCCTGTATTGAAAAGCCACCTCAATGAAATGTTAGATGTGCGCGTGCCACTGTTATTGGCTGACGACGAAAGTTTGAACAATGTGTTTGTAGAGTTTGCCAAGCCCAATGAATATCGATTGGTGGGTTTAGAACCTTATACGGATTTGTCGGGTATGCGAGTTTCTGTGGAGCATATGGCGCATGGTGAAGCTTATGTGATGCTAAGTTCTGTGTCTGTGGTGCAAGCGCCCATTATATCATTATTATTGAAAGCGCGTGTTGGGCGCAATACACATTATAAACAGGTGCAAGTGCTTCTTGATAGTATGGGATTGGGAGCTAAGACGCATGCTGTTAAACAGCAGCGGGCACGTACTCCACTTGCTGTGGATAAAAATATTGCGAAAAATAATGCAGAGCAAGATTGGGCTAGGACATGGCGTTATGGTCCCGTACGTTCGGGCGATAGTCTAAGTACAATTGCTTATCGTTTGCGCAAGGATAAGCAGTGGTCGAACCATGAAATCATGTTGGCATTGTACCGATCTAACCCCGATGCATTTATTGAACATGATATAAACAGGTTGAAATCAGGCGTGTGGCTAGAAGTTCCGCACACGAAAATGTTAAAAAAACTACTCAAACAAGATCCCGAATCATATGAAAAACTTCAACGAACATCAGAGCCTTTATCTAAAAAAGTGGCAAAACCAGTGGTCAAGCCTGAAACAGTGTTGCATGAGGCGAAGCAGGGCGCTGTAACTTCGCAGTTGCGTTATGCTGGGCGTATCTCCCTAGGTAAGGTTGAAGCTGTTCCTTCTGTAGAGTCAGAAATATCTTCTGCTAAGGATTCCTCTCAGCTACAGGGTAAGCTAAATAAGCTGTATCAGCAGGCTATGGATGATCATTTGAAGATGGCGAGCTTAGATCAGAATGTTATGGCAATCCGTGATGATATTGGCAAATTGAGTAGTGATATTAATGCCTTGAAAGAGCAACAAAATATGATGCAACAACAGATGGGTGAGTCCCCGGGTTCGCAATATTGGATGCAGGGATTTTTATTATTAGTTTTGCTTAACATTATTTTACTCGGATTATTTTTGTACAATAGGTATCTTGTAAAAAAGAAAGAAAAATATGATATTGAGGAAGTATACTTCAAGAAAAAAGCCGAAGAGAGCCTACCTATTGAAGAGCCAGCAGCTTCTTCCATCAAGAAAGAACTATATAAAAATAATTCATTTGAAAATAAAAGGTATGATATTGAAAACTACTTAAACCTTAGGAATTATGAGGCTGTAGAAGCTGTTTTTACACAGTTAAGTCAAGGCGAAGATGATCATTTTGATATATGCACTTTAAAGGCACGCTTGTATCATGAAACGGGGCGTCTGGACGAGCGTGATGAATTAATTCGGAGTAAAAAAGCATCGTTGAATGATCGAGAGTGGGATTTACTGTGTGGTCGTTTACCTACCAATTTATGGCATGCGTTGCATGAATCGGGCGTCATGAAAGACAGTGGTGCCCTACTGAATGCTGAGGGTAGCCTCGTTGATCAGAATACAGGTAAAGAAGTTTCTGAAGCAGCCATTTTACCAGCGGACCAAGAACCTCCAAATGAATTTGAGCTTGATACGGTAGAGATGGAGATAGCAGAAGAGAGCCCTAAATCAGAAGAGCTTTCAGAAAATACTGATGTATTAGCGGCTGCTCCAGAAGTTTTTGATATAAGCGATGGTTTTTTGGACTTGAATGATAATGAATTGAAGGTGGTGAAAGAAGATCCCGGCCTTACGCGAGGTGCGCCAGAGGATGAATTTGTTAGTACAGTCTTTATCCCGACACAGGGTGGCAAGAAAAAACTATGTTAGTTTACTCAGGTGAATCTGATGATAGGGATAACAAGCTATGCGGGTTAATGCGAGCATGATTAAAACGCATGCCCCAATGTAGATGTGCCCCTGTTGATCGACCCGTGCTGCCAACGTCAGCAATTATTTGGCCTGCTTGAACTTCCTCTCCAGCTTTGACATGAGCCTTGCTTAAGTGAGCATATACAGTGACCAAGCCTTTGCCATGACCAATAGCGATAAGCGTTCCATTTAAAAACATATCCTCGACCAGCAGAACTTTTCCAGCCAAAGGGGCCTTGACTGGTGTGCCCTTTGGCGCCGCAATATCAATGCCAGAATGAGGCGATCTTGCTTTCCCATTAACATAACGTTGTGCGCCGAAAGGGGTTGATTCAATGCCATCGACTGGCATTAATGCCTTGGTGAATGAGGGAAATATATCGACATGTATGCCGTAAGTCGCTTTGATAGCTTGTTGGTCGGCGCGAATGCGCTTGATAGCGGCAGCATCAAAGCTGGACATCTTTTTTTCAACGGTGATACGCGAAATGCGGAACTCTCCTTTGTTGATATGTAGGTGATCTATCGTGGTGGTTTTACCTAGCCAGCGAATAGGATAGCTGCCTTTTTTTTGTTTTAGATCGATGCCAATCCAGCCATGAGTCGTGCCATTTTTATATGTTTGAAAGGGCCATTCTTTTTCCATATATGTGAGTTTCTTTATGGGTGCATTTTTGGAATTAATTGAGCTTAAGGTGACTTCAATGATATCGCCTTGTGTCGCCATCCAATCAGTAGCATAAGTTGATGTGGGGAGAATAAAAGATAAGAATAAAAGGATGAAATAAGGCATTATGTTTTCTCGCTTTTTGGGTGTAGTTGTGTTTTTTCAACGTGGGTGTCGATGCTTCCATCTTGAAAGTGAATATGCATAGTATCGCCCTGTTGCATGGACTTGGCATGGGTGATGAGGTTGCCTGAGCCATCATAGCTAAGGCTATAACCCCGTTTTAGCACATGCGTAGGGTCGAGTGCGTGCAAGGTTTCACGGTGTAGATGAAGCCTATAATGTAAGCCTTGTAGTGATGATTTCCAGTTTTGTACGAGCTGCTGATGAGATGTTGCAAGGCGATGTCTTTTTTCGGGTAGAATTTTTAAATAACATGCGGCAAGACGCTCTTGCTGGTGATGCAGCTGTTGCTGTTTTTGCCGCAACTGCCGCCCTGGCTCGAGGGTTATAAGCTGGTTGTGCTGGTCGTGAATGAGCTGTTGCCATTGTCCGAATAAGGATTGGAAACATGATACAAGGCGCTGCTGTAACATGGCACTTTGTTGCAAGTCTTGGTCTAGCTTACGTTGTTGGTAATGTTTTAAGCTTTGTCGTTGAATATGTAGCTTTTGTTGTAAACGCCCAAACATGGATGTAAGGCTATATTTCAAACGTTGGGCTTGAGGGATGCTTTGGCGTAAATGTTGGCGTGAAGCGCAAGATAATTCAGCAGCGTTGGAAGGTGTTGCGGCGCGCAAGTCGGCCGCAAAATCTGCAAGGGTGGTATCAATTTCATGGCCAATGCCAGCAATAATTGGAATCGCTGATGCGGCAATGGCCTGAATGACGGTTTCATCGTTAAAACACCATAAATCCTCTATGCTACCGCCTCCGCGAACCAATAAAATAACATCAGGAGCGTCCTTTAGCTGTTGCAATGATTGAATGGCGTTGGCAATAGACTGTGGGGCTTGAGCGCCTTGCACTACTGCTGGGGCTAGTGTTTTTCTAAGCCATGCGGGGCGTGTTGCGAGTATTTTTTTCACATCTTCAAAGGCAGCGGCAGTTGCAGATGTTACAATGGCGATATGGTGTGGAAATGTGGGGATAGGTTTCTTTTTTTCGTTAGAAAACCAACCTCTTTCGGCAAACAAAGCTTTGCGGCGTTCAAACTCGATAGCTAATTGTCCTGCACCTACAGGGTTGATTTGTGTGACAATAATTTGATATGAGCCACGTGTTTCATAGAGGCTTAGATGACCCTTAAAAATGAACGCTTGCCCTTCTTTGGGGGATGTCTTTAAGCGCAGAGCTGCGGACCGCCAGACCACAGCAGAAATACTGGCATGGCTATCTTTGATGGTAAAATAAAGGTGGCCCGATGATGGTCTGGTTAAGCGGGATATTTCACCTTTGACTTCAATATGTGCAAAGCCCTGCTCGAGTGTCTGTTTTATGCGAGCAGTAAGCTCTGTAACTGTGAGAGGGGCATGGTCGGGTTGGTTGCTGAAGTCCATGCCTGCAAGCTACGCGATTGTGTAGGAATGAAAAAGAGGATGATTGTCGTGGTGTTATTAGGTTTTATTTTTGTGTATAAACAGGCATCATTTGGCTATGGAAACAAGAAACCTGATTGCTGAAGATGAATGGTTAAACCGCGGGGCATTGATTGCGGCTATTGATGTTGGCTCTAATGCGATGCGCTTGGGGTTGGCTGCATTTGATGCAGATACAGGGATGCCAAAGCTGATTCAGCGCTATCGTGAGCCTGTTCGCTTAGGGCATGACGCTTTTACCAGTGGTATATTAAGTGAAGAAACGATGGATGCTGCGGTGAAAGCTTTTTGTTCTTTTCGCAAACTCCTTGATCAACATCATGTTGAAAAATATCGAGCAGTTGCGACCAGTGCGATGCGGGATTCCAGAAATGGACATGTGTTGGTGAAACGTATTCTTGATGAAACGGGTATTGAACTGTCGCTTATTTCTGGAGAAGAAGAAGCACGCCTCATACAACTTTCGATTAGTCGTCGTGTGGATTTATCCAAACAGTTTACACTGCTTGTTGATATGGGTGGTGGCAGTGTTGAGGTGACGCTTTGTGATGATGGTGAGGTCGTTTCTGCGCAAAGTTTTAAAATTGGTACAGTTCGTTTACTGGAAATGCTGGGAAAGAGTGGTGATTTTAACAGTTTGTTGTCCGAATACCTTGAAGGAACACGCAAAAAATTAAAACAAGAACTTGGCAAAAGAAAGCCTGCTTTATGCGTGGCGACAGGTGGCAATGCTGGCGCGATTGGTAGTTTAGCATTTCAAGTGCTTGGAACAGAATCAGCAAAGCGAGTGAGCCGAAAAGAGTTAGGTAAATTAATTGAAAAATTAGCCCCCATGAGTTTTGAAGAGCGTGTTCAAAATTTAGGTTTAAGACCTGACCGTGCAGATGTTATTTTACCTGCCTCCATGGTATTTCGTGAAATTATGAAGCTCGCGCGTGTGAAAAGCATGGTGATGCCAGACGCAAGTTTGTTGGATGGTATTCTAATTGGTATGATGGAGTCGGAAGACGTTGCCATGCATTCACGGCGTAGAGGCCTATTGGCATGGGCGCGAAGCCTAAAAAAAAAATACCATGTTGATCAGCATTATGCCAAATCTGTAGCACGTTTGGCATTGAGCCTTTTTGATCAAATGCAAGTCCTACATGGGCTTGGTTCAGGCGAGCGTCTATTGCTTGAAGTGGCGTGTAGAGCCCATGAAATTGGTATGTATGTCAGGGTTGGTGGGCATCATAGGCATGCTGCTTATCTTATATCTGCTTCACCATTGCTTGGATTATCGAGGGAAGAAAAGGCGGTGTTAGTACAGACAGTTCGTTACCAGCGGAAAGCCTTTCCAAATGATGAGCATAAATGTTTTATGGCTTTAGAGGAGCATGATAAACAGAGCGTTTGGTATTTGAGCAGCTTCCTCCGATTGGCGATTGCCTTAAATAAAGACCGATGTGATCGGATTAGCCATGTGAATGTGGTCATTGATGATGAAAATATTACCTTACATTTAGAGGGGGATGGCGATTTACTGTTGGAGCGCTGGGCTGCCCTACAAGTGCAGGATTATATTTGCCAAGCTCTTGGTAGAAACCTTCAAATTGGCTTAGATATTTAGAGTTTGGGTATCTAGGTAGTGGGTGCGCTTGATGATTGAGGGCTGCAATCAGTTGATGTGCTTGATGATTGGAAGCTGTAATCGCGGCGGTTAACTACAATACTATTCCCAGGTTTATTTTTAGCCAAATGTTTTACTTCACAGGCTACTTCGGCGACAGCGACGTGGGAGGTAAAGCTTTTCGCAGGGCAAGGTACGACAGCCAAAGACAAGCTCATTAAGGCAAAGTTCTTTACTATGCCCTGTCTATCTTCGGCAACGATATAGCCACGTAGGCGGTCTTCTTGTTTGTACATCATGGCTGATTCGGCACTGAAAATAGTTAGAATAAGCTCTAATTTAGCATGCCAATCATCAGAGTGTAGGATTAAAACAAAGTCATCACCACCAACGTGGCCAAGAAAGTCCTGTTGATTAACTTCATGGCCTAAGACTCTTGCGACCATTTCAATCACACGATCGCCACGTTCATAACCATAACAGTCATTAAAGGCTTTGAATGAATCTAAATCAACGTAAACAAGCATAAAGGGGACTTCATTTTTTAAGCGAAAATCAATTTCACGGTTGATGCTATTATTCCCGGGTAAACGTGATAGAGGGTTGCAGTCATAGGCTTGTTGAAGTTGCGTATCAGTGATGCTTTTTAGTAGTGTTATGATAGATAGTAGTCCGCAGTAAATGCCATTGCGGGTAATGATGGCAGGATCAAAATGACAAGCTTCTTTGCGCTCAGTGATGCTGCGACTGATGATATTAATATCAGTGCTAACATCGAAGCAGCTAGGATCTGATTCCATAAGAATGTCTACGCTTTTTCCTCTATTAAGGTCATGCGAGAATTTATATCCAAAGGATGCAAATGTTTTGCGTCGCGTCACCAAACCCATGACCTCGGCATCATCATTAATTACAGCCAATGCAGAAATATCATCATGTTTGTTGAAATGTTTTAATACATCTGTAGCCATGCAATCAATATGGATTGGCTCTGGGTAGTCAAGGTTCATGGCAATATGAAGGTTATCATTCTCGGCAGGCATCATGGTTATTGTATGGTAAACGGCATCGTAAATTGCATGGCAAAACATTAGTGAATCAATGTGTCAAGAAGATGGCAAAACCCTTATGACGTTTTTAATTTGCCAAACATTTGCATGAGCTCTTTTTGAGCATCACGCTCTTTTCGGATTGATCTTACGCGGTAGTACTGAGCATCTTTGCGTAAACTCCATGCACCGACATTATCAGCAAAATAAGGGAGTAGGGCAGTTTTTAAAACATCTCTAGCCTGCTTTTTATCGCGGATAGGAAAGCAGGTTTCTACGCGTCTCAGGAGGTTTCGGCTCATCCAATCGGCACTGGAACAAAATATTTCGAACTCTCCGGCATTATGGAAATAAAAGACACGGGTATGTTCGAGAAAGCGGCCTAAGACAGAGCGCACACGAATATTTTCTGAAACCCCTTTGATGCCAGGGCGTAAGCAACAAATACCACGTACAATCAAATCAATTTTAACGCCCGCTTGGGATGCCTCATAAAGAGCTTGAATGACTTTGGGTTCTTCCAAGCCATTCATTTTAGCAATAATGCGCGCGGTGACACCGGCACGCGCATTGGCAGCTTCAAAGTTAATGCGTTCAATGATACCGCTATGCAAAGAGAAGGGTGCCTGCAGCATGGTTTTAAGCTTGGAGAGTCTTCCCATGCCTGTGAGTTGCTGAAATACACGGTGCACGTCTTCTGTTAGCGCAGGCTCACAGCTTAGTAAACCAAAATCCGTATAGAAACGGGTGGTAACTGTGTGATAGTTACCTGTTCCTAAATGCACATAGCGGCGCATAGAGCGGCCTTCACGGCGAACAATGAGCATCATCTTGCAATGAGTCTTATAGCCAACTACACCGTATACAACCTGAACACCTGCATCCGAAAGACGGTTTGCCAAGGTGATATTGTCTTGTTCATTGAAACGAGCACGTAATTCAATGACAGCCACGACCTCTTTATTGGCACGAGCGGCTTTTATCAAAGCATCCACAATTGGCGAATCAGGAACAGCACGATAAAGGGTTTGTTTAATCGCTAAGACATTCGGATCGGAAGCGGCTTGTTTAAGTAGTTCAATGACAGGCTGAAAACTTTCAAAAGGGTGATGAAGTAAAACATCGTTATCGCGTATTATTTTGAATAAGTCGCTATCATCTTCTTTAAATATCGTAGAAATGCCCGCTTCAAAAGCAGGAAATTTAAGATCAGGGCGATCGACTTCATCACATATCTGAGCCATGCGATATAAGTTCACGGGTCCATGAACCCTATATAAATCAACTTCTTGCACGCCAAAGTGTTGTAATAAATAATCGGTAAGCTCTGCGGGGCAATGATTGGAAACTTCCAAGCGTACAGTTTGACCAAAACGACGCTCAAGCAATTCACCCGCAATAGCCTGTTTTAAGTCACTCAACTCCTCATCAACATCCAATTCACTGTTACGTGTGATACGAAATTGATGACAAAATTTAATTCTCATGCCTGGAAATAAGTCATCAACATGGGCATGAATAATGGATGATAGGAATACATAACTGTGTTCTGAGGTGGCAACATCATCGGGTAAACGAATCATGCGTGGCAAAGAACGAGGTGCCTGTACAATAGCGTAACTTGATTCACGTCCAAAGGCATCTTTGCCTTCAAGGGCAACCATAAAGTTAAGTATTTTACTTAATAAATGTGGGAATGGGTGGGCTGGATCAAGCCCGATTGGTGTGAGAAGTGGTAATAATTCACGTTTGAAAAATTTATGGATCCAGCTTTTCTGTTCATCATTCCACTCATCGCGATGCAAGAAGTGGATGCCTTCCTCACGCATGCTTGGGAATAAATCATTGTTAAGAACCTGGTATTGTTGCGCAACCAAATCACTTACCTGATCACGGATGCGGTGTAAAACTTCACTGGAAGTTAGTCCATCAGCACCAACTTGTACGGAACCCATAGCGACTTTTTGTTTTTGAATGGCAACACGAACTTCAAAAAATTCATCCATATTGGATGTGCAGATGCAAAGGAAGCGTAACCGCTCAAGCAGAGGAATATCTGAATCGGCAGCCATAGCAAGAACACGCCGATTAAATTCAAGCATGCTTAAATCTCGATTGATATATAGATCAGGGCTATCTAATGCTATGGTTTCTTCAGTGTTCAAATGATATTCCCGTTGTTGTAATTAGTTTTGTTGTATTAGCTGTTGTCGCCAGCAAGGATTTTAGCAGCGGCATCATGGTCAACATGGCGAATATCATGTCCATATTCCATGTATACTACCATTTCTGCGATATTGGTAGCGTGGGCAGAAATACGCTCAAGGTTTTTTGCTGCATCGGATAGAAGAATAGAGCCACTAATACTGCGAGGATCCTCCATCATATAGGTTAGCAGTTCGCGGTACATGCGCTTATAAAACTTATCAATTTTCACGTCTTTTTGAATGACAGTCATAGCCAATTTAGCATCGCCACGAGAAAATGCATCTAAGGCGCGCTGTACTTGTTTTTGAACCTTTTCACCCATGGTCTCAAGGTTGGAAAAGTTTTTAGGCGGTGATTCTTGTGATTGAATCATGCCTTTAGCGATGCTTGCTGCAAGATCCCCGATACGCTCAAGGTCTGTTACGACTTTCATAATGGCCAAAACAAAACGCAAGTCACCCGCAGCAGGCTGGCGGCGCACCAAAATGTCACGAACCATCTCATCACATTGAACTTCCAGTGCATTGATAGCACGATCACGTTCAATGGTTTTTATTGCGAGTTTATCATCTTGCTCAAGCATGGATGTTACTGCATGCCCAATGGCTCGTTCGACAAGCCCACCCATTGAAAGAACGCGTTCTTTAAGGTCTACCATTTCTTCATCAAAGCGTTTCATGGTGTGTTGCATTGTTTCTCCTTAATCTTGATCAACTGATGCAGTGTAGCATGCATTGATAGTGATTGATATATTATATTAGCCGAATCTTCCGGTAATGTAATCTTCAGTTTGCTGCTCTTGTGGTTTGGTGAAAATTTCTCTTGTTTCACCAAACTCAATCAGATTACCCATATAAAAGAAAGCGGTATTATCTGAGACACGTGCAGCCTGTTGCATACTGTGCGTTACGATAATAATGGTAAACTCTTTCTTGAGCTCATCAATCAACTCTTCAATTTTAGCAGTAGCAATGGGATCAAGGGCTGAGCAAGGCTCATCCATCAGAATAATTTCGGGCTTAATTGCAATGGTTCGTGCAATGCACAAGCGCTGTTGTTGACCGCCTGAAAGAGCTGTCCCTGGCTCTTGAATTTTATCTTTTACTTCATTCCAAAGTCCTGCACGGGTTAAAGAATACTCAACCAACTCATCCATTTCCGCTCCATCACTCACGATGCCGTGAATGCGTGGAGCATAGGCGATATTTTCATAGATGCTTTTAGGAAAAGGGTTCGGTTTTTGAAAAACCATGCCGACACGGGTGCGGAGCTGTACAACGTCAATATCAGCATCATAGATGTTTTTACCATCAAAGAGAATATCGCCTTCAATGCGGCAGCTAGGAATACGGTCATTCATGCGGTTGAGGCAGCGTAGTAGCGTTGATTTACCGCAGCCAGAAGGGCCAATAAATGATGTAACTTTATTATTGGAAATCTGCAGGTTAATGCCATGCAATGCTTGGGCATCTTTATACCAAAGTTTTAGATCGCGGATAGAAATATTTTCAGAAGAGCTCATCGTATTACCTTTACCAAGTTTTTTGTGTGCGGTTGCGTAGCCAAACTGCCAAAGCATTGAGCGAAAGTAATACGGTTAGCAAGACAATAATACCTGCCGCAGTACGCTCTTCAAAGGCGCGAATAGACTCGGATGACCATGTATAAATTTGAGCTGGAAGCACGGTTGTTGCATCAAAGATACCACTTGGCGCCTCTGGAATATAAGCCATCATGCCGACAATTAATAATGGTGCAGTTTCACCCATGGCTTGCGCCAAACCAATAATGCTACCTGTTAAAATACCGGGGAATGCGAGCGGCAACACATGATGCCATACAGTTTGCAGGTTTGATGCACCCAGACCGTATGCAGCATCCCGAATGCTATCTGGAATTGAGCGTAGGGCAGCACGCGTTGCGATAATAATGACGGGTAAAGTCATTAAGGCGAGTGTTAACCCGCCTGCTAGAGCGGATGAGCGCGGCACGCCGACCATGTTGATGAAAATTGCCAGTCCTAATAAACCGTAAAGAATGGAAGGAATCGCAGCAAGGTTATTAATATTGACCTCAATAAGTTGGCTGAAGCGATTATCAGCAGCAAACTCTTCAAGGTAAATTGCAGTCATTACGCCAACAGGAACAGCAACAGCCATAGTAATAAGCAAGGTGAGTATCGAGCCAACAGCTGCTGCCAAAATACCTGCGGTTTCAGCCAATTTTGAATCACCATTGGTGAAGAAAAGGGTATTGAAGCGGAACTCAATTTTGTCATCTGCGAACATCTCATCAACATGAGGGCGATATTTTGATTTTAAACCATGCCCGTCATGGCCTTTGAGATATTGATCCACACGGTAGCTCGCAAGCACCCAAGTATCTTCGGTTGTGCCAAGCAGTTCTGGATGTTGCGCAAGTTTCTTTGGCAGTGAACGAAGGTATGATCTGCTTACCAAATAGCGGTAATTGCGTGTAATAGCCTTGTTATAGTTATCTTTTACTTCAGCATTATAACTAATAGGCACTTGGATATAGGCCTGTTGAAATGCAGGTAGTGATTTGCCAACAATATCGACAAAGAAAAATGCCAAGAATGATAAAGCAAAAGCAATGGCTGCCATCCCGTAATATTTAAAACGGCGATCAGCACGATGGCGACGGTTGAGTCGTTTGTTGTATTCCATGCTATGGCTCATTTATTCATACCTCTGGCGGAATTTTCGTATCACAATAGTTGAAATGATGTTTAAAATTAGCGTTACCGTGAGCAATACCAAGCCAAGTGCAAACGCGGCTAAGGTAAATGCCGAATCAAATTCTTGGTCGCCTGTTAATGCCTCAACGATTTTCACGGTTACCGTGGTCATGCCTTCGAGCGGATTAGCGGTTAAATTCGGGCGTAAACCAGCTGCCATCACCACAATCATGGTCTCGCCAATGGCACGTGATGCGCCCAGTAAAAACGCAGCCACAATACCAGGTAAAGCAGCTGGTAAAACAATATGCCGAATGGTTTCAGAGTGGGTAGTTCCCAAGGCCAAAGATCCATCACGCATGGGTTGAGGGACAGCACGAATAACATCATCTGAAAGCGATGATATAAATGGAATAATCATGATTCCCATGATAATTCCAGGAGTTAAGGCATTGGTGTAGTCAGCCTGTAAACCAACAGCATGGGCGATATCTACAACCAAGGGGCTGATGGTAATGGCAGCAAAGAAGCCGTAAACAACTGTAGGAATACCCGCGAGTATTTCCAATAATGGTTTGAGGCGGTTGCGCCATTTATGACTGGCATACTCCGACATATAAATAGCAGCAAATAATCCAACAGGAACGGCAACGAACATGGCAATGCCCGTAATCATAAATGTGCCAGCAAAGATGGGTACAGAGCCAAACTGAGGAACAGCAGCACCTTCACCTCGCCCTGCACCAATCAAAAAGGCTGTATCGGGGTTCCAAACTGTACCTGTAATAAAGTCCCAAAAAGATATGATGTGAAAGAAACGTAGGGATTCAAAAATAACGGAAAAAACAATCCCAACTGTGGTTAAAATTGAAAGCATCGCCGCAATAAAGAGTAAAGCAGTCATGGCTTTTTCTACTGGTTGACGGGCACGGAACTCATGTTTGATATGTTTCAAACCGAACCACAAACTGAGGCCGCCGAGTGCAAAGGCCGTACCTAAGATCATGCTGCCAGGGACTTGTAGTAAACCAAATATGGACAGAAATGAGCAAACAATGCCTACAATCAAGGCGGGGCTAGCAAATTTAATAACTGCATACCAGCCATAGAAACCAGGGCGAGAATGTAGAAAACCATGTTCCTTTTCAAGCAGAGTTGCTTTTTGTCGTGCAAATAAAAATGCCATTAAAGACAAAGGAAGCAAGCCTGTTGCAAACCAGAAAAATATATTAGCAGTGGTCATAAAAGCCTGAGCTCCATGGGTGTTTTAATTTATTAAGGAAAGTGTTTAATTTTATCTTTTGCGGCACTCTAAGTCATGGCTCATGTCATATAAAGTGCTGCGATGATGTGAGTGTGAAAATTTGTTCTATAAAAGACTTTTTATACAGTGATTTAGGAAAAACAGTGTATAAAAAATATTTAGGGGATAAAAAAAAGGCCGAAGCATGATCGCTCCGGCCTTTCCGGATTTGCAGTTAAAACGGTTTAGTGTTTCTTTTTGAAGTCATCAGCAGTGAGGTTGGTCAATGCCTTCAAGTTTGAACGATAATGATTACGCTGAGCTTTAGGCAATGCAATCAAACCAATTTCAGTACATTCACCTTCATCACCCACCATTTTTTCAGACATGAATAAGTTTGCATATTCCATCATGCCTTTAACTTTTCCGATGTGTGATTTTTTGATGTAGAAATATAATGAGCGAGCCAATGGGTAAGTATGGCCAGAGATAGTAGTTGGTGTTGGTGCAACACCATCAATTGTTGCAGGCGCAATGCTATCGCTGTTTTCTTCTAAGTAGCTATAACCAAAGATGCCCAAAGCTTCTGTATCGCGTGCAAGCTTTTGAACGATTAGATTATCATTTTCACCTGAAGGGATGTAAACGCCATCTTGACGAACTTGATGGAACTTCTTGTACTTCTTGTTTTTCTTCTTGTCAGCTTTATACAGTTTTGTGTAAGCATCAATATGTTTGGTCAAATGCTTAAGAATCATGTCTTCAAACGCATCACGTGTGCCAGAAGATGCTGGTGGGCCATAAATGCGAATCGCACGGTGTGGCAACTTAGGGTTAATTTCATTCCAAAAATGGTAAGGGTTAGCCATCAAGCTAGAACCATCTTTAGTAGGAACTTCAGCAGCAACAGCTAGCATCATGTCATGACGAGAGAGATTGAAAGAAGCTGTTTTCTTTGATTGCGCAATAGCGATACCATCATAGCCAACAACCATTTCAGTGACTTCTTTTACGCCATTCTTCTGGCATTTAGTGAATTCTTTTGCCTTCATGCGACGTGAGGCATTGGTGAAATCAGGTGTATCCATGCCAGAGCCAGCACAGAATAGTTTCATGCCGCCACCAGAACCAGTTGACTCTACAACAGGCGCTTTGAAGTGCGTAGTATTGGCCAATGCTTCAGCTGTGTAGCTAGAGAATGGGTAAACAGTCGATGAACCAACTATTTGCATTTGGTCGCGAGCTTCTGCTGCGCCAATATTGATGCAAGACGCTGCAATTGCAGCAAGCATGATCATGTTCTTTTTCATGTTATTGAACTCCTTTGTTCAGATTGCAGTGTAGGATAAATATGCTATGTGACATGAGTGTGACATGAGTGTGACATAATGTGTTATAGGCTTGTGCTGAAAATAAAAAAGCCCGCGACAGGCGCAGGCTTCTTTACTCTTCAACAAGGGACTTCACACTTTTCAACAATGATATGTGAAATATATCAGGTCATTATGACAGATGTATGACATTGCTGTGTTGGATAGTGTTGGGTAAAAAAATAGCTCGCACAAAGGCGAGCTATTTCAATAATCAACAAAGTTGATTTATTTTAGAATTTAACCTGTGAATAAACACCAACTTGAGTTTTCTTCTCGGTTTTGCCAAGAACATTTTTCAAGTTAGTAAGTTTAGTATTATCATATACCAAAGAGAAGCTTACATGTTTGCGAGGAGAGTATTCAAGACCTGCAACATAACGCTTTTCTTTCTGAGGGCTAGTAGCGTTAGCTGCTAGCTTATCCTTAGTGCTTTCATAACGACCGAAAGCGCCTAAACCATTACCAAATTTGCCCCATGCCCAAACGGCCATTGCATTTTCTTTGGTTTTGTTTGCGATAGCGCCGTCAACTTTAGAGACACTGTTGATGTAGTTAGCGCCAACACGGAAATCATGTGTGCCATAAGATGCCATTACTTGATAGTTTTTAGACTTTGTATTGCTTCCAATTACGCCAGCAATAAGAGATTTAGTGCCTTTATAGCCAGTACGGTAACCGAAATCTAAAGTTAGACCTTTAATTGGATAAAAACTTACGCGAGCATCATAGTCAACAGTAGAGCCTGCTGTTTTTTTAGTAGTTGGGTTGCTGTAACCAGCACCGTTGGTAGCTGTTACAAAATAGCCAACTAGACCATCAGCTACTTTACCTTTCAAGCCAACACCTAAATCAGAAGAAGCATCATAGCCTTGAGTATCAACCAATACTTTAGAAACATAACGATGTTTCCATAGACCTTGCTCATAATCAATCCAAGGTGTATGTGATTGACCCAAACGTAATACAACAGCATCGCCCATCAACTTGCCTTCAACATAAGCATATTTCAAGAAGATATTGCTGTTTTTTGATTTCAACTTTGGATCAACAACCATATCTGTTGTGATGCGCATCATCCAATCTTTATCGAAGTAATATTTAGCTGTGAAATAAGCACGATCAACAGCAACGCCGCGAGTTTTCGTGTCAGTTACGCCGTTTTTAGTTACTTTGTAGTCAGTAGCATTTAAAAAGAATTTACCACCGATTTTTAATTTGCTTGCACCATCTTGAGCAACAGTTACGCCACCAGCAAACGCTGGAGTTGCAACAGCAGCCGTAGCTAGCAGTGCAGCAGTACGGATAAATGTTTTCATTTTCATTATTAATATTCCTCCTAGGAAAGTTGGGAGGCACGGTATAATCCGAATGTGACAAGAATGTGACAGCAATGTGACAGGAATAAGGCAGAAAGTATGATGTCAGTGCTTGTCACGTTGTTGTCATAGTTATCTTATAATTTTTAGTCATACCTATAAAGAGACGGAGAAATAAAATGATAGCAGAAAGAGCGGGTGGTTCTGTAGAGAAAGAAGTATTGTTGGAAGCATTGGTGACATCTAATGTTTATTTTGAAACGTTTAAAGATATGTCTTTGATTCAAGAAATGTCAGAAGAGCATGCGATGCTGCTGTTTGCTTGTATGAAAGAAAAGAGATTTGAAGCTGGTGAGGTTGTTTATCAGGCTGGTACAGAGACAGAAGGTGAGATGTACTTAATATTAGATGGTAAAGTGGGCGTGGAAGATGAAAGTGGCTATCGTTATGATCACCTGCGTGTAGGCGGCGTATTCGGGCTGTTTTCATTTTTGGATGACAAACGCAATCATTCCGCGACCATTCAAGCAGAAAAAGATACCGTTGTGTTAAGCTTGGAACGCAGCTACTTTGATTTAATTGCCTTGGAAGAACCAAGATTAGGTCAACAGTTGATGTATTTCATGTTTCGACTATTGAGTGAAAAGGCATTAAAAGTAGAAGTGGAGTATGCCCACATGCACCAATTCGCATTGGGTAGGAAGGTGTAAATGACAGGTGAAACAAAGAATGTAGATATTCTTATCGTTGAGGATGAAGCGGCTATTGCACGTTTAATGGAAATTCATTTGCAACGTGCTGGATATAGTGTGGTAAGCTGTGCAGATGGGCATAAAGCGGTTGAATTGCTCGAATCAAATGACTACAAGCTGATGCTTTTGGATCGTATGATTCCAGGTGTGCGAGGGTTGGATTTATTGCGCTGGCTACGCAAACAAGAAGCTTTGCACACGCTACCTGTCGTGATGGTGACAGCATTGGCACAAACTGAAGAGCGTATTCGTGGTTTGAATGAAGGGGCAGATGATTATTTGCCGAAGCCTTTTGAGCCAGATGAATTGGTGGCACGCGTTCAAGCTTTATTACGACGTTCCCTGCATGGACGGGGTAAAAGTACTTCAAGTTCATCGATTGTATTAGATCATGATGCTATGGAGGCCTTTGTGGGTGGTAAGCGGGTAGATTTGCGCCCTTTGGAATTTCGTTTATTGCAACGATTGATGAAGAAGCCCGGCAAGGTGCGAAGTAGGGAGTACTTGTTAGACCGTGTTTGGGGTGTGAATAACTTTGTTGAAGAACGTACCGTGGATGTCACAGTCAAACGTTTACGCAAGGCTTTGGCAGAGCGTGGTTTGGGCGAGGCTATTGTGACAGTGAGAGGCTCAGGCTATCGCTTTGTAAAGACTGATTTGTGATGGATAGCTTTACTGGCTTTATTGTGCCATTGTTTATGGTATTGCTATGGTGGTGGCATGTCAGGTTATTAAAGCGCGCACTGGCAAGACGCGAACGTATGTTATCGAATAGACAGGATAGTCAGAGCGATTTAGAAAAAAGACTTAACCAGCGCAGTCATCATTTGGATGAATTGTTATCGGCAATCCATGAACCTGCATTGCGTGTAGATCGTGCCGGCCGCGTGATGTCTGCCAATGATGCAGCAGCACGTTTGTTTACTATACGTGATGTCAGTTTGTTGCCTGAAGCAATGGTTATTTTTTATCGTAATCCTGACTGGCTGAAAGCCTTTGCTAAGGCGGTGCAATCGCTGCCTAGAGCTGTAGCATTACCTGAAATTTTTATTGATGAGAAAGTTTTCTTGCCACGCTTAGCAGGCTTAGGCAAAGAGCAGGGTTTGTTGTTGTATTTGGATGTGACAGCGCAATACCGATTGCAAGAGCAGCGTAAGACATTTGTTGCTGATTTGATGCATGATTTAAAAACGCCGCTGACATCGCTGCTCGGTTATGCACGGAGTATTGAGGCCTTTGCCGATGATGTAGCACTGCGCCAAGAGGCTGTGTCGGTAATTGCACAAGAGGCGATTCATGTGAATAGTCTGTTGGATGCGTTATTATCCGTTGAGCAGATTGAATATAAGGCAACGGAGCAATGCATGTGCGATGCCGTGCCTGTGTGTAGACAGGTCTGGCAGGCACTGCAACCTGAAATGGCTGAAAAAGATGTGACTCTATCTCTGCAGCTTCCTGACTCACTTGAGATTGCTATGCATGAGTCGGATTGCTTTCGAGTATTGATGAATGTGGCATCGAATGCTGTGCATTATACCGCCGATGATTCCGAATTGAATTGCAGTCTTGAAGGCAGCGTTTTATCCATTTTAGATGAGGGTGATGGTATTCCCGAAAAAGACTTGCCGCATGTCACTGAACGTTTTTATCGTGTGGATGCTGTGCGTACACGCGGTGGACATGGCCTAGGCTTGGCAATTGTTAAAGAAACATTGGACCGAGATGGTGGCCGTTTAGAATTAGAGAATCGTGAGCCGAATGGCTTGTGTGCCATGATAACGTTACCGTTGAAATATAAAGAGAGTCACCCCTAGTGGGGTGACTCTCTTAGCAAATAACGATTAATGATCGTTTGACTTAGTCAATTGCAGATAAAAGATCTTTATTGATTACAAGGTTTCTTACGCCATGACCATGGTTCTCATTGAAATCATTTTTCTCACACCATTTTCCGACGGTGGAAATGTTTACTTTAGCGACATGCGGACGAACACTCCATGTAACTTGGTAAGGAGAGCCCTGTTCATTGTATCCAGGGCCAGTGGTTGAGCCTTCATACTGAACTGGACTACCTGTATTTTTTGGGATACCTACAGCTTGATATAAACCGGATTTAGCTTTGCCGTATTTGGTTAAGTCTTTGAAGTTAAGTGCATGTTTATCATTTACCACTACATAGACCTGTGTTTCGACACGTAGTTGTGGGTTATTAATCACATCTTTACTCAAGCAAGAAGCTAGTGTTGGGCCTGGTTTTACCTGTGCAGTTGTGTACACATAATGCACTTCAATGGTGTCGCCAGAATGCAAAGCGCCATCACCATGATGACTGCTGCATACTTTATTTTTTAATGGCGTAAGTTCTTTGCTGTTTAGCGAACCTGAATATTTATAGCCACTTAGGTAACCAAAGCCATTACCATTGCCTGCATAGACTGAAAAGTCATGAGCTTTATGCTCTGCATTCTTATGGAAGTGGATGTTACAAAGATTCATGTTTGTTGATGCTGGTGCAGCGTTAAAGGTACGGTTATTGCTGCCAGAAATATCATCGATATCACGGGGTGATTGAGGCCCGAAACCCTTACCTGCTGTGTTTTGTGCAAGTAATTCACGCTCCTTTGCAATCACTGCATCTGTAACTAGGGGCTGACCGCCAGCGTGTACATTAGATGTCTGTTTGCTACCATGCTCATTGGCAAAAGCTGGTGCGCTAAATAAAGTTGTTGCAGCCAATGCAATCATAATTTTTTTCATAAGTTTAATACCCTCCCGAAGTATGTGCGCATATTTGATAATGTGCATGCATAGATTGTTTGTTAATCATACATTGTCAATAGGCAAGTGTGCTGTGGAATAATTACTAAGTTTGGTCTAGGGTATGTTTGGGAATTAAAATTTGGGTGGGAGGTAATATGGAAGTATTGTTGATTTTACTTGCAGTTATTTTGGGTTTAATTGTATGGGTAATAATAATTTACAACCGCTTGGTGAAATTAAAAAATCGTTTTCAGAATGCCTTTTCGCAAATTGATGTTCAGTTGCGCCGACGTTATGATTTAATCCCTAACTTGGTGGAAACTGCCAAAGGCTACTTGAAACATGAACAAGATACCCTGCAAAAAGTTATTGAGGCACGTAATCATGCTTTAAGTGCGATGAAAAAAGCCAGTAAAAACCCTGGTGATGGAAAACTTATGCAGGCTTTGTCAGGTGCTGAAGGTGTATTGGGTGGAGCAATGATCAATTTAAATGCTCTGACTGAAGCTTATCCAGATTTGAAAGCAGATCAGACCATGCAACAATTAACCGAAGAGCTGACCTCGACGGAGAATCGTGTGTCGTTTGCGCGTCAGGCATATAATGATGAAGTGATGTTTTATAATACTCAGCGTGAAATTTTTCCTGATGTACTATTCTCAGCCATGTTTGGTTTTCATCTGGCTGTATTGTTTGAAGTCACGAATGCTGAAGTGAAAGAGGCAGTACGCGTTAATTTTTAAATAGTCCAAATGGATTTCTTTGGTCATCAAGAACAGGCACAGCGACGGACTTACGCATTATTTATGTGGTTCGGATGTGCTGTTATCGTGGTTGTCTTTGCGGTGTATGCAGCTGTTACGGCTGGTTTATTTGCGGGACAATTATTTCAAGGTGATTCTTTTCAATCCCAAACAGAATGGCTTCAGGTGCGCTCATTTTGGAATGAGGCGCGTTTTTTCTGGGTAAGCACGGCTACGGTTTCTCTCATTATTGCAGGTAGTGTTTATAAAACACATCAATTGCAGCAGGGTGGTGGTGCAGCCGTTGCTGACATGCTTGGTGGTAAACGTTTGCCAAGCAATGTAGAGGATGTGCTGGCGAAACGGACATTGAATGTGGTTGAAGAAATGGCCATTGCTTCGGGTTTGCCTGTGCCACCTGTCTATATTTTGAATCAACCGGGTATCAACGCCTTTGCGGCTGGGTTCTCATCATCAGATACCGTTATTGGCGTGACACGTGGTGCGATCGAAATGCTGGGTCGAGATGAGTTACAGGGTGTGATTGCTCATGAATTTAGTCATATATTGCATGGTGATACGCGCATCAATATGCGTATGATGGGGCTGTTGTATGGTATGACGCTAATTTCAGATACTGGTATGCTTCTACTTACTGCACGTCATTCCGAGCGTTACTCCAGCCGTCAACGCGGTACACATCCAGCCATGCTTGTATTGGGATTCTTATTATTTTTGGTTGGCCTTATAGGCATGATGATGGCGGACTTAATTAAACGCGCAGTCTCACGGCAACGTGAATTTTTGGCAGATGCTTCAGCCGTGCAATTTACACGTAATCCGGAGGGCATCTCCAATGCGTTGAAAGTGATTGGTGGTTATAAAGAGGGTTCGCAGGTGCGCCATAATGATGCTTCACCGATGGGGCATTTCTTTTTTGGCAATGCTTTAAAACGGCTGGCTGTGGGCGTGAAAGCGACGCACTGGTGGGCAAGCCACCCACCTTTATTGGAGCGTATTCGCCGTATTGAGCCGCATTTTCGTGGGCAATTAAAGACTGTTGATCAAAAAAATAAACAGCAACGGGTATTGGCAGAAGCAAGTGTGGGATTTGCACAGAGCATGCCTGTGGATGCGCAACCTATTGAAACGACAATCAATGATTATCAGCGCTGGCTGGCTAGCGTTGGCGAGTTAGAGGAAGCAAAACTTTTACAGGCTGCAAAGCAATTGCAGCAGATGCCTGATCGTTTACGTAATTTTGCACATGATTCTTACACAGCACGTGCTGTGTGTTATGCCCTGTTATTGGATACGAATGATGCGCAGCGACATATCCAAATGTCTTTATTGGAAAAGTCAGCTGATAAGAATGTATTGCGTGAAATGCTTGATATACAACGCGAAGTCATGGATTTGGCCGTTGAATTGCGTTTGCCATTGATTGATATGATGCTGCCAGCATTAAAAGCGATGTCATTGCTGCAATATCAAGTATTTGTGAAAAATATACGCATTTTGATAAAGGCGGATCATCGTATCAGTTTGTTCGAGTATATGTTGCAGCGATTATTGTTACGGCATTTAAAGCCAAGCTTTGCAAGCATACAACTTCGCCAAGTGAAGTATCGCAAAGTACAGGATTTGAGTGCGGAATGCGGTTGCGTATTGAGTATGTTGATTGCTTGTGGCTCACATGCTGAGCCTGAGGTTTTATTTAAAACTGTAACGAGCGAGATTTTGGGCGCTTCAATGCCTTGGCCGCCAGCACGGGCTTTACATTTGACTCGTTTGGATGAGTCGCTTGCCAAGCTTGAATGTGCTGCGCCAAGCGTGAAAAAAGCATTACTTATGGCTTGTATGCAAGTGATTTTGGCAGATGGCTTGTTACATGTAAAAGAATCGGAAGCCTTGCGTGCTATTGCAGACGGAATGGATTGTCCTGTTCCTGTGATTTAATTTTTACTAAGTAGTTTCTGAGTAAGCTAAATATGTGTTGGTTGGGTGTTTTTTTTAATCATACATTTTAAGAAAAAACATTGGCGATACCTGCTCGGTTTTGCGTCATTTCTTGTGAATCTCGAGACATAGTAAATGGTATGTAATTTGCTTATCGTTTCTGTAAATTTTTTTTCTGGGGAATAAGCTATGAAATTACTGAATCTGAAACGATACTCTATTATAAAACGGCTGTCGTTTATTGGTGTTATAGCGTTGCTGGGGTTGGCGGCATCGGGTATCGCACATAAATACATGGTGGATCGTTTGATGGTTATTTCTAATCAAGAAGTGGTTGCGAATGAACTGATGGATACTTTGGATGGATTATCAGGCTCGCTGCGGGAAGCGTTTTATGCTGCGCAGCACTATGCGTTGGATAAAAACGTTGCAAAACTAGCTGTATATAAATCGTTATCTAAAGAAAATGAAGTTTCTATGGCTTTGTTAGGAAAAGATATCCCAGATAAGCAAACAAAGATGAAGATTTCTGACATGCAGGCTGCTTTGAGTGAACTTGATACAAAAGCATTGGACTTGATAGCCTTACGTCAAAAGATTGGCTTAAACAAAGATGATGGTTTGACTGGGGTTCTGCGTAATGATGTGCATGCGGTGGAAAAGAAATTAAAAGCACTGCATCAGGATAAATTGATGGTGTCGATGTTGATGCTGCGTCGTCATGAAAAAGATTTTATGCTGCGTGGTACACATAAATATATTGAAAAGCACCAGAAAGAAATTATCAAATTTGAAAAGGTTTTATCAGCAAGTGATATTAGCTTATCGAATAAGCGAGATATTCGAAAACTTATGCAAGACTATTCGGATAGCTTTAATAATTACGCATCGTTGATGGTGCTTGTTCTGAACGGTAGCAAGCAACTGGAAGGCTCTTTTCAGAATAGCCTTTTCAAAGAATATCACATGACAGATGATCTATTTGCCAATTATATTAAAAAGCTTGATGAAGAATATGGTTATGCAATGACTGTTTTGCCGCGTTATTACGCGGGTATTATGCTTTTGGTATTTATTTTTGTGACTTTGGCTGTTTGGTATATTGCACGCTCGGTTAGTGACCCCATTTCACGTGTAGCAGTGTCTATGGATGCCTTGGAAAGAGGTGACGTGATTCCTGTGCATGCCGATGAAGGTGGCGAGATTGGCGAGATGCTAGAATCTCTGGCTATTTTCCAAAAGCAATCAGCCGAAGCCACACTTTTGCGCCGTGTAGTGGAAGCATCTCCGCAAGCAACCATGATTGCAGGAGCCAAGGATTTGACGATTAGCTATCTGAACCCGGCAGCAGTTCAACTGTTTCGTAGTATTCAAGGTTTTTTACCTTGTTCCGTTGATAGCTTGGTTGGGCAATGCATTGATATTTTTCATAAAGATCCCGCGCAACAAAGAAAGCTTCTTGCTACGAAATCAAATCTTCCAATGACTGTGAATTTTGTTGCAGATGGTCGCCGGATTGAGTCTTCTACATTCCCGATTGATAACCATGTAGGCGAGTGGGATTCGATCATGGTATCGTGGAATGATGTGACTGAGCAACATACTTTGGCAGAGGATTTTGAAGGTAGTGTTGCTGTGATGGTGAATGATATGATTGAGGCATCAGTAGGCATGCAGGTCTCCAGTGAATCCCTTTCTACCACTGCTCAGGAATCGACAACGCAAGCGGAGAGTGTTGCTAGTAGTTCAGCAGAAGCCAATCAAAATGTGATGACTGTTGCATCAGCGGCAGAAGAGTTAACTGCATCCATTGCAGAAATTACACGGCAAGTACGTGATGCCGTGGAAATGTCAGGTGAGGCAGTGGAAGAGGCTGAAACAACCAATAAAAATGTCGCTAAGTTAGCCAGTGTATCAGAAGAAATTGGTCAGGTTATTCGGGTGATTACTGATATTGCAGAGCAAACCAACTTGTTGGCACTCAATGCTAGTATTGAGGCGGCACGGGCAGGTGATGCAGGGCGTGGTTTTGCGGTAGTGGCAGGTGAAGTTAAAGAGCTTGCTAATCAAACTGCTAAAGCCACCGAAACCATTGCTGGGCAAATTTCATCCATTCAAAAGGAAAGTGATGGTGCCGCCAAGGCGATTAGTCATATTGGTGAAACCATTCAGAAGATGAATGATATCAACCAAGCGATTTCAGCCGCCACAGAAGAGCAGAATGAAGCAACACGAGAAATTTCTCAAAGTGTGCAATACGCCTCGGATGCGACGCAACGTGTTACAGAAGCGATTGCTTCGGTAACAGAAGCCTCGGGAGAGACTGGAAAAGCTGCTAGTGATGTATTGCTTGCATCGACGGATATTCGTCAGAAAGGCGAGAGTTTGTCGGAGCGGGTACGCGATTTTTTAGTCGAATTGCGTCGCCAATAACTAGTGACGCAAATGATTGCCAAGATGTTCTCCAAGAAAAGCTAAGGTGTGGGGCAAAACCTGCATCGGATAAACCATTGAAAGAGCGGGTGCCCAGTACAGGCAGTTTAACTGCTCAGGAGCGCCGCGTAGCATGTGCTACGTCGGAAATAAATAAGGTGGTGAAGTTGGCGAAAAGTGATGAAAGCGATGCATTCAGAGTGTCTGCTGAGGTTTTAGCTGACGTGGCAGTTCCTGATATGGAAAAGACACCGCGTTCACGATCGGCATGGATCAAACGTTGGATCTCAGGAGAGCACTCACGGCGTGAATGGCTTCTTTTGGGAGAGCGTGTTTTTTCACATCCGCGTTATGCCATTTTAATTGTTGTTGCGCTCGTATTGTGCATGTTGGAGCGCTATAGCTTTGTGCTGGCAATGTTGGCTGTATTTTTTGTGATTGAATGGTGTTTGCGCTTTTGGTTGCAAAAAGAGAATCATTTTCGCAACCGTGCAGAGCTGATATTTTTGGTATTGGACGGCTTGGCAACGATTAGCCTTATTTCTACACTATTCATGCCTGTGAACCCCTTTCAACAGGCTATTTACTTGCGCATCGCTAGGCTCTTTCGTGGCATGTATATGTTGCGCATGTTGAGGATTTTCCGTTTTCTTACCCATGATACTTTTGTTTATTCGCTGCCATTTGCTTTGCTGGTGGTTGGCTTGGCCTGTGTTGCCATAGCCATGCCATCGGTAGCGATGTATATCGGGGTATTATTGTTGCTTGAAGGTGTGTGTCGAATAGTCTCTATTCTTAAAGTCTTACCTGACGGCGGGCGCAAAAGATCTGAGCTGACGTTCGTGTCGTTGGATATGCTTGCCAGTGTTGCGATATTAGGGCTTATTCCTGGTGTGGCGGCAGCTTGGGTTGGGCTACGTGGGATTCGCTTTCTGGTGATGCTCAACCCTGTTGGTAATATTGCTAAGGCAGCCAAGCGAGTGCTTTCTATGCAGGAAGTTCGCAATGAAAGCAGTATGTTGGCAGGTATGTTGGTAGCGATGATGATTATGGGATCACTATCAGTGCTATACCTTTACCCTAAAATGGACATCAATGCTGATGGAAGTATTACCTCGGCAGATTATTTGCCATTTCAGGTAATGTTGTATGTTTTTCGTGTGCTCACTGATCCTGGTGCTGCAACGCCAGAAGCCTTCTCAGCTTGGTTGGTCGGGCTGACATCGGTACTGGTCCTTTCTGGTGTATTTTTCTTTGCTTTGATGGTCAGCCTTGGTTCGAATGTTATGCAATATATGTTACGAGAGTTGAGTAATAGCCCTTTATCTGCGCGTGAGCAGGTGGTTTTTTCCGGTTGGAATGATCAGTCGTTAGCGATTCTGAAAAGGTTGGATAAGTTCTTTGCGCGTATGCGGCAAAGCATGTCTTCGGTGTGGATTTTTCATGGGGAGGCCTTGCCTGAAGCAAACAGTGTTGGTAGTTGGTTGTCGATACGCGAAGTGCCATCGGGTAGTCGAGACTTGATGGAACGTTTTCATTTGACGGGTGTTCGGCAGTTAGTGTTGTTTGCTAAGGATAACGAGGCTTTGGATACAGAAAATTTGGTGGATACCCATCATTTGGCACGCGATTTAAAAGTTGATGGTATGATGATTTCAGAGGCTGAATTATCGACACGGTTGAAAGCGGTGTATAGCGATTCCATGTCGATGTCGGTATTGAACTCGGCACCTGTGGCTGCGCGCATGCTTTATCAAATGCACCATTGTGCTTGGATGCCTGAATTGGGCATTCGCATGCTTGATGCTGTGGCTGGTGAGATAGGCCTGAATACCATGGCCTGGAAATTTGAAGTGCAAGCAGGCAGTGGCATGGTACTGGTATCTGTGGGCCAAGAAAAGCAAGTCTTGGATGCTTGGTTAACCGATTGTTTTGCATCAGGTGTAAATCTTTTGGCGGCACGCCGTGAGGATGGTTCGTTCGTTTTATTTAGCGATTTGATGCATGCTAAACAGAGCGAAGTGTTCAGTGACGTTGTGGGTTTGGGTGGTTCGTCACTACTTTGGCCAGGCATCATGGAAAGCGCTCTATCCATGGATGCTGATGAACCATATCAGAATTCATTAAAGCAATTTACATGGCCTGAAACATGGGACCTATCCATGATATTCCTAGGCTGGCATGCAGGGTTACCAGCCATGATTGAAGAAATGGCTCTTAAGCATCACAAGCTTACCGTACATGTATTGAGCACTGTGCATGAAGATAAACTAACGCTGCAAAACCGTAGTATGAAAGATGCTTGTGAACGTGCTCTGGCACATTCTAAATGTGAGCTAAAAGTGTCGCTGCATGTTTGGGATGGGCTGGATACCGAAGTTTGGCAATCATTATTGCGTGGTTGCAAAGTAATGATGTTTTATCCTGAAGAGCAACCCAATGGCAGTGAAGATTCGTTGCTTGAATTGTGGTTTCATGAAGTAGCATGGGTTCTCTCGGAGCGTAAAGCCAAGGTGAAGTGGTGGACACCACCCAAGTTGATGGTGTTGCCGCGAAGTGGTGAGCACATTTCATCTTTTGAAATGGCCGGGTTGGACTACCCTGATTTGACCGTGGATGTTGGTTCCCCCGATGCATTTCATGATGTGTTCATGGCAAGGCAGTTGCTTACACACGCAAGAAAACACTTGAATCCAGAGGAAAGTCAACAAGATGAAAAAAGCTATGCCTTTATGGATGCCATGTTGGGTGATGCGGTTCTTGTTGAAGATGTAGCAACGACGCGTTTGGTGGAAGTCGAAGCTGGCATGGATTGGCTACCTGTATACCGAGAAGCCTTACGGCGCGGCTGGATGCTCATGGCATATGTGATGCCAGAAGTTAAACACGAAGGGAAAACAGCATTTACTGTATTGGATAAGCTGTTCCCACAACCACAGGATGATACGGGCAGTCGTATGCATTTATTGGCTGGCTCACCTGTGATGGAGATGGATGTTCCAGCACAGACGGCGAGCCTGTTATTTTGTCGGCGTGGTGTGTTAAATGTGAATGATACGGAGGAAAATATAGCCGAGACTGCTGTTGAAATAGATGTGAAAGAGCTGGTGAATGAAAAGGTTGAGAAAGTGATTGAAGAAGCTCCCGAAGTTATGCCTGAAAATACACAGCAAGAAGTTGTAGACGAAGCTATGCCTGAAAATAGACAGCAAGAAGTTGTAGGCGAAGCTATGCCTGAAAATAGACAGCAAGAAGTTGTAGGCGAAGCTATGCCTGAAAATAGACAGCAAGAAGTTGTAGACGAAGCTATGCCTGAAAATAGACAGCAAGAAGTTGTAGACGAAGCTATGCCTGAAAATAGACAGCAAGAAGTTGTAGGAGAAGTGGTTGAAAAAACTGTTGAAAATGAAGCTGAAGTAGTTTCTGAAGAAGGTGTTGAGAGTAAAAGTGTGGATGTCATAAAACAAGCCGAAATAAGGTTGGAAAAGGCTGTACTGGAAGGTGAAGTGATGAATGATTCTGTGTGGCCGCAACAGGCGGATAAACGATTGTTAAGAGTGCTTAAGAAACAGGTGGACGGTTCGTTAGAGCTATTAAATGAGAGTTGTGAAGAAGGCTTAGTCAAATTGACAGAAGTCCTTGATATGGGTGTATCGGAAGAAGTTGAAGATTTGATTATGGCGGCACTAACTGATTTGCAAAATATTGATCGTGTATCGCAACGTTTGAATAATGTAAAAAGTTGTTTGAAGGACTGGTCGAATCATGTGCCAGAAAGTAGTCAGACAGCCTTGTGGAAAGAGGAAGTTAGCCAACGTTATGTCATGGAAGAAGAACGTATGGTGCTAAAGGGGGAATTATGAGTGGGCCAAGAATATTAATCGTTGAAGATTCAACCATGGTGCGGATTACAGTAAAACGCACTTTGGCAAAAGTTGATTTTCAGGTGGAGGAAGCCAAAGACGGACAAATTGGTTTGGATATGGCAATCGCATCAGCGGATAATCCTTACGATTTGATTTTAACTGATTTGAATATGCCAAATATGGATGGCTTAACGATGATTCAGAATATTCGAGCTATTTCAGCCTATGCAGAAACACCGATTGTTATGCTGACGACGGAATCGGGCGAAGGTAAAAAAGCGATTGGTCATGAATCTGGAGTTTCAGCATGGTTGGTCAAACCCTTTGAGCCTGACGCATTGATAGAAGTGGTAGGCAGCATGTTATTTTAATTTATGATGATTTTAACAAGCGATTTTTACTGAATTAATTGGATTTCGGAGTAAAGTATGGATGAAGAGTTATTAGCGGAATTTTTAACGGAAAGTAAAGAAAATCTATCTTCCATCGAACAGCAGTTGATGGATTTAGAGGTAAACCCACAGGATGAAGAAATTCTGGGGGCAATTTTCCGTACCATTCATACGGTGAAAGGCAGTTGTGGGTTTCTTGGTTTGGTTGGTTTGGAAAAGGTGGCGCATGCAGGCGAAAACCTTTTAAGTAAAATACGTTCGTTAAAGTTTGAGATGAATGCAGACCTTGTATCTTTATTGCTGGAGTGTGCGGATGCAATTACAGGTTTGTTGGATGCTCTTGAATCAGAAGGTGCAGAACCAGATATAGATCATAGCGATTTGATTAGTCGCCTGCATGTTGCTGAGCGTTTGGTGGCAACAGTAGCAGGTGGTGAAGAGCCTGTGATTGGAACTGAAAAAGAAGATTCTGGCAGTGAGATCGACGATGGTTTCGCAGAGCTTAAAGTATGGGCATCGGATATATCTGATGAGGGTCTGAGAGCATTGGTAGCCAAGGGTTGGGTTTCTGCGCAAGCGGTGATGGATATAGGTTTTGCAACATTAAAAGAGCTGAATGGTTTTACAGCTGGCGATGCTTTGAAGCTATTGGGTGTGGCTAAGGGTGTGGTGGCTAAAAATTGCAGTAGGGATGTTAAGCCAGAGGTTCGCAAACAAGTCGAGCCTAAACCTGAATCGGTAAAAGAAGCACCAAGAGAGAAGCTGGCGACCGCATCAGACACACTGACAATCAGCCCTGCCCCTGTGAAGAAAACAGCAGTCAAATCGAGTGCCGCAAAACCCAAAAACAGTGGAAGTATTCGTGTGGATGTGGATCTGCTCGATTCTTTAATGAACCAAGTGGGTGAGTTGGTATTAACGCGTAATCGCTTGGTGCAAATGGTGTTGGCATCAGGAAATATGGAGTTTGTGCGTGTAAGTCGCGATGTGGATCATATTACCGAGCAATTACAATCGCAGTTTTTGCGTACGCGTATGCAACCCATTCAAAGTGTTTGGAACAGTGTGCCACGTATTGTTCGTGATATGGGCAAGCAGTTGGAAAAGAAAATTTCTGTGGTTATGCAGGGAGAAGAAACTGAATTAGATAGAACAATTCTAAATGCTCTAAAGGATCCATTAACACACATTATTCGTAATAGCTGTGATCACGGTATTGAAATGCCAAATGAGCGTCGGTTAGCGGGTAAACCTGCGGAAGGAACTTTGCGTTTATCAGCGTCACAAGAATCAGGCTTTATTGTTATTTTTATCGAAGATGATGGTGCAGGTATTAATGCTGAACGGGTGAAAGATAAAGCTGTAGCCATGGGTGTGTTGACAGCAGAGCAGGGCAGTAAAATTAGTGATAAGGCTGCGCTTCAATTGATTTTTCATGCGGGTTTATCGACATCTGAGAAGGTTAGTAACGTATCCGGCCGAGGTGTCGGCATGGATGTGGTGCGTACCGAAATTGAAAGGGTTGGTGGAAATGTTGATATCAGTAGCGAGCCGGGTAAAGGCACAGCGCTTCGTATTCGTATCCCACTCACCTTAGCGATTATTTCTGCAATGATTGTGAGCTGTAAGGGGCAACGTTTTGCCATTCCTCAAATGAGTATTCAGGAATTGTTAAGTGCGCCTGAAAGTTCAAATGAGTGGCGTGTGATTGGTGGGCAATCATTTTTCCGTTTGCGTGGAAAGCTATTGCCGATTATACGTTTGCAAGAAACACTGAAGTTGAATGATAGCGTTGAAGGTAAAGGATCGATAGTGGTGGTTGATTTGGGTGATCGTCACTTTGGTGTGTTAGTCGATCAGGTTCATGGATCCGAAGAAATTGTTGTGAAACCGCTTGGTGTGCATTTTCAACACTTGGGATTTTATGGCGGTTGCAGCATTTTAGGTGATGGTGTTGTGATCCCAATTTTTGATTGTAATGAACTGGCTAACTTGATGCAACTGTCGCCTGAAGTGGAAGCGATGCGTCAAGCTGAAGAAGGTGATGAAAATAGGCTTGGTCAGGATGAGTTACAGCATACATTGGTCTTTTCGCAAGGCCAGCAACGCTTTGCTATTCCCATGGTTCTTATTGAACGTTTGGAACTCTTTTCTGCAGAGCGTATTGAATATTCGGGAACTTCAGAGGTGTTACAGTACCGCGGTGATGTGATTGCGGTGATTCGTTGGAGTGATTTGATTGAAAGTGGCGAGCGAGCCAGCAGTGGTGATGTGTATGGTCTAATTTTATCGGATGGGCATAAACGCATGTGTTTACAAGTCGAAAAAGTGGAAGATATTCTTGAAACACCGTTAGAGATTAAAATGCGTTCTGAGAATCCTTTGTTTTTGGGTACAGCGGTGATTGACGATATAGCAACAGAAGTGATTGATGTATTCGAGGTGGTGAAAAAAGTGGATGCAAACTGGTTTGTACGCACATCAATTGTATCTGATTCAGCAGAGAGCAGCTCGCGGCAGAGAATTTTGTTTGTTGAAGATGCTGCATTTTTTAGGAATTTAGTGATGCCAATTTTTGATGTCTTGGGTTATGACGCATGGGTGGCAAGAGATGGGGTTGAAGCATGTAAAATCTTAGAACAAAGAGCTCCTGACTTGATTCTGACCGATTTGGAAATGCCCAATATGGATGGCTATGAGCTGACTGACTGGGTAAGAGGGCGAGAGGAGTTTGATGGTATTCCCATCGTTGCGCTAACAGCAACGCCTGTGGATGAAATTGATATGGCACATAGGGAAAAATTTGTGGCAGTGATGTTGAAATTAGACCGTCAGAGTTTAACAGAAGGCTTGGATGGAATTATGGCAAGCATAAAGCAGAGAGAGCCCTCACGTGTTGAGGGTCCAGTAGTTGTAGCTAATTGCGTTTGATATGAATGTTTGTTGAAGAAGGGAGTCCTATATGAATACATTGGTGACTGTGAGAGATTGTTCACGGGTAGATACAGAGCTGCTGACTTGCCGGGTAGGCGATCAATGGATTGGTTTTCATGTGCAGCAAGTACGTGAAGTGGTGACTAATCAGGAAATCACTCAAATGCCCTTATGCCCAGATACTGTGCTTGGCCTAATTAACTTACGTGGCCGCGTGATGACTGAGCTGGATGTGCGTAAGGTGGTGGGCTTGCCTGAAAGGGGCAAAGGTGAGCCTTGTCGTGTGGCAATTATTGAAACTAGCTCGGGCGAAGATTTTGGTTTGGCTGTGGATGATGTGGGTGAAGTGATGCTCTTGAACCCTGATGATTATGAACCGACACCGAGTTCCTTGGAGGCTGTTTGGCTACAGGTGAGTGAAGGCGTTCTGAAATTGAAGGAAGGTGTTTTGGTATTGGTTAATGTAGATCGCCTTATTGCATTAACGATTCCTAGCACGGGAAAGGCTGCTCCAGAGCAGGCCGCACTACATTGAAGTATGATGAAGTAGAGAATTTTGTATGACAAAAAAAGCATTGATTGTAGATGATGCCAAGGTTGTACGAACCTCTTTGGGGCGCATTATGAACAACCTGGGCTTTGAAGTGCTGGAAGCAGCCAATGGGCCGCTGACTCAAGAGAAAGTGCATGATGGCATACCGGTGTTTTTTTTGGGTTGGAATATGCCTGTGATGAATGCTTATGGTTTTTTAGTGGCGCTACGTTCAGATTCTAAACACATCATAAAACTATTTGATAAAGAAAAGGTGCAGAATAAGTTAGATATTGTTGGCATAGTGTACCAAGGTGAGTAAATTAATACGAGTATTGATTGTTGATAATGATGTGATTTTCCGCACTTTTCTTCGCAGTTGTATGGATGAGTTGGAGCATGTGGAAGTGCTAGGTGTAGCACGTGATGGGCGAGAGGCATTGCAGAAAATTAAAGCGTTAAAACCTGACTTGGTAACGTTGGATATGGAGATGCCATTTTTAACGGGAATTGAAGTGTTGAAATGTTTGCAAGAAGAAGCACCAGAAACAAGCGTGTTGATTATTAGTAGTGAATCTGAAACAGGTGCTGAACGAGCTGTGCAAGCACGCGAATCTGGGGCTTATTATTTTATTTTGAAATCGACGTGTTTGGAGAAAAATCCAAAAGAAGTTCTGCAAAAGGTGTTAAAAGAAAAAATTCCGTTGGCGCGGAGTGTTGCTGTGGTTGCGCAACGGGGTATAGGTAAGCGTACGCCGGCAAATGTGGTAAGAAGTGCCTTGAAAAGTAACGTGGTTGGCCCTGATGTCGTTGCTATTGGATCGAGTACAGGTGGCCCAGTAGCACTTCATACAGTCTTACAGATGTTGCCAACATCCTTTTTCACGCCAATTATTATAACTCAACATATGCCCAAGTTATTTCTTACTTTGTTGGTAGATCGCTTGAAAGAAAATACTGCTTTGACATGTAAATTAGCAGAAGATGGTATGATGCTAGAAGCGGGGGGTGTTTATATTGCACCAGGTGATATTCATATGGAAATTGAGCGAATAGGTGCTAAATTAAGAGTGCGCTTGGTCGATGGTGAACGGGTAAATCATTGCAAGCCGGCAGTAGATGTAACCTTCCATTCATTGGCAGTATTGGCACCACGCGTACGTTCACTAGCAGTTGTTTTGACAGGCATGGGTAATGATGGCGCAGCTGGTGCAAAAGCTTTGGCAGATAAGCAAATGCATGTTATTGCGCAAGATAAAGACAGCAGTGTGGTTTGGGGAATGCCCGGGAAAACGGTTAGTCTGGGTGCTGCGACTGAGGTTCTTCCACTCAACGATATTGCAGCAAGTATTATGAAGCACTGTGGGACTCGCAAACAATGAGCTTACGCCCTGAACTATTTCGTTATTTGCGAGAATTTTTACTGAAGGAAAGTGGATTGGTATTGGATGAGAGTAAGCTATATTTGATTCGCTCTCGGGTGCAGAGATTGTTACGAACTTTTGAAATTGCCGATATGGATACGCTAGCTCAACAGATAAAAGGCAATGAAGAAGGCAAACTTGCACATCATTTCTTGGACGCAATGACGACCAATGAGACATTGTTTTTTAGGGATTCTTACCCTTTTGAAGCACTGAAAATATTGGTGTTCCCTGAGTTGATGCATGTTGGGAATGGGCAGGGAGAAATTAAAATATGGTCGGCGGCATCATCGCGAGGGCAAGAACCATATTCGATTGCCATGACAGCCTCTGAGACTGTACCGATGGCGGAGAAACGGGTTTCAATTTTGGCAACGGACCTGTCAGAAAATGTTATCAATTATGCGCGTGAAGCAAAATATAGTCAAATGGAAGTGCAACGCGGTCTGCCAGTCAAAAAACTGATACGTTTTTTTAATCAAGAAGGTACTGATTGGTTTGTACGCGATGAATTAACAGCAATGTTAACGTTTCAAACAGGGAACTTGGTGGATGATGGTCTTATTAAAAAAGTGCGCCGTTTTGGTCCTTTTGACATTGTATTTTGCCGCAATGTGTTGATTTATTTTTCACCCGAAGAGCGTAAATATGTTATTGATCGTTTGGCTTGCACGATGAAAAGAGGTGGTTATTTACTCACTGGAGCAACAGAGAATCCCACTGGGCATAAGTCAAAATGGGAATGTGTTATGTTTAAGGGTAAACGTCTCTGGAAACTCTTGTAGCTTTCATATCACTAATGCCTTGCTCGGTAGCTGAGCATCAAGTGTGTGTATACAGCAGCATATGGCGTGCTTTTTTCTCAAATAAGGTGGCAGAAACCTAAATAGCTGCAATATACTTTAACGAATGACGAACTATTTTTCTGCGCGAAAGACGCTAGTGCCTGACAAAATATCATGCAGGGCTTGGCGTTGCGGGGTTAAAATCATAATTAACATACTTAACGCAGGCATTAGTGAGGCAATGGCAAAAATTGGGCGGTCAATTTGGCCTGTTGCAATGTACACATTCATTTGAAAGAACGTTGCGCCTAGAGCAATCCAGGTTAGGGATAACGCAGTAAAACGAATGCCTGCCGCAGCGATATTGGGGCGGTTACCTGTATCAAGCATGGCAACGTGTAGCCGCCAAGGGCGCATGCCTGTGGTCATACCTGCTTTACTCCAAAACCCGACAAAGTAAGCAAAGGCAACAGAGAAGAAAAGTAGGTATTGCAACCATTTTGGAATACTTTGCATAGTTGGATCGATAAGCGTTAGTAGTCCAAAGGCTATGAATAAAAGACCAAATAGAATCGTTAAATCATAACCGCTTGCCAAAAAACGAATCAGAATCCCTGCTTTAATTGCTTTAGGTCTTACTTGTTGCGCTGTGTTAGCCATGCTATTCCCCAACTCATGATAAACATGATACATAATGTTAATACAATTGTCGCACCAGATGGCCAATCATAGCTATATGAAAAGAGCAGCCCGATGAAGGTGCCGATGATGGCGAAGCCCATGCTTAATAGCCATAAGCTCATAAGCGAACGGCCCCATAACCATGCGCAGGTTGCTGGAAGAACCATCAAGCCTGTGGTCAGTACAATGCCTGCAAGCTTTACACACATGACCACGGAAAGGCCTACTGTACCGTATAATAGTAGGCGTAGCGGTGAGACAGCTAAGCCGCTTGCGGCAGCTGTAATAGGATCAAAAGCAATGCTCCACCAAGCACGTGCCATTGTGATAAAAGCAAAGAGAATGATGCAGCCGATGAGCAATAACCAATACCATTCTTGTGTGGAGACGGTAAGGATATTACCAAATAATAAGCCGAATAAATCGACCTGATTGCGGCTAACTTGAGAAACAAGAATAATGCCCAACGCCATACTTCCAGCAAATAAAAGCCCTGTGCCCGTATCTTCACTAATACCTCGCTGTTTGGGTAATGCGGCAAGAAGCAAGGCTATAGCAACACAAAAGGCTGTTGCAGTGGGTAGCAATGGCAATGAAAAGGCAATGGCTAGGCCTAAGCCTGCTAGGGAAGCATGGGATATTCCAACTGTTAAAAAAGATAAGCGATGAGCCAAAATCATTACGGACATAGAAGATGCAACGACAGCAATAAAAAGTGCTGGAGGTAAAGCATCTTGCATCACAGGGCTAGTGAAAAATTGCTGCAAAAACTCAATCATGATGGCATCCGATACAGCTTGTATCATGAGCAATCACATGCATATGCTGACCATACATTTGATGCCATACATCTTCAGGTATCTGTTCACCTTTCATGGCATGGTGATGAATACTCCGATTTAGGCATGCGACGGAATCGACATGTCCTGTAATGGCAGCGATGTCATGTTCAACCATTATAATAGCAATATCTTGGGTATCGCATAGTTGGCGTAATAAGGTATAGAGCTTTTGTTGTTGTTTGCTATCTAAGGCTGCAGCAGGTTCATCTAAAAGTAATAACTTAGGTTTGCGAACCAAGGCGCGAGCCAAGCGCACCCGTTGTTGCTGGCCGCCTGATAAATGTCTAAAATCACGGTCTACTAGATGTTCCATTTCAACATATTGTAGAGCCTGAATGATGTCCGTGTATTGATGAGATGTGGAGCTGAATCCTTGCCATAATGGCTTGGCATAATCATGGAGACCCATAGCAACAATATCACGCACTTTTAACGGTAAATTGGGCGTGTAATCATGCAGCTGGTGCAAGTAACCAATATTTTTTAGTAAACGGTAGCGGTTAAACCGCTTCAAACACTCACCAAACAGGTCAATGTGTCCCGAATCAGGCTGCAAGCGACCTGTGAGCATGGAGAGGATGGTGCTTTTCCCTGCGCCATTGGGGCCAACTATGCCCATAAAGTGCCCTGCTTTGAGCTCAAGTGAAATATCTTCCAAAATGGGTGCGTGAGATGGCCCGAAATTGATATGGGACAGACTGATGACTGGGCTGGTCATGGCCGCAATGTGTCTAAATTGCGTTGCATAAGGTGTAGCCACGACTCGCCACATGAGCCAAGTGCATCTAAGGTTGTTATGGTGCTAGATTTATGGTGATTTTGCAGCCATTGCAAGGCACGGTTGCTATGATGATTGTCGGCAATAAGTCGAATGTTTGGGTGTTGTTGTAACTGTTGTAATGCTGACTCTAATTTGCGTGGACCATGCTCATCACCATGCTGTTCGGATTCGAGGCTATTAAATATAGTGATGTCTAAAGCTTGAAAAAAATTAGTCCAAGCTGGGTGTTGCATAATCACCCCATATTTAGTTAACCCAGTGGATTGGCTCATGCGTACCCATGCTTGCCATAATTGCTCGCTTTCGGAGATAGCAAGCGCAAGGTTCTTTCGAATTTCCTGTTTGTCGTTGGGATACATGCTCTGCAATTGTGCGGCTAGTTTTGGCAGTATGGTTTGCACGGCATGCGGGTTTAGCCATGCATGATTTGCCATATGTTCTTCATGTTGATCGTGTTGATCGTGTTGATCGTGTTGATCATTGTGTTTTTCGCGCGGCCACAGATCCAATACACGCGCATGGCTTGTCAAACTTGTCCAATGTCCATCATCTTGTGATGAACGCACTAAGAGCTTGCTTTGTTGTAAGCTTTCAACTTGGCGTGGTGATAGTTGAAAATGATGAGGGTCTGCATTGGCAGGTAGTAGACATAGAACATCAGCATCAGGCTTTAACCAGTGAACCAAGCCTGCTAATGGCGGCAAGGTGGTTATAATATCAGTTGCCCTTGCAAATGTAGGTGTGTTAAGGTTCAATAAAATAAGCAATAAGCTATAAAATAAGAATCTATTTTTTTTAGTTTGATACAATTTATTTTTTAGTTTGGTATCATGCATTGTGTTTGGTATTGTCCTATGGAGTTTTTTTTCCTACATTTATGACGATAGGCGAACGCTGAAAGCTAAGGCTTTACTTTGGATCTGGCAATTTGAATCAATGTAAGAGGTTGGTTGCTTGCTTTGAAAGCTTGATAAAAGGCTTGTGCGCGCGTGAATATTATTGGCTATGCATTGTTTGTGTATTGACATGGGTTGGTAGAAAAATAGGAGGTTACACATGTTATCCCCGGGGTATTTTGACTTTCGCTGGAGTTGGTACAGCCCGATTTTTAATCGTGGTGAAGCAACTGCTGGGCGTTGCCGCGTGGACGTGCGCCGTTTGCCAATACATTTTACGGGTGAAGATGGTAAAGCCTATATTCCCTATGCTGTAAGCCCGAGCATGTCAGAGGTTATCCATACGTCGATGCGCCGGCTGCAAGATTATTCTGTGCGTTATATTATTTCAGGCGACAAAGTTTCAGCACATCAACTGCCTAGTACGACACGAGTGTCCCGAAAAATGGTATTGCATTTGCACAAACGCTACCCGCATTTGCCGCAAATGCTGTTGCATCATTGGTGTGCTGATGAAAAGGGTGGCTTGGCATTACTGGCGATGTGGCAGGCAATGTGGAAGCAATCATGGAAACAAGATCAAGCAGATAATGCACCATGGGTAGCCAGCGTAAACATCTTGATTTTGAAGCTTATTAGAGAAGCTATTGCCAAATTGCCGCACGAGCATGAAGCACACACTGATCATATATTAGTATGTGTTGCAGGAGGTTTGTATGAATGGGCTTTGCGGGGGTTTCTGAAAAAACATCTCGAAGGAGCCGTAGAGCTTACACGTATTGCCACCTATGAAGCTATGATGATTCCTGCAACACCGATTGCTTTTTTGTACCGTCAACCAGATGATTCACTGCTAGGGGATGATCGTTTTGTCATTATGGCTTACGGTTTGGAGCCCGATATCGTACCACGTTTGCGTGAGTTGCGTGCCAAGGTGGCCGTTAAACATGAGGCGGGAATTTTAGCGTTGTTGGCTCAGGATCGTATGGGTGAGCATATGTTGAAACGTAGCTGGGCACGCTTGGCTTTGTGGGAGTTAGCCGAAAAGACAGGGCAGGGCATTTGGATGCAATGGGTGCTTGATGCTAAGAAACTGGATCAATTTTTAGCCAAGCCTGAGCTGTTGCCTAGCAGTGCTGTGAAATTACTAGAAGCGCATACGGGTTATCCTTTGGTGAGCTGGGTGCTAGCTCGACGAGATGATAAAAATTCTAAACTCGCATCTGCTTCGCCGTGGTTGAGAGATGATCGCGTATTAAACGCATTTCGTGTTTTTGAAGAAGATGTGGAGGTTGAACGCACCCGTCGTCAAGCTGAAACAGTGTGGTTAGATCGCCGCCCAGCATTGGCTGGTAAAGGACGCAGTGCGGAATCTGATAAGGCTTTATCTGCGGCATGGGAAGATGGTCAATTGGTTTACTTCCAAAGTGCTGAAAAATCACTGCATAGTGGCGTCGCACTTTCTTCAAATCAGGCATGTTTAAGGGTTGAGTGGGCGGATTATTTGGCGACAATGTATGCGACGCATGTTGACTACGAAAAGTTTATAGAAACCATATTTTTACCTGCATTGCTGGCAAGAGTTGAAGCCAGTCAGAATGTATTTTTAGATACACTGCAGGCATCTGGCTGCGCACTTCGTGGAAGTAGCAAAGTATTGGTAGGGGTGGGTTCGGCTATTCAGAGTTTATTACGCCAGTTGTATATGGATGTAATTGAAAGCGATGGGCGAGGGCATATGCCTACAGCATCTATGTGCATGACTATGATGGGTGAATGGACAGTTGTTAATTATCAAGATAAAGCATTGGGAGAATTTCGGGTGGCTAGTAGTTTGGCCGTGGCGCAGGCAGATGCTGGTATTGCGCATGATGCAGGTATCGCCCAAATTATTGCATGGCGTGATCATCAGGCTGGACGAAAGGCTTTGGGCGGAGTGCGCGTTGAAAGTATAGAATCAGGAACTGGGCAAACAGCCAGTGTGCTGTATAATCAAGGTTTTGCACTTAGCGAGACTGTGGTTGCTGAATACTTGTCAGTGATGCGTGCAAAAGCTGGGGTGAAGAAATTTTATTTAGATCGTCATCAGGCAGCTTCAATCTTTTCAGCCTATCGCTTTCCTGATGATACACTTGAGCTTGTAGCTGTTACTCCACATGATGAGAATGAAAATATGTCACTGTTTGTTAAAGTGGGTTCGCCTCCCTTAAATGGTGGCTCGGTAAATTTGTACGAACTATTGGATCCTGCGACAGAAGCTGCACAATTGATTCGCTCAGAGGTTTTGACGAGCTGGGCTGGAGCTTAGCGATTCGCACTCCGCACCTATCGCAGGCGGAAGGGTGGTTGAAAACATCGAGTTTATCACATGATTTACCTCCATCCATTGCTGTAGGCTGGTCGGGTGGTGTGGATTCGACGGCTTTGCTTCTGACTTTGTATCATGCGGGTTTCCAAGTGCAAGCTTGGCACGTTGATCATGCTTGGCATAAAAAATCTTTACATGATGCCCTGCAATTGTCGCATTTAGCCAATGCTTGGGGTATCCCTTTTTTATCACAGCGATTGGCCGAAGTGCCTACATCTAACCGTGAAGCGCATGCGCGACAAGGGCGTTACCAAGCTTTTCAATCAATGGCTGAAGAAACAGGGGTATCTGCGATTGCGTTGGGTCACCATGCAGATGATCAAGCAGAAACTGTTTGTATGCGCATGTTACAAGGTGCGGGTGTGATGGGCTGCCGTGGGATAAGCTCTCAAAGCAATCGTCATGGGCTGGATATTTACCGGCCGCTACTGCATGTGAGAAGGCATTTTTTAGAGACAGCCTTGCAGGAAAAAAATATTACATGGCTGCATGATGATAGCAATGATGATCTGAGTCTGTGGCGCAATCGTATTCGTTTGACACTTTTCCCGAAAATAGCATCGATGGGTATTGAGCCTCATACACTGTTTGCATGCTGGCAAAAGCAAGCATTAGTACTGGCAAGTAAGCTGGATAATAAGGCTGATAGTATCAATTTGCATGTAATAGATTCGGGTTGTTCCGTTTTGTGGTATGATTGGCAAAATTTATCACAAGCCGTGCGCGCGCAAGTTTTGCAACGCATGGCAGCATCTGTGCTTGGTAAAGGTGTGGTTTTTGGACGTAGGCATATTGAGCTAATTGAATTTTGGCAAAAGAAAGGTGGTCGTGGTGGTCTAGATTTGTCGGGTTGCCGCTTATCACGTTGTGGTGGTTACTTGCATCTTGGGAGCAGAAAGGCAATCTCCCGCACATTGATATGAATGTGTTGTTGTTAAGAAATTAATGTTGACTTCACCTTGTATGGATCATAGTTGTTTTCATCAAGTGAAGAATTGGAGTTTAGTGTATGGGTAAGAATTTATTATTGTGGGTTGTCATTGGTCTGACCATGATGAGTGTGTTTAATATGTTTGCTGCGCCTGCTGGAAAGCAGGAAGCGATGACTTATTCTGCATTTATTGATCACGTGGAACAGGGCATGGTTGAGCAAGTGACCATCAGTGACAAACAAGTTTCGGGGCAGTTTCGAGATTTGTCGGGTGAGATGAAAAACTTTACATTGCAAGTTCCTAATGACCCTAACTTAATGCAACGATTACTGGATAATAAGGTCGAAGTGGATGTGAAGGCACCTACTGAAGTGCCATTTTTGTTATCCATTCTGATTTCATGGTTCCCTATGTTATTGTTGATTGGGGTATGGATTTTCTTTATGCGTCAAATGCAAGGTGGCGGTAAAGGTGGGGCGATGGGCTTTGGTAAAAGTAAGGCGAAACTACTCACTGAAAACACTAATCGTGTGACCTTCGCAGATGTGGCGGGTTGTGATGAAGCCAAACAAGAAGTGACGGAAGTTATTGAATTTTTACGTGACCCATCAAAATTTACACGTTTGGGGGGTAAGATCCCAAAAGGTGTATTGCTGGTAGGGCCTCCAGGCACAGGTAAAACCCTTTTGGGGCGTGCGATTGCAGGTGAAGCCGATGTACCGTTCTTTTCTATTTCGGGCTCAGATTTTGTTGAAATGTTTGTCGGCGTTGGTGCATCACGTGTGCGTGATATGTTTGAACAAGCAAAAAAACATGCCCCTTGTATTGTCTTTGTGGATGAAATTGATGCAATGGGTCGTCATCGTGGTGCCGGCGTGGGTGGAGGCAACGATGAGCGTGAGCAAACACTGAATCAAATGTTGGTTGAAATGGATGGTTTTGAAGCCAACGAAAGTGTGATTATTGTCGCTGCAACCAATCGACCAGACGTATTGGACCCTGCTTTATTGCGCCCTGGCCGTTTTGATCGTCAAGTCGTTGTGGGTAATGCTGATTTAAACGGGCGTGTGCAAATTCTTAAAGTGCATATGAAAAATGTGCCTTTGGCATCAGATGTTGATGTGAAAGTGATTGCACGCGGCACTCCTGGATTTTCAGGTGCGGAGCTTGCAAACCTTGTCAATGAAGCGGCACTTAATGCGGCTCGTTTTGATAAGGACAAAGTGTCGTCGGCTGATTTTGATGAGGCTAAAGATAAGGTTATGATGGGTACAGAACGTCGTTCTATGGCGATGACAGAAGATGAGAAGAAGCTAACCGCATATCATGAAGGTGGACATGCTCTGGTGGCAATTCATTGCTCTTCCTCAGATCCGATTCATAAGATGACTATTATCCCGCGTGGCCGTGCGCTGGGCATGGTGATGCGCTTGCCTGAAAAAGATGAATATTCGCAATCTCGCGAGAAAATGCATGATAATCTAGCAATTGCAATGGGCGGTCGTGTGGCTGAAGAGTTGATTTTTGGTTATGATAAAGTGACTTCTGGTGCTTCCAGTGACATACAAATGGCCAGCTCTCTGGCAAAAAATATGGCCACTAAGTGGGGTCTATCGGATAAATTAGGACCTTTGTTATATGGTGAGGATGAACAGGAAGTATTTTTAGGTCGTTCAATGACTCAACACCAGAACATCTCGGATGATACGGCACGCCTTATTGATAGTGAGGTAAGACGCTTTGTTGATGAGGCTTATGAACGGGCAAAGAAAATCCTTACTGATAATATTGATGAGTTACATAAATTGGCTGAGGCAGTTTTAGAGTATGAAACTTTGTCAGGTGATGAGATCAATGAAATTTTGGCAGGTAAATCTATACGGACCGGAAGTGGTTCATCAGCATCAGATGATTTAAAAGCTGAAAGTAATGATGATCCGGTTGAAGATGAGGCAGTGGTATTGGATGGTGAAAGCAAGCATTCTGGCGATGAGGCTGGTCAGTCACATTAATGCTTGGTCCTAAGGGTCAAAAGTCATCTGCATGGCTGCGTCAGACTGGACAACCTGCATGGGTTATGGGGGTGCTAAATTGCACCCCCGATTCATTTTCGGATGGTGGGGAGTTTGTTGATGTGGATGTTGCTGTACAGCACGGCTTAGATATGTGGCTCGCAGGTGCTTCTATTATCGATGTGGGAGGCGAGTCCACGCGCCCAGGTGCGAAAGCTGTTGAAGAAGATGAAGAATTGCGGCGCATACTTCCGGTAGTTGAGGCTTTGGTTGCGCAAGGTTGTAAGGTTTCGATTGATACACGGCATGCTAAAGTGATGCAACGCGCTGTTCAGGCCGGTGCCTGTATGATCAATGATGTGAGTGCGTTATTGTTTGATGACAAGAGTCTAGATGTGGCAGTTCAAACAAATGTCGATGTGTGTTTGATGCATATGCAAGGTACGCCAGAAAACATGCAAATTTCACCAGCGTATGGAGATGTTCTATCTGAAGTTAAATCTTTCTTCACAGGCTGCCTTGAGCGGTGTTTGCGAGCTGGCATGTCAGAATCAGCATTGTTACTTGATCCTGGTATTGGTTTTGGGAAATCTGTAGAAGATAATTTGGTGTTAATTGCCAATATAGATGTGTTAAAAGAATATTTTGGTCTACCTATATTGTTAGGAGTCTCGCGAAAATCATTTATAGGCTCATTAACTGGAGCGCTTGTGGATGGGCGTGAATTAGGAACATCCGCAGCTGGTAGTATTGGTGTTTTTCAAGGGGCTGATGGTGTGCGTGTACACGATGTGGCCACACAGTATCAAGCCTGTCAAATGGCTTCAGCGCTGTTTGATGCTAAAAGATAAGTAGGTGGGAATGGTGTTTGAATATGTTTGGTATTGATATGAATTGGCAAAACTGGCCCATTTGGCAGGTCGGCATATTGGACACGGTTGATATCCTTGTGGTTGCAGTGGTTGTTTATTTTGCATTACGCTTGATGCGTGGTACACGAGCTGAGCAAATGTTGATCGGCTTGGCTGTATTGTTTCTGATTTATGAGCTGGCGCGAATGTTTGATTTATTAACTGTTGAATGGATTTTTTCGCAATTTTTCTCAGCATTTATTATTATTTTGGTGGTGTTATTTCAACATGAAATACGCCGTGGTTTGATGCGAGTGGCTGTAAATCCACTGGCACCAGCGGCTAAACCAGTAGAAGACATGGTTGAACACTTGGTGGAGTCTGCCAGCGCATTGGTACATCGAGGTTGGGGCGGTTTAATCGTGGTTGAACGTGAAACTGGCTTGAAGCACTTGATGGAGTCAGGTGTTGAAATGGATATATCGCTTCGTTCTGATGTAATACAAACATTATTTTGCCCCAAAGCTCCGATGCATGATGGCGCTGTTATTGTTCGTTATGGTGCAAATGGAGCCTGTATTGTGGCAGCACGGGTTTTGCTACCGTTGGTTGAAGCTGATGCTTTACCAGGTGGTTTTGGCACACGTCATCGGGCTGGAGTAGGCATCAGTGAAGAAAGTGATGCCTTGGTTGTTATTATATCCGAAGAGCGAGGTGAAATTCATTTGGCAGAAGAAGGGCACCTAAGTTTAGCGATGGATTCAGAACAGCTAAGGAAAGAATTGAAGCAACGTTTACAGGTTCAGAGTTTTCAGTGGGGCTCAAAGTATGAATAAGGTTTTGACGCTATTAAAACCACTGGTCTTGTATGCTTGGGCGATATTGATAGCGGTTGTTTTATGGGTGCAAGTGCATGGTGAAGGTGAAGGATCCTTGAGCTTGGACGTTGCACTACAAGTACAAGGGTTGCCGGAAAATATGGTGATTGTGAACAACCTTCCAAACCAAGTTCGTCTGACTGTAAAAGGTTTACAGGCACGTTTGAAGGTGTTGAAGTCAGGAGATGTTTTTGTACCTTTAAATGCGCGTGACTTATCCAATCCTGGTGTCATTAAGCGGCCACTTAATCCCGAGGACATTCATTTGCCAGCTGGTTTGTCGGTTGAAAGTATTCAACCAGATGTAGTGCAGCTACAGGTGGACCGTATTGTGATGCGTACGGTAGCGGTAGATCCGCAATTTGATTTACCACAAGGCTGGCATGTTGAGGCGGTATCGGTTGAACCTGTTTTAGCGCGTTTGCAAGGGCCTGAAGTCTGGTTAGAAGCACTTAGTACGGTTAAAACAGTGCCGTTGAGGTTGGAATTAAAGCCTGGTTCATTTGAATTTGAGGCTAATATTGCAACACCTGCGGGAAAAGCGGTGCATTTGGAAAAAAATAAAGGCGGCTTTGTAGTTCGTGGTGTTTTATTTCAAGATGTTTCTGAAGCTAGCCCTGTGAAAGACTTGGATTTACAAGGAGTGAGTCAATAATGCGTAAATACTTTGGTACAGATGGGGTTCGAGGGACGGTTAATGAGGATCCAATGACCGCGGAATTTGCACTGCGTCTGGGGCGAGCTGCAGGGCATGTATTAACCAGACATTTGCCGCATAAACCGCACATTCTTATCGGTAAAGATACGCGTTTATCGGGTTATATGATTGAGTCCGCATTATGTGCTGGTTTGACAGCACAAGGGATGAATGTTCAGCTGGTAGGGCCTGTTCCTACACCTGCAGTAGCGTATTTGACGCGTAGCTTGCGCGCTGATGCGGGTGTGATGTTATCTGCTTCACATAATCCTGCAGGCGATAATGGGATTAAATTTTTTGCAAGCGATGGGTTTAAGCTACCTGATGCTGTGGAATTGGAAATTGAGCAATGCTTGGATGATTTGCCAGCGCTGCCACCAGCATTAGAGATTGGCAAGGCTGTACGCGTGGATGATGCACGTGGACGTTATATTGAATTTTTAAAGGCTTCACTGCCACGAGGGCTGCGTTTGGATGGTATAAAAGTGGTTGTTGATTGTGCCAATGGTGCTGCATATGACGTCGCGCCACGTATGCTGCAAGAGTTAGGTTGTGATGTGGTGAGCATGTTTGCTGAGCCTGATGGCTATAATATTAATCGTGATTGTGGCTCTACTTACCCAGAGAGTATGTGTGCAAAGGTGGTTAAAGTTGGTGCTGATCTAGGCTTGGCCTTAGACGGTGATGCAGATCGCCTTATCGCTTGTGATGCCAAAGGTGAGGTTGTGGATGGTGATCGTGTGATTGCAATTTTGGCAGAACATGCCAATAGACATGGCAAGCTTCGCGGTGGCGGTGTTGTTACCACATTGATGAGTAATATGGGTTTGGAACGCTATCTTAATGATCTAGGTCTTGATATGCACCGCGCTGCTGTGGGTGATCGCTATGTGCTTGAGATGATGCGTGAGAAGGGTTGCAACCTTGGTGGAGAACAATCAGGTCATGTGATTATGCTCGATAGTAATACGACAGGTGATGGCTTGATGAGTGCGTTGCAATTACTTTGTGCAATGAAAGAGCAAGATAAACCGATTCAAGATATGGCAGCTTCCATGTGTTTATTTCCGCAAAAACTATGGAATATTATGCTTTCAGAGCGTAAAGATGTGATGGGAGATAAGCTTATTCAGAGTCTATTGCATAACGCTGAATTGGAATTAGGTGAATTAGGTCGTGTGAGTGTGCGAATGTCTGGAACTGAACCAAAGCTGCGCATTATGGTGGAAGCAGAAAATGAATCGTTAATGTTAGAGGTTGGTGAAGCACTTACCAAAGAAATATCTAAGCACGTGTTGTAAAGGTGATTCTTTGGCGATGATTGCTGATGGGATAAAAAAAGGCTCCTGATTATAAATCAGAAGCCTTTTTTTATTTGTTACTAGCTGGGTTTACTTACGAATGTAAGCCAAAAGATCTTTCACTTCATCAGGTGAAAGTTTCGTAATTGCTTTTCCGGCGCGTTTAACATGGCGACCATGGCGGATACGTAAATCAAGCAATTGATCGCTTAAATCTGCTAGACTCCGTTTTTCAGCGGCATTTCCGACTAGCTTAATAGTGCTTGGTGCTGCATGGCAAGTTTTACAATTTTTGGCATAGAGCCTTTTGCCGTTTTTGAAGTCGGCTTTATAGCGCAGTGACAACACATAATGGGCAACATCATTGATATCAATATTGCTTAATTGATGTTCGTTGGCAGCCATGAGTGTGCCAGGGCGACCATGACGCAATGTATGAACAATCGCATTTAAATCTAATTTAGAATATACGAGGTTGGCAGCACCTAAACCAGTATTTGAACGACCATCCATACCATGACAGCTGATACAAACTTGTTCAAAACGTTTCTTACCATTGGCAAGATTGGGCTTGTAATCAAAGGTTTTGATATAATCAATAACGGATTCGATTTCCAAAGGGTCAAGGTCATACTGTTTCGCTGTCATGCCTGTACCACGCACACCATAGGTAATGATGCGGCGCATCTCATCGCGGCTTACCACTTGCGCCATTGCACGATGATTGCGTGCTGGGAATGGTTTTAAATCTTTACCAAATTTACTTACTGTGCCATCAACACCATGACATTGCGCACAGCTCTTGGCATAAATACTCTTACCATCAGGTATATCATTTGATGCCTGAGCCGAGCCACAAGGCAGCGCAATCAGCGCCGCCGTGACTAAGATTTTTTTAAACATATCATTCCTCCCCAGAAACTATTTTGCGCAAGGATTAACAACCTGTTGCGCCTGAATGAAGCTTACCATAGCAGTAATTTCATCACTGGAAAGTTTTTTGTTGAATTTAGGCATCATCTTTCGGCCATCAGCAATAGCGCTTAAAAGCGCTTTTGGGTCTTGGCTCATGCTCTTAAAAGCTGGACCCATTTTCTTTTTTGTAAGGCTATGGCACATTTTGCATTTTTGGCTGAATATTTTTTCAACGTTAATGCCATTATTCGCCATGGCTGTTTGTGATGTCAGTGCGAACACTGCAAGTGTGATAGATGCTAAGATTGTTTTTTTCATTTTATCCCTTCCTTTTGAGCCTATTGAAGGCTTTCTTTGTGATTTTTACAACGTGGAATTTTTACGCTATGGGGTGTTTATTACATATCATCCGTAGTCTTAGGCTTGTAAAGCCACATTTGATAGATACTAATAAACAGCTGAAGACCAAATGTAATGCCTACAACAGCACCCGCACCAATCACCACGTAGGCAAAATCAGGAATGATTTTGGTAATAAACCATGAACTAATATCCAACAGTAGGAAAATAAACGGTGCAGCAACAACAATACGCTTAAACATGATGGGTAGTTCACATAGGATGAAAATACGCCCGATTAAAAAGAGAATAAAAGCAATGCCGAATAAATGAATATGTGAGACACGAACCAATGCAGGAATAGTCGCTCCAGTATCAGTTGCAGTAAGTTCAAATACATTCTGATATGAGTCAAAGTGTGGGATACTCATGCCACTTTCTACTGAATGACACATTACGCAGTTACTTTGTAATATGGGGTTAACTTTGGCATCAAACTCTTTTTCTGTTGCACCATGCTGTATCCAGTCCAAAATAATTGTTTTAGAAGCTTTATTTGGGAGGTTGGACGCCATAGGTCCATTGATAGCTGCGCCCAAGCGGGTTTGGTTATGGCTGCCATAATATGATATAACTATATCTTTAACCGATAAACCAGGTTCGCCATCACGACCTGCATTGGTGTAATAAAGATTTAAAAGGGCAAATAAATAGCCGACGCCAATGGTAATTAGAAACATTGTGTCGAGGATTTTTTCACTGGTAGAAGCGTCTGAAAAGCGTCTGAAATGGAACATGGCTACTCCGTATATATTTAATGAAACGGCATCGTACGCTTATCTTTTATTTGAGCAATCATAATAAATAGCTGAGTTTTTTTGTAAGGTATTCAGCTTTGGTATGGGTTCTTTGTTGGATCTGTGTATAATCGTGGTATGGAAATTTTATGTTGCTAACATCAAAGGTGATTTCACAGTTATTATTGCCACCAGGCGGGTTGATCTTATTGGCTGTATTGGGTGTTGTTTTTTGGAAGCGCGTTTGGGGGCGGGGTCTTGTGATGTTGGCTTTGCTGATGTTTTGGGTTTTATCCACTGAACCTGTTCGTGATGCATTAACCACACCCTTGGAATTCACTTATCCAGCCTTGCAGCTGAATGATGAAAATATTGAACATACAGTTATTGTCCTCTTGGGGGGAGGTATTTATGCCAATGCACCCGAGTATGGTGGGTCGGATGAGTTGAGAAGTTATGCCATGATGCGAACATTGTATGCTGCAGATGTGGCCAAACGGACTGGCCTGGATATTTATGCCACAGGCGGAACGCCGCTTGATCATGGCATGAATGATGCAGAAGGCGATGTTATGCGACGCTGGTTGATACGTCTAGGTGTTGCTGAAGACAAAGTTTTTGCAGAGTCGCATGCGGAAAATACTTGGCAAAATGCTATTTATATTAAAGATTTATTAGCTAAAAAAGATATTGAAAATATTATTTTGGTGACTTCAGCATGGCATATGCCACGTTCAGTGTGGTGTTTTGAAGCGCAAGGTCTTAATGTTATACCAGCTCCTACGGCTTATTTAACATCGCAGCAAAACTATGATATGCGTAGTTTTATACCGCGCTGGACAGTATTTTCTGATTCAGGGCAAGCATTGCATGAGTATTTAGGGTTGCTTTGGTATCATGTGAAGTATGGGTGAGTGCCAGCTTTATATCTGAGTTTGAACGCTTGTGGGTAGGCATTGGCATTGGCATTGCTTTCTTAGTGATGTTACCCATAGAGTAAGTCAGATTAATCTGGTTTAAATAACATCAGGGAGGGTGTGTGAGCATAAAGCCTGAAATATCATTGAATGACTCGGAAGAACTTTTTGCAGCAGGGGGCGCTTGGCTCGAGGCCTTGTATGAGCAATGGTTGGATTCGCCCAAGCAAGTGTCAGCACACTGGCAGACTATTTTCGAAGCGTGTGGTTTAGATGATATAGATACCGTTAATCATAAAGGAATGCTTAGAAAAATGGCATTCACTGCGCGTCTAAATGGTTCAACAGCAGGCTCAACAAAAAGCTTATCAAAAACATCCGTACATACGGCACATGATAGCTACTACCCTGTGGAATACCCTTCGCGGGCAATATACTTGATTCATGCTTGGCGTGTTTACGGACACACACAAGCGAACCTTGACCCTTTGCGTTTGAATGCCTCGCAAGCTAGGCCTGAGTTGGAACTGAGTTATTATGGTTTGTCTGATGAGGATTTAAATTATGAATTTCCAACGGGTGATATGGCCGGCGAAGAGCGTTTGCCCTTACGTGATATTTTAGCACGTTTGCAACGTACATATGCTGGAAGTATTGGTCCTGAATTAATGCATATTTCTAATTCCGCCAAAAAACATTGGTTGTTTGATCGGCTAGAGAGCATGCAAGGCATGCAAGATCAGGATGTGGAAGTTCGACAGCGCACCTTTGAGCATGTGATGCATGCGGATGCTTTTGAACATTTTTTACATACCCGCTACATGGGGCAAAAACGCTTTTCTTTAGAAGGTGGAGAAAGCCTGATTCCGATGTTGGATCGTTTGATTCAAAAAAGTGGTATAACAGGTGTGGAAGAGATTATTCTTGGTATGGCTCATCGTGGGCGGTTGAATGTATTAGCGAATGTTTTGGGAAAATCATTAACAGAAATTTTTGCTGAATTTGAAGGCACACAGTTTCAAGATGACGTGCCAACTGGCTCAGGCGATGTAAAATACCACTTGGGCTTTTCATCAGATATTGAGACGCCCGGTGGTGTAGTACATTTATCGTTGGGCTTTAACCCATCGCACTTGGAAATTATTACCCCTGTGGTGTTGGGAAGTGTACGGGCAAGGCAATGTCGAAGAAAAGATAAATCCAGGCGTCAGGTGCTGGGTGTTCTCGTTCATGGTGATGCGGCATTTGCAGGTCAAGGTGTGGTGGCTGAGTCCTTGAACTTGGGAGAGTTGGGTGGTTTTCGTACGGGTGGGACCATTCATATTGTGGTAAATAATCAGATTGGCTTTACCACCAATACATATGATTCACGATCAACATTGTATTGTACAGATATTGCTAAAATGGTGCAGGCACCGATTCTACATGTGAACGGAGATGATCCAGATGCTTGCTGTTTGGTGATGGATTTGGCGATGGAGTATCGCAATCAGTTTCGCAGTGATGTGGTGATTGATTTGGTCTGTTATCGCCGTCATGGTCACAATGAAGCCGATTCACCAGAAGTAACGCAGCCTGTGATGTACCGTGAAATTAGCAAACACGCCACAGTGGAGCAAATTTATCGTCAGAAGTTGATCGATGATGGCGTTATGAGCGCTGATGATGCGGAAGCCATGAAACAATCATATATTGCATGTCTGGATAAATTCCGTAAAGAAGGTGTCACGCAACCGCATGGTGTGAATAGCTTGGGAGGGCGTTGGCAAGGCTATGTGCGTAATGGTGCAGAAGAGCCTGAGACTGCTGTTGCTGCGGATGTTCTGGAAGATTTGGCACGGCGTGCGCATGCTGTGCCCGATGCATTTAGCTTGAGCCCTAGGGTTGAAAAAATTTATGATGCGCGACTACAAATGATGCAAGGGCAAGCGTTTGCAGACTGGGGCTGTGGCGAAGTTATGGCTTACGCTACATTGGTTGCAGAGGGCGGTTGGATTCGTTTATCAGGTGAAGACTCTGGGCGAGGAACGTTTTTCCATCGACATGCCACTGTTTACGATGAAAAAACAGGTGAAAGCTTTGTTCCCTTAAAACAAGTAGAGCATGGTGATATGAGCCACTTTATTGTGGTGGATAGCATGCTATCTGAATTGGCAGTGATGGCATTTGAATATGGCTACTCGGTTGCAGAGCCACGAGCTTTGGTTATTTGGGAAGCCCAATATGGTGACTTCGCCAATGGCGCGCAGGTTGTGATGGATCAGTTTATTGCGGCAGGTGAATCTAAGTGGAGTCGTATGTCGGGCTTGGTTCTTTGGTTGCCTCATGGTTATGAGGGACAGGGTGCAGAACATTCGTCGGCTCGGCTTGAGCGTTTTCTACAACTTTGTGCCGAAGATAATATGCAAGTAGTTTGCCCTACAACACCAGCACAAGTATTTCATTTACTGCGTCGACAATCGCGCATTACAACACGTAAACCATTGGTAGTGATGAGTCCAAAGAGCATGCTACGCTTGAAAACATCTTTTTCACCTTTGCAAGATTTTACATCGGGTCATTTCCAAGCTGTTATAGCTGAAAGTGATATGAATATTAAAAGTACGTCTTGCCATCGTTTGTTATTGTGTTCTGGCAAAGTGTATTATGATTTATTGGCGGAGCGCGAAGCCTTGGGTATTAAAGGTGTAGGAATTGTTCGTATTGAACGCCTATACCCATTTCCAGCCGAGTTATTGCAGGAAATGGTGCATGCTTATAGTGCTGCGAAAGAGGTTTTTTGGGTGCAAGAAGAGCCAAAAAATCAAGGGGCATGGACGCAAATTAATAGTGAAATACGTCGTGTTCTTTTGAGTTCACAGAAGATTTACCGTGTGAGTCGGCCTGCGTTGGCTGCGCCAGCGGTGGGTTCTATGGTACGACATAAAGCTGAATTGCGTGAGTTACTGGACAAGGCCTTTGCAGAAGGTGTTCCTGCTAAATAGTGATATGGTTAGATAGTGAGTATAATCGGGGTGAGAGGAATTATGGATATTGAAATCAAGGTACCAAGTTTGGGCGAGTCTGAAAATGAAGCGACACTGGTTTCATGGCTAAAGTCAGAAGGTGATGAAGTATTGGTCGATGATGTGCTAGCTGAAATTGAAAGTGATAAAATAACCATGGAAATTACGGCTTTTGAAGCTGGGGTTTTAAAATCTATTTTGAAAGAAGCCGATAGTATGGTGGAGCCTGGTGAAGTGATTGGTGTATTAAATACATCGGTGCAAACCAGCGCAAAGTCCGCAACAAAAGAGGTTGCAAAAAAGGCTGAGAAAGCACCTGTGAAGAAAAACAAAGCCGCTACAAAAGTGGCAACGAAAAAAGAGGCGCAACAAAAGGCAGAAGCTGTAGTCGAAAAGGTGAAGATTCAGACAGCGCCTGCACCTGAAAGTCATGCGATGAATGAGCGTAGTGTGGAACGTGTGCCTATGTCGCGTTTGCGCAAACGCATTGCAACACGTTTGAAAGAAGCTCAAAATACGGCGGCAATGCTGACAACCTTCAATGAAGTGAATATGCAGTACGTGATGGATATGCGAGTACAACATAAAGATGCTTTTATCGATAAATTCGGCGCAAAACTTGGTTTTATGTCATTTTTTGTTAAAGCATGTGTGTACGCAGCCTCTAAATACCCTGCGATTAATGCTTATATTGATGGTGATGATGTGTTGTATCACAACTATATGGATGTTGGTGTTGCAGTGTCTACCAGTAACGGGTTGGTGGTTCCTGTGTTAAAAGATGCAGGCCTGATGAGCTTTGCGGAAATTGAGCAGGGTATTGTGAGTTTGGCGACAAAAGCTCGCGAAGGTGGGTTAGTGCCCGATGACTTAAAGGGTGGAACATTTTCTATTACCAATGGTGGCGTGTTTGGATCCATGCTTTCCACACCTATTCTAAATACACCGCAATCAGCAATTTTAGGTATGCATACCATTCAAAAACGCGTGGTTGTCGAAAATGATCAAATGGTTATTCGCCCTATGATGTATTTGGCACTGTCATATGACCATCGCTTGGTTGATGGTAAGGAAGCAGTTGGCTTTCTTGTGAGTGTGAAAGAAGCGCTTGAAGGTTTTGGCGGCACGCTTCTGGATGTCTAAAAGCTAGGTCATAATGAATATACCATAGAGTATGACATGAAATTATCTAGGGCGTGTAATGGAAACGCAAACATGGCGACCACCACAGAACAGTAAAGGAGTTGCCGATGTATGTATGGTTTTTAGGAGTTATGGGCTTATGTTTATTGGCGAGTGGGCAGGTATTGGCTAGCCCTGTCGTTGTCCAGTTAACTCAGACAGCTTGTCAGTTTGTGGAAATAGAGGCTCAGGATTACGGCTTTAAATCAAAGAAATCAATGGATTGTGTTGCCATAAATAAGCGAACACAGGATGAGCGCTTAGCTTTGAGCAAGGTGCTTCATTTGAAACCTGGGGCTTATGTTTTTCACGTTCAGAATCGTAATGTGCCTTATGTTCTAGGGTTTTGGCTACGGGGCAAAGGTTTGGACAGGTTTACACTGCCTTCCGTATCGGGGGGAGGGATTCAGGCTGGTGGCTTTAAAGATTATGCCATTACCTTAAAAAAAGGTGAGTACCTTTATTCTTGCCCTTTGAACCCAACACCTGATTACCGCTTGTTGGTAGAGTGATATGGATATATTAAAACGCTTTCTCCCTATGTCAGTGATTGTTACAGCTATTATAATATTTTTTATTTTGGATTTGGGGCAATATTTAAGTTTTGATGCCTTGGCAGAGCATAGGCACGATTTATTAGAACAGGTTGCGATGTATCCTATGATGGCAGCTTTGGTTTATATCAGCATTTATATATTGGTGGTGGCATTATCATTGCCTGGTGGAGCAGTGATGACTTTAAGCGGTGGGTTCTTGTTTGGCGCGGTTTGGGGTACATCCATGGCGGTCACCGGTGCAACTTTAGGTGCAACAATTTTATTTCTCATTGCCAAAACATCGCTAGGAGACTTCTTACTTGCTAAAGCAGGTAAGACAGTACAAAAATTGCAAGCAGGGTTTGAAGAAGATGTATGGAGCTATATGTTCATTTTGCGCGTCGTGCCGATATTCCCATTCTTTTTGGTCAACCTTGCACCAGCTTTTTTGGGTGTGCCATTGCATGTTTATATGGTGGCAACATTTTTTGGAATTATCCCGGGAACCTTTGTCTACGCTCTAGCTGGTAGCGGTTTGGGTAAGGTATTTGAGCAGGGTGAAAAATTTTCGGCCAGCAGTATTTTAACACCTGAAATGTTAGGTGCATTTTTAGGCCTAGGCTTATTAGCACTTGTGCCGGTTATATATAAGCGCTTGTTAAAGACCAAGGACAGTGCAAAGAGATCATCAGGAGAAGCTTTATGAACATCATTCAAACAGATGTTTGCGTGATTGGGGCTGGGTCGGGTGGTTTGTCCGTTGCTGCTGGCGCATCGCAAATGGGTGCGAATGTTGTGCTGATTGAAAAGGCCGTTATGGGTGGTGATTGTCTGAATACAGGTTGTGTGCCATCCAAAGCCATGCTTGCTTCAGGGCATGTAGCGCAAAGTATGCGCGAAGCCAGAGCTTTTGGTATAGCGCGGCATGAGCCGGTGGTGGATTGGGCGATGGTTCATAAACATATCCATGATGTCATTGCTTCGATTGCCCCGAATGATTCGGTGGAGCGTTTTGAAGGTTTGGGTGTAAAAGTTATTCAAGCGGCTGCGGAATTTGTGGATGAAAAGACAGTGCAAGCAGGTGATGTGCAGGTCAAAGCTAAATATTTTGTATTGGCAACAGGTTCATCAGCATTTGTGCCTCCTATTGAAGGACTGGATGGCGTGGAATATTTCACTAATGAAAATATTTTTGATAATAAAGAAGCCATTGATCATTTGATTGTCATTGGAGGAGGTCCAATTGGTATTGAAATGGCGCAGGCTCATCGCCGTTTGGGTGCCAAAGTCACAGTGATGGAATTAGCACGTTTGTTGATGAAAGATGATCGTGAACTTGCGCAAATTGTGATTGACCGCTTGAATGATGAGGGAGTGAGCTTTTATGAAGGCGGACGCAATTTGCGTGTTGAGAAAACCGATGAAGGTATGAGTGTCTATTGCGAAATAGGCTCTGAAGATACTCCTGACAAAACATGTGTAAAAGGATCACACATATTGATTGCCACAGGGCGGCGCGCGAATGTGAAAGGTCTGAATTTGGAAGCTGCGGGGGTAAAGTATAGCCCGCATGGTGTAGAAGTGGATGCGCGTTTAAGAAGTTCAAATAAACGCATTTTTGCCATTGGTGATGTCACGGGGCCTTACCAATTCACCCATATGGCAGCTTATCAAGCAGGCATTGTAATTCGCAATATGCTGTTTAAATTGCCAGCTAAAGTGGATTACTCAGCAGTCCCTTGGGTAACTTATAGCGATCCAGAGCTATCGCATGTGGGTATGACAGAAGCTGATGCTGAAGAAGCAGGTAAGTCGGTACGAGTATTGCGCTGGAAGTTTGAAGAAAATGATCGTGCTCAAGCCGAAAAACGCACTGAAGGTATGGTGAAGGTCATTACAGAAAATAACGGTCGTATTTTAGGTGCCACGATTGTTGGGCTGCATGCGGGTGAACTCATTCAGCCATGGGTTCTAGCCATCAGTCAAAAAATGAAAGTTGCAGCTATGGCTTCGATGATTGCACCGTATCCAACGTTATCGGAAGTGAATAAACGTATTGCAGGTAGTTTTTATACAGAAAAATTATTTTCTGAAGGCACAAAGAAGCTTGTACGCTTTTTGATGCGTTGGTTTTAGTTACGACATGTTGGTCATTGAAAAAATGCATTTTAAAAGTGATCAGAGAAGATTGAAAGAAAAGTTAGTTGGTGAGCTCTTAGTTGGTGTAGGCTATTCCAAATGTTTTTGAATGAAGCATGGAACGAATGAATTTGAACGTGTTGGCCATTGTCATATTAATGGAATTGAGTCATTCTAGAGTTTCACCAAGCGTAGATTGGCAAAGGTGCTCTTGCCAAAGAGCTGTGGAAACTGCTTGAAAATAAATAGCTCTGCTAGTCTAGAGCCAAGTTAATTTGCTAGAGATTGTATTTTGTATTATAACTAATAGGTGGGTTTAATCTTTGAGGGAGGACTTATGCGGCATTTATTGATAACTGTGATGGTTTTATTATTTAGTTCGACAGTTTTTGCATCAGGCTTTGCAGTGAAGGATCAGGGAACGAAAGCGATGAGTTTGGCGAATGCCTTTACAGGTGTTGCTGATGATACAACTGCGGCATGGTATAACCCTGCTGCATTGGTGTTTCAAGACGGTGTTTCGGTTACAGCAGGTGGACAAGTCGTGATGCCAAAGGTTGATTATACTGCTACCAATGGTGCAACATCTTCCATGGATAAAAAGAATCATGTGATCCCATTTGCTTATTTAAGTTATAACTTGGAAGACTCTCCACTGGCCTTTTCTTTGGCTGTGAATGCACCCTTTGGTCTTTCAACAGATTGGACGAATTCTGGCGCGCCTTTTGACCCAGCAAGTGGTGGAATAACGTTTTCACAAATTCAGATGATTAATATCAATCCAACGCTGAGTTATAAAATAAATGACAACTTTTCATTTGCTGTGGGCATGATGTATTATGATGTTAATAAAGTTTCTTTTGACTCAAAGATTATTACTCAGCATGGCAGCGGTAATGGGTGGGGTGGGAATGCTGCAGTCTTTTATAAAAGTGATGATTTCAATGCAGGTTTGGTTTATCGAAGCCGTGTGAAAGTGGATGTTTCAGGAACTGCGACGGGGATTGGTGCGTTAGCTGCTGCTGGATCTACAAGCGTTACTTCAGGGGTCACCTTCCCCGATATGGTATCAGGTGGTATGTCCTTTCATCCAACTGAAAATGTTTTGGTGAGCGCTCAGGTAGACTGGGTGAATTGGAAAACGTTTGATAAACTAACATTTAATCGTGGTAGAACGATTGGTCCAATTGGCCTCACAACAACAGTGCAGGAAAATTGGAAGGCAACGACATCTTTTGCTTTGGGTACAGAGTGGTCATTTCAAAAAGATATGCACCTTCGGGCAGGTTACTCTTTTGACCCTTCGCCTGTGAATGCAAAAGATTTTTCGCCTCGAATTGCTGATAATGATCGTCACTTCTTCACTATTGGTTACGGACAAGATTTTGCTGAGAACGGTACGTTAAACCTTGCTTATGGTTATATCTTGGTAAATAATTTAACACAAACTGCATCAACGGCAGCAAGCCGGCGCAATGGTACATATAAATCTAATATTAATGTATTCTCTGCTGACTACACAATGCACTTCTAATTGTTTGATCGTGTTTTTTTTAAGAAAGGGGGCTTCGGCTCCTTTTTTTATGCATGAATTGATAAACCTGCTGATAATTGAAAGAACTTAGTCTAAACTATGACTAAAGTTTAATTCTCTCAAAAACGGTCATGCGTTTGGAGGTAGCTATGCAGTGGTTCGTTTTAGTAACATTCATTTTTTTACTGTTGTTTGCTCTTGTGCGCTTTCAATTATCGCTACTGGTTTGGACGGCGACTATTGCGGGGTCATTGTTTGTGATGACAGCATTGGACTGGGTTGGTGATGGCTTAGCTATAGTACTGTGGCTGATGTTTGCTGTATGCATGATTCCATTGCATTGGCCTGAAATGCGTAAGCGCTGGTTGACTGAGCCATTATTTCAACATATGAAAAAGTCATTGCCGCCAATCTCTAGCAGTGAGAAAGCCGCTATGGAGTCTGGCACGGTTGGTTGGGATGCGGAGTTATTTTCTGGTCATCCCAATTGGAAGAAACTACTTAATATACCCAAAAATAAACTGACGGATGAAGAGCAACACTTTTTGGATCATGATGTTGAAAATTTTTGTAAGATGTTGGATGACTGGGACATTACCCATAAACATAATGACTTATCACCAGAGGCATGGGAATTTATTAAATCACATGGCTTTTTTGGTATGATTATTCCCAAAGAGTATGGTGGGTTAGGTTTTTCGACGTATGCACATTCGCAAGTCGTACAAAAAATTTCTAGCAGGTCATTAACTGCTGCTGTAACGGTGATGGTGCCTAATTCTTTGGGGCCAGCAGAGCTTCTTTTATCCTATGGTACAGATGCTCAAAAAGAACAATACCTTTCAAAGCTTGCGACAGGTGAGGAAATCCCCTGTTTCGCCCTAACGAGCCCTGTTGCTGGGTCTGATGCAGGAGCGATGACCGATACAGGTGTGCTTTGTAAAGGTAAGTATAAAGACAAAGAGGTGCTTGGGTTTCGCATCAACTGGGAAAAACGTTATATTACTTTAGGGCCTGTTGCGACGGTGCTTGGCCTAGCCTTTCACGCTTATGATCCTGACCACTTGTTGGGTGAGCAAGATGATTTAGGTATTAGTTGTGCTCTGATTCCAACAAATACAAAGGGCGTAAAAATAGGCCGTAGGCATTACCCGCTTAATGCTGCGTTTATGAATGGCCCGAACAGCGGTAAAGATGTTTTTGTGCCAATGGAGTGGTTGATTGGCGGGGAAGCATATATTGGGCGTGGCTGGCAGATGCTGGTTGAGCGCTTGGCTGTTGGGCGTGGTATTTCTTTACCTGCTTTAAGTGTTGGGGCTGGCAAACGTGTTAGTCAGGCAACAGGTGCCTATGCACGGGTTCGTAAGCAATTTCACCTTCCAGTGGGTAAATTTGAAGGTGTGCAAGAGGCGATGTCTCGTATTGGCGGGCTGACTTACATGATGGATTCGGCAAGATTACTTACATTATCCATGTTAGATCAGGGTGAGCGACCAGCGGTGATCACTGCGATTGTAAAATACTATTTAACAGAGGGTATGCGTCAGGTGGTCAATGACGGCATGGATGTGCATGGTGGGCGTGGTATTTGCATGGGGCCATCGAATTATTTGGCACGCATGTATCAAAGCATCCCTGTTGGCATCACGGTAGAAGGAGCAAATATTCTAACCCGTAGCATGATTATTTTTGGACAGGGCTCAATGCGTTGCCATCCATTTATACAGCAGGAAATGGCGGCATTAGAATCTGATAATGTGGATTCTTTTGATGCATTGATGTTGCAGCATGCAGGGCATCTTATGCGTAATGTTGCCCGGTCGGTTTTGTTTTCTGTGAGTGGGGGACGTTTGGCAGAAAGCCCTGTTAGTGGTGACATGGCATGTTATTACCAAAAGTTGGCGCGTTTTTCAGCCTCATTTGCAGTAGTGAGTGATGTTGCTTTGATGTTATTGGGTGGTCAGTTGAAGCGTAAAGAAATGTTGTCCGGGCGCTTTGCGGATGCGCTTGGTTATATGTATATATGCTCAGCAACGCTTAAACGATTTGAGGCTGATGGACAGCCTGAATCGGATAAATTAAGTGTACAATGGGCGTGCCAATATGCTTTGTATCAGGTGCAAGAAGCATTGCATGGCATTATTCGCCACTTTCCAATGCGCTTTGCACGGTGGAAGCTTTACGCATGGGTATTCCCTTTGGGGCGGAGATGCTATCCGCCATCAGATGCGTTGAATCAACAGCTTGCATCACAATTGCAGCAACCTGGAGATGCTCGTAAAGCATGGTTGGACGGGATTTATTTGCCAGATGATGCGGATGACAGTGTTGGATGTTTGGAGTATGCCTTGCAATTAACATTGCAGGCGGAGCCGATTGAGCAACGTTTGCGTGATTTGGATGTGAATGATAAACAAGAAAACTGGCAAACATTGTGTGAACAGGGCGTGTTAAATAAGGATGAGTTAGAACTTCTTGTGCAGGCAGCTAAAGCAGTGCGTAAAGCCATTGATGTAGATGATTTTCCGCTAGGGCGAAAACGTAAGTAAGGTTATAGACCGCCGCTTATTTTCCAAGTACCACCTTGTTTGATGAGCTGTAACTGTTCTTGTTGTACCATGTTACGCCACTCATTATCGGCCATAACTTTGAGTGTATAGCTTTGCTCGCATAAGGCATGGGTATCATCAACGATGTTAATATGGCGATTATGTGTTTTCATTTTAATATTTTGAAAAAACTTAAACTGATCAAAGGTTTGCATAAGCACATCATTTTTTGTGCGCCCACCAAAATTATAATGGTCGACTAAAACATCCGCGTATGCGGCGATATTCTTCTCATTAACGGCAGCTGTTCGTGCATCCAATACTGCGGAAATATCGGCTGTGTCAGCGCTGCTGCAGGCATTTAATAATGCGAGCAAGATTAGAGCAGCTGTAGATTTATAAAAAATCTGCAGCTTTCTCGCTCCAAACACTCTTTGGATAGTTGTGACGCAATAATATAGCACTATCACGGGCGCTATCGGCAAGCTGTAATGAGGCAAAGCTTGCGGCTAGATAATACAGCGCTTCTTCAATGACAGGGGTCGTTTGATACTGTTTTACAATTTCTTGAAAGCGATTCGTTGCTGCGACAAATCGTTCGTTGTCAAAATAGAATTTACCGATATATAACTCATGTTCAGCTAGTTTATTACGTAAATTTTGTAAATGAAGTCTAGCTTCTGGAATATAATTGGATTTTGGGTAGTCATGGATTAGCTTTTTAAAGGCAGCACTGGCTCGCAGAGTGGGGGCTGGATCACGTTGAGAAGGTACGGTTTGTTTGAGGTCACTCATACCTAACATATATTGCGCATAAGAAACATTTGGATGATTGGGATGTTTGCTAATAAAGCGTGTGGAGAGTGTTTCGCTAAGAACATACTCAGAGCCTTTAAATGCTGCGTATATGCGTAGTAATTCTGCATCGGCAATATGTTGACTATAAGGATGTTTGTTTGAGAATTTTTCTAAAAATAAGTTGGCTGAGGTGAAGTTCCCTGCATCAATCAATTTCTTGGCATGTGTAAAGTCAGCTTTAGCAGATTCCGAGGGTGTAAGGGCTTCTTTTCCACAGCCTGTAATAAGGCTGATAGCAATAATAAGTGCTGGTAACAGAGGATTCATGTTCGCTATGCTAGAGTGACATTGGCAATGCTACAATGGCGAGCTGCCTACCACTTTGAATTCCATCACGGCGATAAGAAAAAAAACGTTCGGGCAGGCAGGATGTACAAAGGTGAATGGACTCTATATTGGCAGCTTTCAGCCCTGAAGATTCAAGTTGCAATGCATTGATTGCTTGTATGTTTGGCCATGCTTTATGGTTTTTGTAATAAATATAAAAGTGAGCTTGAGGATGGCTTTGGCATAATATGTCAGCAGTGTCTGTATCAACTTCGAAGCAAGGCGCAGCAATCGAAGGTCCTAAACAGGCAAGTATATGTTCAGGCTTTGCTCCAAATTCTTTCATCTGCTGTATGGCAATGTGTGCAATGTTCTGAGCAGTGCCTCGCCAGCCTGCGTGAACAGCAGCAGCAACGCCCGATTTAGGGTCAACCAGTAATATGGGCAAACAATCCGCTGTACGTACGGCAACTGAACATCCTGCTGTACGGGTGATAAGAATATCTGCTTGCTCGTTGTGTTGTATGCCTTCGCCATCACATAATAGGTAGTCAGTGCCATGCGTTTGTTGACTGCGATGCGGGCTGGGCACTTGTGCTATAGCACATAGATTCTTGAGGTTATGCCGGATATTTTTGGCATTATCTCCTAAGCCAAGGCCGAGGTTAAGGCTATCAAAAGGAGCAGGGCTGATACCACCTTGTCTTTCACTAAAGATACCACTGATATGGTGCTTAGAAAATAGCTTGGATGATAGGAAAATGCTACGACCCTTTGTTACATCTGCTCAAGCGCATGGTTGAGGGCAGTTAAATCTGCAGGTAATGGTGCTTGGCACAAAATATCTTCTTGTGTGATTGGGTGAATAAAGCCAAGGGTTTCAGCGTGTAGTGCCTGACGTTTAAGCGCACTCAATGCATCACGTATAGGTTCAGGTATTGATTTTCCAGGGTTGAAATTACGAGCATAGGTAGAATCTGCTAAAATGGGCAGTCCTTCCGCGGCTAAATGTACACGAATTTGATGGGTTCGCCCTGTGTGCAACGTTAAACGTAGACGACTAAATTGATGATCAAAACGGCGTTCAACATCAGCATCGGTGATAGCCATTTTTCCTGTACTAACAATCGCCATTTTTTGGCGGTGATGGTGGTGTCTAGCAATGGGCTGTTCAATGCGTTGGTGATTCCAGCGGCTAACTCCTTTGCACCAAGCAAGATATTGTCGGTTAATATCATGCTCTGAAAAAAGACTGGCAAGCCCATGGTGTGCGGCTTCTGTCTTGGCAATTACCAATGATCCAGATGTATCTTTATCAATACGGTGCACAATGCCAGGTCTTTCAACGCCATTAATGCCAGGTAGTGATTTACAATGGTGCAGCAGGGCATGCACCAATGTCCCTGTATCATGGCCATGGCTCGGGTGTACAACCATGCCAGCAGGTTTGTTTACGATAAGTAGATATTCATCTTCAAATAAAATGTCCAGTGGAATGGCTTCGGGTATGAGCTCCAGAGGGCGATTATCTGGCAAAGTAATGGCAAAACTGTCGCCAGCACAAACAGCGCTGGATGCTTTGAGTATAACGGTGCGATTGCTTTGCTCAATACAACCATTTTTTAATAGTTCTTTGATACGGCTGCGTGACACATCACTTAAATGAGCCAGCGCATGATCCAGCCGCTGACCCATCATCTCTTCGGGAATGATAAGTGATAAAATTTTCTGCGAATGTTTCATTCGCTTACGTTGGATGGCTGCTCAACTTTTGTAGGCTTGCTCTCAGCCTGTTTTTTTGGGTTGTCATTCTCTTGCTTTTCAACTTTAGTGGTATTTGCGGGTTTGGGTCCAGTAGTTTTAGGCGTATCAGTTTGTTGTGCTGTGTTGCTTGTGTTTTCTGCTGTTGCTGCTCCCGGGCGTTTTGCAGGGCGGCGACGGCGGCGGCGACGGCGCTGCGTACCTTCTTGGGTTTCTTGCTCAGGTTTATCAGCTCTAGGTTTACTTGCAACGCTTTTGCTCTCAACCTTTGGTTTAGCTGTGCTTGCTTTCTTTTGAGGTGTTTTGTTTGGCACCTCTGGTTTAGGTTTACTGGACTTATTTCTGCGGTTGCGAGGTTGGCTTTTGCGGTTTTGTGCTTGCTTCTTTCGCTTTTCTTCCTCACGTTTTTTCTTACGTGCAGCTCCTGTTAATATATCGAAGAGTGCTGTGAGCCAAGCTGGCAGGCTGCTTGTTTTCTGGGCGGGGCGTTGTTGTGGTGTTGGCACGCCTACAACAGGCTTTAATGGGTTTAATTTGCGGTTTGCCTTGGCTGGTTTGCGACCTTTGCTGGTATCTTCGAGGACTTCCACACGCTGCTGGTTATTTTCATTCCACTGTCGCTCAATGCGATAGTGTGGAATCATTAATTCAGGTTTGATTTGCAGTGTTATCTGCACCTCGTGACTTTCTTCGATACGTGCAATGCTATCACGTTTATTGTTCATCAAGTACTCGCCTGTCTCGGATGGAACTTGTACGACCAAGATAGGTTTTTTACCAGCCTGTGCCCAGTCTTCCATACGTGTGAGCATTTGTAGTGCCATAGATTCAACGGTGCGAACCGAGCCGCGACCACGACAGCGAGGGCAGGTCTCAGTTGTGGATTCACGCACTGATGGGTGCAAACGTTGACGTGACATCTCGAGTAAACCGAAACGAGATATTTTAGCAAACTGAATACGCGCTTTATCAGGTTGTGTGGCATCACGAAGAGCTTCTTCGACTTGTTGAGCATGTTTGCGATTGGCCATATCAATGAAATCAATAACAACCAAGCCACCAATATCACGGATACGAAGCTGGCGAGCGACTTCTTCTGCTGCCTCTAAATTGGTAGCAAGGGCAGTGGCATCAATGTTTTTAGCACCTGTTGCACGTGATGAGTTTACATCGACAGAGGTTAATGCTTCGGTGGGATCAAAAACAATAGAGCCGCCGGAGCGTAGGCGAATTTCACGTTCGTGAATTTCTTCGCATTGTGCTTCAATATCATATTTTCGAAACAATGGCTCTTTGCCACGGTAGAGTTTTACGAGCTTTTCTTTGCCCGGTAAGACGGCATGTACAAAAGCTTTGGTACGGGTGTATATTTCATGGTTATCGACCCAAATTTCATCAATATCATGGGTGAAATGATCTCGAATAGCACGTGTTGCTAAATCGCCTTCTAGATAAATGAGTGATGGAGATGGTGCGCTATCGCCTTTAATGCGAATCTCATCCCATAGACGGCGCAAGTATTGGTAATCCCATTCTAAGGATTCAAGTTCTTGATCCTTACCGGCAGTGCGAACAATCAAACCCATATCATCAGGAACATTAAGATGGGTCAGGATCTGTTTGATAGCACGGCGTTGTTCTTCGGATAATTTGCGGGAAATTCCTCCTCGCGAGTTGTTTGGCATCAATACGGTATAACGACCTGCCAATGAAATATTGGTGGTTAAAGCCGCGCCTTTATTGCCGCGCTCCTCTTTGACTACTTGAATTAACAGCTCTTGTTTGTGTTCCAAGACATCGCGAATATTAACTTTACGTGGATCAGCAGATTTGTCCGCACCTTCTTTCCAGAAGTCAGAGTGGATTTCATTTAAGGGTAAAAAACCTTGCCTAGCGGACCCATATTCTACAAAAGCAGCCTGTAAACTGGCTTCAACCTTGGTGACTGTACCTTTGTAAATATTGCCTTTGGTTAGGGCTTTGTGAGCTGATTCAATATCTAGCTCTTGTAGGTAGTCATTGAGAACAATGGCTACACGGCTTTCTTCATCATGGGATGCATTGATTAGCATTACCTTTTTTATGGCGCTCATGGCACTTTCCTGTGCCGTTTGGGGTTTGTTAGTGTGTGAAAAACTGAAGCTTTCACACAGGTTAAGACATGCGATGGTGGTTAAAAAAACCAATACAAAACAGTCATGCCTTCATTATCTCACCAACTTGGTCGCTGCATTTCACGTATCATCGACGTGGTCAATATCAGTGGTTAAACCATCAAACGGGTATTTTATTTGCACAGGCTCAACACATTGGACACAATCTACATAAGCACCGAAAATACTGTATTCGGGTTTGCTGCATCGCTAGGTTTGCCGGGTAAGCAATCTGGCGAGGGTCAGAGCAGTCAAATCAATTTCATCATTTCTTGCAGATCATGTTCGCGTGGAACAAACTGTACGGTCGATGATACTAACCGCACAGGAGTACACTTGGCAAATTTTATCAATGAAAAGGGGCGGATATGCGTACCTTCGGATGAAGGCGGTAGTCGTTTGGATCGTATGCTACTGCGATGTTTAGGTAATGAAAAACGTACGTTGATCATGCGCTTGATTCGTAAGGGTAATGTGCGGGTGAATGGCAAACGTTGCAAACCCAACCATCATTTGGAGGTTAATGATGAGGTGTTTGTGCCAGCTAGTCTTCGTCAAAATGATGTCGAAGAGCTGAGGCGAGATGATGTTCCTGCTGGTTTATTGCGACAAGTTGAACAAATGCCTATTTTATTTGAGGATGAATGGCTTGTGGTTATCAATAAGCCAGCTGGCTTGGTGGTGCATGGTGGTAGTGGTCATGATGCAGGTTTGATTGAGGCCTTGAAGGTATCGCGTGACCTGCCTGACTTGCGCTTGGCACACCGTTTGGATAGAGACACTTCGGGTGTACTGTTGCTAGCGAAAAACCTGCAAGCTTTGCGTAAGTTGACGGAATCATTTCGTGAACGTGATATGGATAAAACCTATATGGCATGGGTACAAGGGCATCCCGAACCACATGCGGCGCGTATGAAATCAAAATTATCCAAGGGTGTGTCGATTGCGGGTGAGCGCATGGTGGTGGATGATGATGAAGGAAAAGAATCGATCACAGACTATCAGGTAGTTGTGGAGCGTGAAAAAGATGGGTTTGATTATGCGCTGGTAGCACTCAAACCACACAGCGGCCGTACGCATCAGTTGCGTGTGCAGTTGCAAAATGAGGGGCATGCGATTTTGGGAGATTCCAAATATGCAGAAAAAGAGGTGTTGAAACAGTTTAAGTCTTTGGGTGGGAAGGGCTTAATGTTACACGCTTGGCGTTTGCGTTTACTGCATCCAATGACACAACAAGAATTGGTATTTAGCGCGCCGTTTCCCAAACGTATGATGATTTTCGTGTAATGTTTAGTTAAGAGTGACTGGCACAAAAAAAAGCCCCGCATAAGCGAGGCTTTTTTAAAATTTTAAAGAAATAACTATTTAGACAGAAATCTGATTTAATAACATGTTCTTCTTACCTTCTTGTCTAAAGCGTTTGTTCATAGCTCTTTTTAGGCGTTTCTTTTCGTGAAGATGCCACGTACGAAGGTTGCGCCATTGTACTTTGATAAGGGTTGTTTCTTCACCGGTGGTCTTTTGATGTCTTCCGAGCATGTACTGCCTCCTTATGTCCAGAACTTCTTTAGCTTTTATTGCTAAATCCATAATGAATTTATACACGCATAAGGAATATTTAGCAAGCATTTTTTTGCCCACGGTGGAGTGCTTGCAAAAAATATTGCTTGTGAGGCATATTAGACTGTCTTATAAAGCAGGTTTTTTGATAGGGGCAGCATTTAAGTTAAAACATGACCTCTTCTAGCTCTGTTTCATCTGCAATGATTTCTTCAAGAAGGTTGATAATGACCTTTTTTGAATCTTCTTTTATACAAGGGTTACAAGTGGTGACGCGTCCAACATCAACGCTAAGTTCCGAGGCTATGTGGTGAATACTTGTTGCTTGAGGAGAATCTTGTTTGGTAGCACAGATAATAATTGGCGCATCTGAAAGCTCACAGTAAAATTGCAACATTTCTTTGGCCTCATCAATAGCATCTTGGTTGCTCGAATCGACTAAAAATACTGTGCCAAGAGCTCCTTTTGATAGGGTTTTCCACATAAAATTAAAACGTGCCTGCCCAGGTGTTCCAAATAGGTGCACATCCAACTCATCATCAACGTGTAGGATGCCAAAGTCCAAACCTACTGTTGTCATAGTTTTGTACTGGGCTAATTCATCGGTGGTTTCAACATCATTGCTTGTTAGCTGTTCGTCACTTACGTATTGAATCAATGTTGTTTTTCCAGAGTTAAAAGGGCCTGTAATCAAAATTTTTGCAATATCTTTTTTAGTCATTGTTGTATGCCAGTTTCATTCGTTTTAAAATTCGCTTTGCAATATTTTTTCGTTTAGAGACTCTAGCGCGTTTGGGGGACATCAGGCCGAGGCAATAGGTAAGTACTAAAACCTTTAAATAAGCGGTCTGACTCTCACTTTCATCAGCTGCTCTAAAGAAGTTAAATAGCGATGCGTTTGGGTTTTTCTGTGTAAAGTGGTACAGAGCCATGTAAGCACTCATATCATGGTAGTTAATAGTATGATCGGGAAGGCTTACTTGGATGGCAGGCATTTTTAAAAATGTTTTTTTTAAGGCCAAGGCATGATAAGGGTTCCATTCAGCGTTTTTGATCGCATTGCAAATACAGGCTGTTATGTCCACAGCCTCGATGTCTTGTGTTATCTGCACTTGTGATTTTTCTTCGCAATACAAAGTTGGACGTGTAATGAGCTTTTGTATTTGTTTTTTAATATTAGGGCCTAAAAGTTGCTTGCTGGTAATATTAATTTTTTTAGAACGTCCATCAGCCTTGAAACTGTAATGAATAGACCCAGAGCGATTGTTAATGAACATATTGCGTAAAAGAGCTAGTTGTTTAAAAGTTTTTACAGCTTTAGGCATTCATTCCTTCTTTAAAAAAATTGATTATTTATTGTGATTTTATTGCGATATAATTAAAAGCACTACTCTCAATCATTTATCTGATTTAGAGCAGTGCTTAAAGTACGAGTCTTAGAATTTAATGCTTTCTTCAACGTCTGAAATAACGAGACGTGCCATAGCTAGGTTTGCATTCGCTCTCTCTAGCACTGAATAGATGAAGATATTCTGTTTGTTTTTTAGTGGGCGAAGAACATGAAACTGTTTACCTAAGGTAATGAGCATGTCTTCGATGTGATCATCAAGTTTAAGAGACGCCATAGTTTTGCGTTTAGCACGGACAACTTCGGTGTTACCTGCTGCAGCAAGATCAAGGTTTATGCCACCACCGGCTTGGGCTAAAATCATGCCACTATCACTGTCGACAACCATGGCTGCTATTGCACCATTAATACTCATTAGTTTTTTCATTGCATCTTCAACGTTCATTCTCTCTCTCCTTGTGTATTGCTTTTTAATATAAAATAGTCTTTTAGGTTGTTATGCGGTGGCAATATTTGCTATATTATCAGAGGAAATGGAGTCTTCTGAAGGTGTTTTATTGCGTAATTGTACAACGGATTGGGTTATTTTTAATAATCTGTTTGAGCATGCTTTGGCATGATGAAGAATCAGCCCCGTGGTAGCAGTGCTGGTTGTTGTCATACATAACAGTAGCTTTGGCCCCATATGAATCACCACAACGGTTCCTGTTTTGGATTCCATAATAACATTGTCGCAGTTAAGGTTCCCAGAAGTATCTTCCCAGATGTCGCCAAGTGATAAGAAAGAAGCACTTCTTGCTGCAATAGTATCGACGGCCTGATTGTTTCGAGAGGCATGTGCTTTCGCAATGCCATCTAGGCTTGAGATAACAATATTGTCGATAACATTAACCTCTTGCAACGTATGCTGTAGCTCGGATTGAAATAATTCCAGTATATGCTTATTCATGTCTCTCCCTTCATTCGACTGTAATGCGATGTGCACCTTAGCCTGCGATTGTGACAATGGCATGACATCAGGTTAAGTATGTGACTTATGTCACCAAATTAAATAATATTTACGAATGCTGGGGTTAAAGGTGCCGAAGTTGGCGTTTATTATGACCTGAAACTTTGTTTTTCGCTATTTTAGGCGTGTGTGCTACGTAGGGGCGTAAAAATGAGGGTAAGACACGACCTTCGATTTTCATTAAGTCTTGTACCAAGCAGTCGGCAATGCGCTGCTTTTCTAGCGAGGATGTGTTGGCAAGGTATGTGAAAAGCAATTTAGCCAGACGATCCAAGGATATTTGCCATGTTGAATTGGTTTGTTCATATATCCATAAAGAAAAAGAAAAGAAATTCTCAAATACATCACCATTTTGCCATAAAAGTGTGATGCTAATTTTAAAGTTACCGCTATTTTTGTATAAATTCCAAAAACGAGCGAATCTTTTCATTTTTTGTATCTCTTCAAAGCTTAAATCATCAGTCTTGATGATGTCATAGGGTGGTATATCTGAGTAAACCATGCCGTATGTTTCATTGTGTCGAGATAGACTGGTTCCAGAGAGGTTTTTTAGAATGCCAATCTGAATTTCGGCTTCGCTCAGGCTGCAAAGCTGATTCAAACCTTTGCCAAAGCTTTCGAGATTTTCACCCGGTAGCCCAACAATCAAGTCTAAATGCATATGGGCATGGGTTTCATGTTCTAAAAATGCAATATTTTCTTTTATTTTTTCAATATTCAGTTTGCGGTGAATACGTGTGGCAATTTCATTGTTAAGGGTTTGAATACCGACTTCCAATTGCAATGATGCAGGCTTGAATTGTTTGATACGCTGCTGAATACTTACAGGAAAATGATCGGGGATAACTTCAAAGTGAGCAAAATAATCATCTTCTTTGGCAAGGAAAAAATCTAATATTTGATTGGACACTTTAGGGTTAAGGTTAAAAGTACGGTCAATGAATTTAAAATTGCGCACGCCGCGTTGCCAAAGAAGCTCAAATTCTTCCAGTAAACGATCAATAAATAGATTGCGAACGCGGTTGTCCATCGAAGATAGGCAAAATTCACATTGAAATGGGCAGCCCCGTGATGCTTCGACATAGATATAACGGTTTTTGACATCTTCATCATTGTAATAACGATAGGGGAGTTCAATATCATCAAGGCTAACTGTACCTGCATCAATGATGCGTTCGGGAGGTCGCTCATGATTAAAAAGCGCTCGACAGGTACTGTGAAATGCCAATTCACCTTCACCACGAATGATATAATCAGCGACATCCATATTCACACGCATCGGGTCATAACTGACTTCCGGGCCGCCAAGTATGATACAAGTTTCTGGTGATACCTTTTTTATCGTATGGATAAGCTCGGATACTTGTAGTACATTCCATATATATACACCGATGCCGATGATACGAGGTTTGTGCGCTAATAATTGTTCAGCTATGTCTTGAATATTGTCATTAATCGTAAATTCAATGATGTGCGCTTTATCTTGTAATTGTTTTAGATTGGCAAAAAGATAACGAAGCCCAATGGAAGTATGGGAATAGCGGGCGTTTAGTGTGGTTAAAATGATTGAGTTCACAGCTTGCAGCTTAGTTTTTTTTCGATGCAAATCCACTCCGGGGGTGATGTGCGCGTGTTTTCTGGGATATGAATGGAGATTTCAAAGTCTTGAATGAGTGAACGCGCCCATGATTTGACTGCCTCACATTCTTCACGACCACCATCATGACCAGTATAAGCCAAGATAGAGAGGATTCCGCCATGTGTAAGCAGTGATATGGAGGCATTGAGTGCAGGTAAGGTCGTATTGGGGCAAGTTGTGAGGCTTTTATCTGTGTGGGGTAAATACCCTAAATTAAAAGTAATAACCTTGATTTTACCGTGTAGTGCTTGAGGGATATGTTCAATCATGTGTTCATGACCTGAAGCCAGCCATGTTACGGGTGTTTGGATATGATGTTTTTGTAGGTGCAATTGTGCTGATTTTAATGCTTTTTGCTGTATATCAAATGCGAATATAGCACCATTTTTACCAATGCACTGCGCTAAAAATAGGGTGTCATGCCCATTGCCTGTGGTGGCATCAATGGCGATGTCACCTTGTTGTAGTATATGCTGTAATTTATCATGTACTTGCTCGGTTAGACGCATGAAAACCTCTGAATATTAACGGCACTTGGTAAAGTTGCACCATGGGCAAGGTGTTCAGTCATTTGTCTGCTATACCACGGAATAAGCAATGAACCTTTCGAGCCAAAGCCATTAAATATGCCGATATTTCTATATTTGGGATGCATGCCAAGAAATGGCTGCTTGTCCAAGGTGTTGGGGCGTATGCCAGCTTGGTGTGCAGTGAGGTTAATACCTTCTTGTTCGATAGGCATGCTTTCGAATGCTGTTAAAAGCTCTTTTTTACCAGCTTCACTGACTTGTTCATTGCTTGTATTGCTCTGGTAAGTTGCACCGATTTTGAAGCTGCCATCGTGTAAGGGCAATAACCATTTCCCTTGGTTCAGAATATGGTTTGGAAGCTTGTTTGGGGTAGATAAATGTAAAATTTCTCCTTTTGCAGGCTGAAATGGCAAAAAAGAGAAGAATTTACTATTAGAATCCCGCCAGCCTTGGCAAAAAATAAGTTTTGAAGCTGTTATATGTTCCCACTGTATATGGGTTTGATGGGCTTGAATATCATGCTGCTGTACATTGCTTGTCGTTAGGCAGTTATGTTGTTGAAAATAAATATGCAGGGCATCGAGTAGAGCGTTGGTATCTAGATAACCTGTTTGATATTGCTTGATAATATTAGGTTGGTTTGGTAATTCGCATAAATAATGCTGATATTTTGGGTCGTGCTGGCGTTTTTGCCATGCAAGTTTGGCCTTATCATTTTGCAAGGTGCGAAGCATATTTTTTTTAAAGAAAAACTGCGTATGAAATTGCTCGCCAAGTTGTTGATAAAGCGTGTGTGCTGCGGGTAAGAGGGTATCAATATTTTCCTGCAAGACCAAGCGTTGCCCCGTGACGGGATTGATAAGACCTGCGGCTACGCGTGAGGCAGCTGTTAGTTTTGGATGGTGCACTATATGGACTTTTTTTCCTGTTTGCATGAGCTGCCATGCCAATAGGCTGCCTGCCAAGCCAGCGCCAATGATAAGCACATCTGTGTGCGATGCTTGTGTCATTTTGGCAGTGTATGAGGTAGTGCGTTGAAATCAAAGCTAAAAGTGCGGAGCCTTCTTGTTCAATGTTATAAGTGCACTGACATGGCTTTCTAGCCATTTAGGGGGCACACCCTCTGTAGCGCTGGCTAACACTTCCTGCACGATACTTACTTTACCACACTTTTCACGAATTTCTGCTGTATTTTGCAGGCTTTCATCAAGCATGCTTGCATACTCATTACTTTCAGGCATGCCGTGCATCATAGTGTAATTCATCACCCAGCCTTGGGCTGCTACAGTTTTACATGCTTCTGATAATGTTTGATGCACAGGTATTTTGGCTGCTTTTATAGGTGCTTCTTCTTCATGCTTGAGGCTGCTTGAGGCATTTGTGCTTGGTTTGGGCGTTTCCGTCGCAACAAAAGGCTGGCCAATATCAACACTTCTATCATGGTAGAAGAAATAAACAGATGAGGTGACAATGACAACACCAAGCAGCATAGAGGGAGAGAGTTTTCTCTTATGGTTAACTTCTACACTTGCTTTATTTCGAGTTTCCCTGCGTTGTTTATGGGAGCTTATTTTTTCTTTTGATTCCTTTGGTTCACTAGCTTCTGCTTGTTCTTTTGCAGTAACTTTATTTATCTCAGGAGTACTTGCTGTGGGCGTTTCAAAAAGAATGATTTCAAAAGCTTTATCGCAGTTTTTACAAGTAATGGTACGGCCTGATGCAGCACGCATTTTATCGTTCACACCATATTTTTTATTGCAATGAGGGCACTGAATATATTCCATATATTTTGACAAGCAGGAACCAGACCAATTTTATGGCGCGCTACCTATAATTATGTTTTGTTATCATCGCAGCCTTGTACAATACCATCCTTGGCATCTTCAATAAGACAAGATATCTCCTCCAGAGTGTCGCGGTGACCGGCTTGCATAAGCCCAAGAATGTAATTCTCAATGGCACGTGGAACCATCTCTGGATTTTCGCGTTCGCCACGAGAAAAGATGATTAGCCCATTCAGGAATGCCTCCAACTGTTCATCGGAGAGCTTTTCGTAATTTTTATTTTGTGAACCCGCCATAAAGGCTTTGATTTGGCTGCTGCTAAGCTTTAGTCCGCCCATTTCAAATATCTCTTTGCTTTCAAAATGTTTAAGACTTTGGCTAATCATTATTTTTTTAAGGATACTATTATTATTCATGCCGCAATGCTAACTTGGATAAGATATAAATGCTGCTTTGAGTTACTCAGAACTTTTTTAAATTGTAGGAGAGGTCTGTAATGTTTTTTTAATGCGAACGTCCAATAGTGGTATTCTAAGGAGAGTGTATGCGTTTATTTTTGATTTGTATGATATTTATTGTGCCGAATATGGCTTTTGCGGAAAAACTAGAAAAAGCCACTTTTGCTGGCGGTTGTTTTTGGTGTATGGAGCACCCATTTGATGAGTTAAATGGCGTTGTCTCCACAACATCGGGCTATGTTGGTGGCTTTAAAAAACATCCGACCTATCAAGAAGTCTCGGCAGGAAAAACAGGGCATACAGAAGCGGTGCAAGTCGTATTTAACCCTGAAAAAGTCAGCTATAAAGAACTGCTAGCGGTTTACTGGCATAATTCAGACCCTACGACAGCCAACCGTCAATTTTGTGATGTTGGTTCGCAATATAGACCTGGAATTTTTTATGCAGACTCCAAGCAGGAGCGTTTGGCCACCGCATCCAAAGAAAGGTTGCAAAAAAACAAACCATTTAAACAAAATATTGTTACTGAAATTAGCCCTGTTGGAGAATTTTGGCCTGCAGAATTATATCATCAGGATTATTATTTAAAAAATCCACTGCGCTATCGCTTTTATCGTTATAACTGCGGTCGCGATCAACGCCTTGAACAACTTTGGGGGTCAAGCCATGAATAGACGTGAGTTTTTATCGGGTGCAGCCATTGGCATATTTGCGCTAGCATTGCCGAATCAATTATTAGCTAGTAATGAAAGGAAAGGTTATATGGGTGAGAAAATTGTTAAATCAGACGATGAGTGGGAAGGTTTATTAACCCCTCAGCAATTTGATGTATTGCGAAAAGAAGGCACGGAGCCTCCATTCAGTAGCCATTTAAATAAAGAGTATGGCGAAGGTCAGTATGTCTGTGCTGCTTGTGCATTGCCTCTATTTGAATCAAGTGCGAAGTTTGATAGTGGCACGGGTTGGCCAAGTTTTTATCAGCCTATTGCAGGGAGCACTGAAAGTAAGCGTGACTTTAAAATGATTTTACCGCGTACAGAATACCATTGCGGACGTTGTGGAGGGCACCAAGGACATGTTTTTAATGATGGCCCCAAACCAACAGGGCAACGCTGGTGTAACAATGGTGTGGCATTGAAGTTTGTTCCTGCATGATAGGTTTGCGCTAAGTGGGCTAGACTTCTAACATTGGCTGATGTCTGTTCAATGTTTATTCCCACCATCGAGTGATACAAGGCCTTTGCAAGGTTTGTATCTTGATTGCTGTTTGCATAAACAAGCTGCAATGGGCGATGTGTTGATTTACTCTAATTATATAGCTTCACTGGATGGACGAATTTCGCTTCGTGATGACAAAACAGGCGAATTTTCTGTGCCTGAGAGTATTGCTAATCAGCGTGATTGGCGTTTGTATCAGGAATTGGCGGCACAGGCTGATGTAATGATTACTTCAGCGCGTTATTTCAGGCAATTAGACAAAGGCTGTGCACAGGACTTATTGCCTGTAGGGCAAGGTTCAGATTATGCTGATCTGGGTGTATGGCGAGCAGAGCAGGGTTTAGAGGTGCAGCCTGATGTGGTCGTTGTATCAGCGAGCTTGGATATTCCTCTAAAAGCATTGGAATCATTGAAAGGTAGACGAGTTTGGGTGCTGACGGTGGATGGTGCAGATAGCAAACGATGTCAGCAATTTGAAATGATTGGGGTAACTGTTGTGAAAGTTAGCGAGAATCAGGTGCGGGGCGCTGCTTTGAAAGCATTTCTTATTGAGCATGGTTATCGCAGTGCTTATATGATTGCTGGCCCTGCGATACACCATACATTATTGGCTAGCGGTGTATTAAATCGCTTATTTTTAACCACACACCTATCATTATTGGGGCAAAATAAATTTCACACCATATTGCAAGGGGAAATGGCTCCTGTCAGAGCGCAACTAGACTCGCTGTACTTGGATAATGAAGGTGGACAAATGTTTGCACAGTATGGCATAAAAGGAAGTAATACATGACAGTGCATATGTACGGTATCGCGAATTGCGATAGCATTAAAAAGGCTAGGAAATGGCTAACGGAACATAAGATAAATTACACATTTCATGATTATAAAAAAGAGGGTGTGGATGCAGAAGATTTAAATATCTGGTGTGATAAAGTGGGTTGGGAAATACTTTTGAATAAACGAGGTACAACTTGGCGGAAGTTGTCTGATGCAGATAAAAATAGCGTGGATGAAGATAAAGCGAAGGCATTGTTAGGTGAGTATACAAGTATGATTAAACGCCCTGTTTTAGTGTTTTCTGGGCATGTGGAAGTTGGTTTTTCTGAAGTGGCTTATAAGGCGTTATTTCAATGAAGGTTGCTTGCAATGCCTAGACATCATCATGAGAAGTTGTTTCTACAAGGTGAAGCGGGAAATTTACAGGCACTTTATCAACCCGGCGAAGCTGGAAAACCAGCCATTGTTGTTTGTCATCCGCATCCACTATATGGCGGCACTATGCGCAATAAAGTGGTTTATTGGATTGCTCGCGCCTTTGAAGATAAAGGCTGCGCTGTTTTGCGTTTTAACTTTCGCGGTGTGGAACAATCTGAAGGTGAATGGGATGAAGGCAAGGGCGAGAGTGATGATGTGCTTACAGCCTTGAATTATTTGCAAGAGCAGAATCCTGATTCACCGTTATGGTTGGCAGGCTTCTCATTTGGAACTTATGCTGGCTTAAAAGCTGCAAGGCAAGATCAGCGTGTCGAACGGATGTTCGCGATTGCGCCAGCGGTGAATTTATGGACATTTGATTTTATGCAAGAAGAGGAGCGGCCGCTTACGGTTGTTTCAGGCACAGATGATGAGATTGTACCATTTGAACAGGTGCAATCATGGATAAAAACAATGCCTAAAGCTGTTTGTTTTCATGCGATTGATGGGGCAGGACACTTTTTCCCCCAGCATATGAGTGCTATGACTGATTGTTTGTTGAAGGATAGTTTTTAATCATTCACAATTAAATATGCATCCACATGCGGCGTGTTTTTTTTACTTACCTTCTTTGTGTAATAAGAGAAACCCAGTGATGCCCCCAAAAAACAATATTGGTAACCAAGCCGCATAAGGCGCAGGCAGTTGTTCACTGCTTGCCAATAAACCACTGGCATTGCCGAGTACATAAAAGAGTAAGCCGAGCGTAATGGCTGAAGCCAGCCCCCAAGATCTTGCCGAAACACGGCTGCCCATATTCATGGTAAGCGCCATAGCCAATAGAACCATAACAAAACAAGCACTAGGAGCTGCGAGTTTACGGTGTAATGTGAATGCGAAACTGGTCGAGCTAAGACCAGCTTGTTGTAAGTTATGGGTATATTTATATAGCTGCATAAATGTCATGTGATTGGCACTGGGTGGATCGGCAGTATCAGGGCTAATTTTAGAAGCAAAATGAACGCTTTTTTGATGCCTTAACACCATGCCTTCTTGTTTATCAGGCTCACTTATATAGACATCCTGCAGTAACCATTGCCCATTTTTAAACGTAGCATGACTTGCATCCATTCGTTTTGTCCAAATGCCTTTATGGCTGGTTTCTAACATCATCATTTTAAAGGTTTGGTCATCAAGTGGGGTTAACTGATAAAAACGATTACCATCTTTTAACCACTGAATACCCTGATGTGAGGGCGCTTGATGATGAATAATGACACGCTCCATAACATCCAAACGGCTATTGGTGGTGGGTGTGATCCATTCACCAATTGCTAGCATCAGTCCAGCACCAATAAGCCCAACACATAATATGGGTGTCATAATTTTTTCCATGCCCAAGCCAGCAGCGCGCATGGACACAATTTCATGGTGGTGAGATATCTCAGTAATATAAATGCTTACAGCTATTAATAAAATAACTGGCATGAATTCGGAGATCATAAAGGGTGTTTTTAGTAGTAAATACTCAACCAATAGTGGTACATTCATGCCATGCCCAAGGTAACGGGATTTATCAAATACTTCGATAATTAAAAAAATAGCTAAGAGTGCGAACATCGTACCTGCCGCACGGCTTAGGCAACCATAGAACATCCAGCGAAATAAAATTGGCATGTGGCAAGCCTAACATCGAAAGTGAGGAAGGCATATCTGCTTTGTAAGATAATTTAAGGTGATAGTATATTTTATCGAGTATGCCAGCTTTATGACAGGCAATGGTGCATTGCTCAAATGAGCTGCTACACTGCGCGGATTGCTATTTGATGTATGATAAAACGCGGAGGATTGTATGCCCTGGAATCAAAACCAAAATAATGATAACAACCCATGGGGTAAGAAGCCTTCAGGTGGCGGTTCAAATCAACCCCCGCCGGATCTTGATGAAGTTATGAAACGCTTGAAGGAACGCTTTGGTGGTTTACTGGGCGGTGCAGGTGGCGGAAATAATGGCACACCGAATTTAAGCAGTGGTGGGTTCATGGCAATATTTGCAGTGGCATTTCTACTTTGGGGTGCATCGGGTGTTTATACCGTGGCAGCAGATGAAGAAGCAGTTGTATTGCAGTTTGGTAAGCATGTGGAAACAAAAGGCCCTGGTTTACGTTGGCATTTCCCTTATCCGATTGAAACGGTTGAGAAACTACCTGTGACGCGTGTACAACGTTTGGTGATTGGTGTGCGTGATATGGGAGATGGTCGTCGTCGTCAGCGTTCGCATGAGTCATTGATGCTGACACAAGATGAAAACATCGTTGATATTTCATTCATCGTTCAGTATAAAATTAAGTCTGTAGATAACTATATGTTTAATATTGATGCGCCTGAAAAAACTGTGCGTGATGCTTCTGAATCAGCGATTCGTGAAATTATTGGTCGTACTGTGATTGATGATGTATTGACGACGAAAAAGGCTGAAGTGGAAATTGAAACGCAAACACTTATTCAATCAGTTTTGGATGGCTATAACGCAGGGATTTCTGTCACAAGTGTTAACTTGCAAGATGTAAAACCACCCACTGCTGTAGAGCATGAGTTCAAAGATGTTCAGTCTGCGAAAGAAGATAAAGAGCGGGCTAAAAACGAAGCACAAGCGTATGCCAATGATATTATTCCAAAAGCACGTGGTGAAGCGAAGAAGATGGTTTTGGATGCTGAGGCTTATGAAAAAGCAGCAGTGGATCGTGCACAAGGTGAAGCAAATCGTTTTAATAGTATCTTAAATGCATATAAACTGGCACCTGAAGTGACCCGCAAGCGTATGTATTTGGAAACGATGGAAAGTGTAATGGCGAAAGCAGATAAGGTTATTATTGATAGTAAGGTGGCAGGTAGTGTGTTGCCATATTTACCATTGGATCGAGCATCCAGTAAAGTGGAGGTGAAGTAATGAGCCCAAAACAAACGATATTTGGTATTATTTTAGGCGCGATTGTTGTCTTGATTGGTATGTCGGCTTTTACTGTAGATGAACGTAAACAAGCTTTGGTCTTGCAGTTTGGACAAGCTAAAGATGTGCAAGAAGGTGCAGGTTTGCATTTTAAATTGCCTTGGCAGACGGTGGAGTTTTTTGATAAGCGTTTGTTAGTCAGTGATGCATTACCCAATGAAGTGATTACCAAGGATAAAAAAACCATTGAAGTAGATAACTATACCCGTTGGGAAATTGTTAATCCGCTATTGGTATTTCAGGTGGCGCGTACGCAAAATGGCGTAGCTGCACGTATGCAAGATGTGGTGCGTGGTAAAGTGCGTGAAGTATTAGGTCAACATACGTTGAATGAAATTGTATCAGGTGGTGAAAAAGAGAATCTACGTCGTGAATTGATGGTAACTATTCGTGATCGCGCAGATAAGGATGTGCGCAGCTTGGGTATTAAAGTGATTGATATACGTATCAAACGCGCAGACTTACCTAAAGCGAACTCAGAGAAAGTATTCGATCGTATGAAAGCAGAGCGTCAGCGTATTGCTAAAGAATACCGTTCTGAAGGTGAGGAAGCAGCAAAAGGAATTCGTGCACAAGCAGAAAAAGAACGTAAGGTTTTATTGGCAGAGGCCTATAAAAAATCACAGATTATTCGTGGTCATGCAGATGCGGAAGCAACCAAGGTATATGCTAAAGCGTATCAACGTGATCCGAAATTTTATGCCTTCTCTCGCTCGCTTGAATCGTACAAAAAGTCGATTGTTGAAGGTTCGCGTTTGGTTATTTCACCGAACTCGGAATTTTTCCAATTCTTTGAGAAATCTAGCAAGTAAGCTTAAGACTGTATGCAGGACTTATGGGCAGCCCTTGGTTTGGTGATACTTTTGGAAGGAGCGCTGTATGCGCTATTTCCTAACCAGATGATTGAAATGATGCGGAAGTTGCCAGATATTTCTCCCACAGCCTTACGTGTTATGGGAATTGCTGGTGTGGCACTTGGCTGGTTTGTGGTGCATATGGTGCGCGGTTAAGGTTTCTTCTTAAGATGATAAAATAGCGTTCAATAAAAAAGGCTCCGCATTGCGGAGCCTTTTTTATTTGTCATTCGATGTCTAAAAAAAAGAGGAATGTAAGATCAAATAACGTGAAGTGTACGGCTTTAATATGGTGGGGCGATGAATTGGAAATTAAACTATATGTATGCGAGGTATTTTCTATTTTGAGGGTGTGTAAAAAAGCTAAGTGAGATCAAAAAAAGGCTCCGCATTGCGGAGCCTTTTAAATTTTTCGTCTGGTGTCTAAGGGAGGGAGGGGGGGAGGGCGACACCAGACAATACGAAGCGTACAGGCTCAATATGATGAGACTATGAATTATAAATTAAAATATATTTATGTTGGATGTTTTGAGGGTATGTGGAAAGGATTATTTAGAATTAAAAAAGGCTCCGCAATGCGGAGCCTTTTAAATTTTTCGTCTGATGTCTAAGGGAGGGGAGGAGGGCGACACCAGACAGGATGAAGGGTACAGACTCAGAATGATGAGATAGTGAATTGGATATTAAAATGTATTTATGTTGGATGTTCTGTTGCTTCTATTTTTAGAGTATGCGGAAAGGGTTATGTGGAATTAAAAAAAAAGGCCCCGCAATGCGGAGCCTTTTAAATTTGCCGTCTGATGTCTAAGGGAGGGGAGGAGGGCGACACCAGACAGGATGAAGGGTACGGGATTAGCATGATGAGATAGTGAATTGGATGTTAAAATGTATTTATGTTGGATGTTCTGTTGCTTCTATTTTTAGAGTATGCGGAAAGGGTTATGTGGAATTAAAAAAAGGCTCCGCAATGCGGGGCCTTTTAAATTTGATGTCTGATGTCTAAGGGAGGGGAGGAGGGCGACACCAGACAACAGAAGCGTATAGGTTCAATATGATGAGACTGTGAACTGGATATTAAAATGTATTTATGTTGGATGTTCTAGCTTGCTTCTTTTGATGCCGGTGAAAAGAGTTGTTTAATGTCCATGGCAATACCTAGGGTAGCAGGAATAGAGAACAAGGTGATAAAGGTCGAAAAGAGTAAGCCCCAAGATAGGGCTAATGCCATAGGGGCAACAAAAGGGTCAAATCCTCCCCAGCCATAGGCGGTTGGTAGAAGTCCTACAACCGTGGTAATTGTAGTGAGTAAAACAGCCCTTAGCCGGCGTTTTCCACTTTCAATAACGGCATCGCGCCACGGCTTACCTTGTTCCAGCTCACGCTGAATAAATACCGCGAGCACCAATGATGCATTCACAACAACGCCTGTCAGCGCAACAAAACCCATCATAGCCATAAAAGAAATCGGTTGCCCATGTATAAAAAAGCCAATGACAATACCGATGGCGCCAAAAGGAATGGAGAACATGACCAAGAATGGATAGCTGAGGCGGTTGAATTGAATAGCGAGAATAACAAAAATACCTATTAGCGCGAAAAGAAAACTAAAAATTAGCCCCTGTACGGACTCTTTGCTGCGTTCTTGCTCACCACCCAAGTGGTAATAGATATGTTTTGCATCATTCCCTAGCCACTCAGCTTGACGAGCTTGTACTTGTGCATTCAACTCTTTGGATGTGATAAGCTTTAAATCCACCTCTGCGGAAACATTGATGATGTGATCGCCATTTTTATGGCGAATACTGCTGCTACCAGCGGTCTCTTCAACATGTGCGATACGGAAAAGTGGGATAAGCCCATTACGCTGATTGGGAATTTCCAGTTGCATAAGAGTTTTGATGTCACGTTGTGCATCTTCAGGGTAGCGAATCGTAATGTCGATTTCTTCCTTGCCATGTTTTAAAGTAGAAACACGAATGCCATCAAAGGCTGCTTTGATATGTAAGGCAGCAGTACGTAAATCAATGCCTGCATATGCAGCTTTAGCGCGATCTAGAACAATATGTAACTCTCGTTGCCCTGGTTGCAAATCACTTTCAATCGCAGTCGCGCCAGAGATGCTGTGAAGCAATGTTTCGAGCCGTTTAGCAACACGTTCCTTGGTAGCAGTATCTGATCCACTTATTTCAACCTGCAAGGCACGTCCAACAGGTGGACCCGATGACTGCATAGCAAAGCTTATTTCTAATTCAGGAAACTTCGCGGGCACATTTTTTTCGATACTAGCCATGATCTCATGAGCCGATGTTTGACGCTCTGTAAATGGCGTGAGAATAACACGTACAAAACCAAAGCGATCGCCCACTTGTTTTAGAGCTTCGCGTTGATCAGCGCTATTCTCGCCTGCTACAAGTGTGGTTGTTTCGAGTAATGCAGGGTCAATGTGAGATCGCACTAGCTTGTCGAGTTTGACAAGTTTTTTAAAGGTATCCTCAAGGGTTGTGCCAATAGGCGCGTTAACACGCAAATAAAATTCACTTTCGGCACCTGACGGAAATAATTGGAATTTCATTTGACTGGCCAGTAAGCCCGTCGCAGCCAATGCTAAAATTGTAAGTAAGGCAGTTAAATAGCGTAACTTAACTGCGGTTTTTAGAATTTTTCCGTAAATATTGTTAACCCAGTTAAAAATTACTCGTTCTTTGGGGTGAACATCGGCTCGGGCAAAATCTTTGATATGGTTGGGAAGAATAAATAAAGCCTCAAGCAGTGAAAAACCGAGTAAAACAATAACAACTACTGGAATGGAGTAAATAAATTTACCAATGATTCCATCCATATACATCAGTGGTAAAAATGCGACGATGGTAGTGAGTACGGTTGCTGTGACGGGGCCTGCAAGTTCGGCGGTTCCTTTAATGGCGGACTGTTCAGGGGAAAGTCCCTGCTCCATATGCCAAGTGGTGTTTTCGCCAATAATAATGGCATCATCAACCATCAGCCCCAGTACCATGATAAAACCGAACATGGTTAATAAATTGAGTGTTACGCCAGAAAAATATAGCAGAGCCAAGCCAGAGAAAAAGATGATAGGCAAGCCCCAAGCAGTGGTTAAAGCCACCGCAGGGCGTAAAAAAAGTAATAACGTGAGCATAACAAGAGCTAAGCCAATTGCGCCATTACTGGTTAACACACCCAAGCGTAAGCGCGTGACAATGGATAGATCGTGATAGGTGCGCACTTCCATATGATAATTTTCTGGAATAGTATCTAGGTAGCTTTTGACGCGATCTACTAGGGATATAATATCTTCATTTCCCTTCTTCATCACGATCATATTGATGGCAGGGTCGCCTTGTGCTGCAACAATGCGACGTGGACGCTCTAGCGTAGACTCAACATCCGCAATATCTTTTAAATACAGGCTTTGCCCCAGATCATTGGAGCGTAGCACCAAATTACCAGCATCTTCGGCTGAACGAAACTCGCCTGTAATACGAATAATACGCTGTCCTTGAGAGCCTTTGAGTCGCCCACCAGGAGCATTGATATTCCAGCCTTGAATCAAACCAATAACATCATTGATGGAGATGCGGTTTTGACGCATACGCTCAGGGTCTAAGGTGATACGGATTTCTTCTTTTAAATCACCCTGCACAAACACATGGGACACGCCTTCAAGGTTTAGGACCTCATCTTTGATTTGAGTGCTGATATGCTTTAACTCAAGCGCTGGCACATCACCAAAAACGGTAAAGCTTAAAACGGGGGCTTGTTCGGATTTAATTTCAGAAATGACAGGGTCGCTGGGTAGATCACTGGGTAGAGAGGCTCGGTTAACAGCCTGTTGAATATCGGATACCAAACGTGAACGATCTTGATAATTTGGATCGACCTGTATGGTGATTTGCATGGTCCCTGCGTAGGCGGTAGCATAAATGGTGTTAATACCATCAATACCTTTTAATTCGCGTTCAATTGGGGAGAGCAGAAGGTTTTCTATTTCGTGTGGCGAAGTGCCCGGGTAGACTGCGGAAACAACAACAGTATCAAAATTAACACTGGGAAAAGCCTCGCGCTGAATATGGGTGGCTGCGAAAACACCGCCAAAAAGAAGCATTAACGATAGTAGATTGACGACCAAGCTGCGTCGTGCGAAAAAGGTAATAAGGGATGTCATGGGGCTATATCCAATTGTTGTAAGAGATTGCCTGTGGCCAGTTCAATTTGTTGTTTTGCAAGTTGAATTTGAATGTCTTGTAAGGCTGCTTGTAGTTCGGCATTGCGCAAATCGCCTTCAAACTGGATGAGCGTGGCAGTATCTGAGCGACCATCACGATAACGTTCTAATTCAGTTGTAAATTTTTTATACTCAGCTTGTTCATGTAGTTTGGAAGATGTCTTCATCATTTGACCATTCTGATAAAAGGTGAGTGCTGTACTTAATTCGGTTTTAGTATTTTCAATGGCTTGTTGGCGTTGTAAATGAATGCGTTCACGTTCTAACTCAGTCTTTAGAATCGCTGACCTGGTGCTTTTCCCGCCCAAGGTGTCATGTAATTCAATGCCAATAGATATAAAGCGATTATTTAGGGTAAAACCTTGACCAAATGTGTAACCAGATGAACCTGATAACGAACGGCTGCCGACTTGAGCAATTACATCTACTTGTGTTTCATGTTGGTCATGTGTCAGTGTTAGAGTGGCATCATTGGATGCCTGTTGAGCATCTAACATGCGAAATACAGGGCGCTGCTGCTGAGCTTGCTCTAACCATATGTGCATGGGTTTTACGTTAAGGGTGTTGGGTATGGCGTTTATATCGGTTTGAATCGGTTGATTGGCATCATGCAACATCAAACGATTAAGGGCTGTTATGGTGTTACTAAGTGTTGCTTTAGCATTGGTATAATCCCTTTTTCGGCTAGTGAGTAAAGCTTCAGCTTGACGCCGGTCTGTTTCTTCAATGAGCCCAAATATTTGCCGCTTCTTTTGGTAAGCGAGCAGTTTTTTGGCTCGCATGACTGTTTCTTGAGCGAGTTTTCTAGCAATGACATTGGATGCAACCTGATAATAAAGACTAATGGCTCGGGCTGCCAATTGCTCTTGCTGAGTAGCAACACGCCAGCGCGCAGCTTCTTCGTTATACTGATTACTGCTTAGCTGTTCATTGTAGGTGGGGTTTCCTCGCCCGCGCAGCAATGGATAGCGATAAATTAAATCAATTTGTTGTTGATATGTGGGATTAACGCTTGCCTGAAAGAGGGTGGGGACACTGGCTGGATAGCTAGCTTTTGTGCGGCTGTAATTAAAACTCCCCGTTAATGTTGAACCATTATCCAAAAGCTTAGTGATATTGCCAAAGATAAGCCGCCTGTTATTTCCTGATGCAGCAAAGGGGCTCGTGGTGGGTGATGTTTCATCGGATAGACTGCCCGCCAGCGATATTTTAGGGTCGAGCATGCCTTCAATGTTCTGGCGTTCAATGTGTAAGCTTCGTTCTTGAATACGCGCCAATGCTAAGTCTGGGTGGCTTTTTAAAACAATGTGCAGAACTTCGGACAAAGAAATAGGCTGTGCCATGCTGAACGATGGCAAGAGACATAGGCTAAAGCAGAGCCATAGGGCTTGGATTCTCAACATGAATAACCTCAGTGATAGCGTTCAAGTAGGCGTTTAGAATAAGGCGGGAGATTAAAAATAATAGTTTACAATGTCAATAGTTGATTAAGTTAATTACTTTAGGTAGATTTGTAGCATGAAGAAAAACTTTCAAGTTCAGAGTAGAGGTTTGGGTGCAATCATGCCCTTGATTGGCTGTATGACGAGTCGAGTTCGTTATCAGGTTAGCTGTATTTGCGAGGCTGTGGGTTATAAGTTAACGCCTGAAGAGGCAGATACTTTAATGCTGATCCACCATTGTGAAGGGGTGCCGCAATCTCAACTGGCGAAGATGCTGGGTAAAGATAAGGCTAGTGTTACGAGGCTTATGAATGCTCTGGTGAAAAGTGGGCTTGTTGGTCGGATTCAGGATGAGGATGATCGACGCATTGTGCGAGCCTGTATGACAGATGAGGGGAAGAAAGCCTTTGCGCGTATTTTTCCGCAATTAAAGTCTTTAAGTGAAAAGGTTTTTGAGGGGATACCTGAGTCAGATATTGATCTAGTCAAGCAACTCATTATCCAAATGACCATGAATTTGACTGCGTTGGATGATGATATGTGTAAGGTGCAAGGTAAGGGAGAGCCTTCTAAATAGAGAAGCTTCCCTAGCCTGAATAATTCATAAGTAGTAGTGCATTCTGGTTATTTCTTTGGCTACAAAAAAACTATTCGTCGTTCGTATGCACCGCTATGTATTTCTTTAGAATTCGTTACAAATAAATATGCGGCGCGATCATCACAGAAATTTATAAATTATTCAGGCAGCTTAATTGAAGCTTGCTTATGCGCGTTCGATATACTCGCCATTATCGGTATTAACTTTTATTTTGATGCCTGATTCAACAAAGGGAGGAACCATAATAGAAGCACCTGTTTCAAGTTTACCTGGTTTATATGAACTGGTTGCTGTTTGTCCTTTAATAGATGCGTCACACTCTACAAGCTCAAGAATTACTGTTTTAGGCATCTGAACATTAAGAGGGCGTTCTTCATGAAATTCTACAATAACTTCCATTTCTGGCAATAAATATGGCAGTGCATTTTCTAGCATATCCTTGCCCAGTGTGATTTGATCATATGTTTCGGTATTCATGAAATGATAATCATCACCATCGCAATACAGGTATTGCATTTTTACTTGTGATAATACGGCGCGTTCAACGCGTTCAGTTGAATTGAAACGTTTATTGGTTTTGTTGCCTGTTTCAATATTGCGCATTTCAACTTGCATACACGCCACACCCTTACCTGGTGTAACATGCTGAGTTTTCATAACTCGCCACAAGATATTATCAACCTCTAGGACATGGCCTACGCGAATGCTTGTTGAATTGATTTGCATCATTATTCTCCTATGTAATGTTTGGCTTAGGAAGCCTTTTGAATTATTTTATGCTAGAGTTTACGCAAAGATAGCTTTGAGGTGCGTCTACGACAAGTTGCGTACTGGATTGTTAAATATTGAGAGGCATTTGAAGGAGATTGTTATGCTACGATTGATGATAGGCGCTTTACTGATGACATGTTGTACTGTGGGGGTGGCATACGCGGTAGATGTTTACCAGTGGAAGGATACAGGCGGTATCACCCACTTTACGGATAATGAAATGAGTGTACCAGAAAAATATCGTAAGGCCTCGAAGCGGAATGTGAACAAACTCAGGGTTTCGGGTGGTAGTGAGGGCTGGGGGAGTAACCCCAAAGTTTTAGGGGAGAAAGTTTGGCTTGCTAAGTGTTCATCATGCCACACAATGGGTGGAGATAGTAAAAACAAGTTAGGCTTGGCCTCTTTAGCCGTAAATCAGAAAACCAAATCCCCAGCAACAATTGAAGAGATTATTCCGCAATTACGATTGGCCGCAAATGGCGGCTTAGCAAAGATGCCTCGCCTTGATGCGACTGATAAAGAGTTGAAACAGATCGCGACGTTTATTCTTGGGGTAAAATAAGTGGGAAAAAACACAGGTATTAAAGTGCAAGAGGCTATGGATAATTTTGCAATGAGCCTTGATCATCAGGATGTGTTGAAAATAGCTGATGTAGAAACTTGTATGGAGATGTTTGCAGATTATTTGTTGTATTATTCTGACTTATTCCAAGATGAAGCTGAGTTGGATGATGTGTCATTGGATGAGTGGGAAGCTGCTTTGGAAGGCTATATTGAAAAGTTGTTTGAAGGAGATATGGAGCGTACGGCGGAGTTAGGTGGTTTATTGCTCTCGCAGATTGATGCTGAGCATATCAGAGATTTTCTTGGCTGGTATTTATTGCGGGAACCAGCCATAGATAGTTTGGGTGTGGAATTGTTTGCAACGGTGTTACACGCTTGGGCTGACTTTATGCATGTTAAAGAATGGCTGGATGATGTGGAATATGAAACACTTGTAGATGTCCTTGATGATATTGTATCTGAATCATCACGTGCGACCAAAGTTGCGCATTTATTATTGTATTTTGTGCGTTTGGGAGGCGGTGTTTCACCACGCTTGCGAGGCAAACGTTTCGAGGAATTTGTTGAGGGACATGCACGTATTGATTCGATTGATTTGGATGCCAAGCATGTCTTTATGGGTTTTGATAATCAGGATAAATTGATAGGCCCTGTCAGTCTGCCTTTGGAAATCATGTCTTATTTATGTAAAGGTGATGTGCTGGATGTGGAGTTAGGTAAGCGTGGTGGGCAATGGGTCATGGTTGATATCGGGCCAGTTTACCCAGCATCTGTGTATGTTGAAGCGGATGAATTACAAGTACCTGATAAACTAACATAAATCTGAGCGGTGAAGGAGAGAGGGTGTGCAGGAAAGAATTGCAGTTGTTTTTGATTTTGATGACACCTTGGGTCCAGATAGTACAACAGGGTTTCTTGAGCATGCAGGGTTAAAAGACTTGGATGTTTTTTGGAAACATGTCGGAGGAATGATGGCAGAAGATTGGGATCCTGTGCCTGCTTATTTAACGCATATGATTACTGCTGCCGAGCAGGGGGATATTAGCCCTCTTACGAAACAAGCACTGGCAAGTTGGGGTGAGAAGCTACCGTTGTTTGACGGTGTTAAAGATGTTTTTCCGCATTTAAGGCAGGTAGTGAAAGAGGTGAATCCACGTGTAACACTGGAGTTTTACCTTATTAGTAGCGGTATAGGTGATGTTTTGCGGCATATGCCTGTTGCGCATGAATTTACGGACATTTGGGCATCAGAATTTCATTACGATGATAGTGGCAATGCGATAACTCCCCGTAAAATTATCAGCTTTACAGATAAAACGCGCTATATATTCCAAGTTCAAAAGGGAATTGTTGGTAAAGAGTCGCGTGGTGAGCCTTTTGCTGTGAATAAACGTGTGCCAGCCGATCAAGTGCGTATCCCATTAAATCAAATGGTGTTTGTGGGTGATGGCTACACCGATATCCCATGTTTTTCATTGATTAAACAAAATGGTGGTATTCCCATAGCAGTGTATGATCAACGGCATACGGAAAAATGGGGGAATGCCTTCCAGTTTGTTGCAGATGGCAGGGTCTCAAACTTGCATTCGGCTAATTATCAAAAAGACTCAGATTTAACAAATTTTCTTTCCATGGCGGTACGTAGCCTTGCCGAAAGGATTGCTGTCTCTGCGAGTACTTACCAAGGCTGAAAATACATTATATAAATCAACTATTGTAAATGGCCATGTATTATTTTTTATGCGGCGGAAGTGTGCCTGTGGTCATGGCATGAGCATCGTGTTCATTCATAATGCCTCGTAAAGCATTTAGGCTGTGATGTAGCTTATGTTGCACGCATGCATATAAGGCGTAACCAAAATCAGAATATCGGTTGCGCCAAGCTTGGACAGAATCATTGTTAATCATGAGCAAGCGTAAGGGAGTAATGGCTGAGACTGTTGCCGCATGTGCTTTTTCGGTGATGACGGAAATCTCACCGACTTCATCGCCTGAAGAAAGGCGTGCGAAAACAACCTTCTTGTTCGTATTCTGAGGGTGTTGCATGGATACTTCGGCATCACCGCCTAAAACAACAAACATAAAACGGGTGTCTGTATCGCCTTCATGAAAAAGGACTTTTCCTGGCTCAAGGGATATGAATTGACCGTTGTATAAAATAATTTCGCGAACAGCTTGCGGCAAGGTGCTAAAAATTGGGTTGACTGCCAAAGCACTGGCTGCCGAACGTCGCTCAGCGAGTTGCGTAAAGGAGCGCATAAAGCGTTCATTGGAATTTAGCATGCCGGTGACTTGTTCAATAGGTATTTGATATAATTCACAAGGCTCAATAGTACGAACGTCTGCACCTGCGGGGGCATCGTATAAAATAGATGCCTCACCAAAAATATCGCCCGGAGTAATGGAACCAATTTCAAAAATGGTGTCATCGTGGCGTTTGTTAACGCGCAGAACGCCAGACTTTATCAAATATAAATATTGGACATGTTGTCCTTCAGTAATAACCGCAACATTGGCTGCTATTTCAACAGGAATAGCAATAGAGCGGAAAAAATGAAGCTCATCCGGGAAGAGTAGGGCTAATATTGGGTAAGTACGACCATCAATGTCTTGTAATGGTTCTTCTGTGAATGTATCCATGGTAGTCAAGTATGAATGCAAGCAAGCTTTCTCGCAAGTGGTTGTATGATTTGACTATCCAACATTGACATTCGACTCATGTCGCAACCCTTTGAATTATATGTGACTCTAGCAAATTACGCATTGTCAGTGCGGTGCTGACATGAGTCTTTAAATAGCATAAAGACAAATTATAAGACTCATCATTCAAGCTTAATATTAGATATCGGAGTGATGTTGGTGGTGTTATTATGGTGTGGACGAGATAGCTTTGGCGAATGCCTGAATTACCTGAAGTTGAAGTGGTGCGAACAGGGCTTACAGCTTTATTGCTTGAAAGAAAGGTTGTATCTGCGACTGCATTTCGCGCTGATTTACGTTACCCATTGCCTGATTTTTCATTGCTGCTTGCTTATAAGTTACAAGCTATTCGCCGCCGTTCAAAATATCTGCTATTTGATTTTGACTGTGATGATCTGTCGCCTAAGACCCTTGTTTGGCATTTGGGTATGACAGGGCAATTTCATGTCTTGCCCCAAGATACGCAGGCCGGTTCACATGAGCATGTATGTTTTGATTTTGATGATGGCAGCAGCTTGCGCTATCGTGATGCGCGGCGTTTTGGTTATGCAGGTTTGCTGCCTACGGCTGACTGGCCGCAACATGATTGGTTTAAACGGCTGGGTGTTGAACCATTGCATGATTCTTTTGATGTTGAACTTTTACTATCGTATTGCTGCGGACGCAAAGCACCGATTAAAACACTGATTATGGATGCGCATGTGGTGGTTGGTGTGGGTAATATTTATGCAGCGGAATCATTGTTTTTAGCAGGCATTCATCCTGCGCGCGCGGCGGGGCGTATTTCGAAACGTCGATTGCAAGTATTGGTAAATGCAATTAAAACAACCTTAGCGGCGGCGATACAAGCAGGTGGCAGTAGCATAAGTGATTTTGTGCAGGTGGATGGTAAGCCAGGCTATTTTGCACATACCTTTCATGTGTATGGACGAGAAGGTGAGCCTTGTCCGCATTGCGGTGTGAAAATTCGCAAGCTTACACAGGCAGGGCGTAGTAGTTTTTATTGCCCTCATTGCCAGCATTAATGATGACTTGTTTCGTTTGAAAGGGCGTGAATATATTGAGATATGTTTCA
>Ga0316204_10000790_pt1 | contig 102790 bp, 92 predicted proteins | sample 6monrhotite_MG_2_FD_205661 | JGI IMG/M metagenome (GOLD analysis project Ga0316204, IMG submission 205661) | Microbial mat bacterial communities from mineral coupon in-situ incubated in ocean water Damariscotta River, Maine, United States -... | ecosystem: Environmental > Aquatic > Marine >... | reverse complement strand
CCAAACTGCCGGGACCAACACGCAAGTCATCAGTATCATGCAGCGCTGCGATGACTCGTATACGATACTGGTGCTCCACATCATCAACTTTTTTACCTATCAGCGAACTGTTATCGGGTACCACTACTTCAAAAAGATTATAATTAAGTCCATATACATCCTGGAAATAACTCATGGTGTTACTGCCGGTGGTTCCATTTTCTTTAGTAGCAGATGGTAGAACGAAACGTCCTGCCAATACGAAATAGATAATGCCAGTGGCGACAAGCGCCAGACCTATCGGCGTAACAGAAAACAGTGACCATGTTTCCATTTGTTGGCTGGCAGGCAGGGCTTTGTTAGAAGTAAGAATCAGGTCATTGAGCAGAATCAGAGGGCTCGATCCAACCATGGTGATGGACCCACCCAGAATGGCGCAAAATCCCATGGGCATGAGCAATCGCGACAAGGGCACTCCGGAACGTGCTGAAATACGTGAGACCACTGGCAGGAACAAAGCAGCGGCACCAACATTTTGCATAAACGATGAGATGACGCCGACGGTACTTGAGATGATAGGAATGATACGTGCCTCACCTGTGCCGCCAATTTTCAGAATGAAAGATGCAACCTTACTCATGATACCGGTTTTGTCGAGGCCGGCACCGATGATCATTACTGCAATGATTGACATCACAGCATTAGAGGCAAACCCATCGAATAAATGTTGGGTATCAACCAGGCCTTGCTCTAGCCCCATGAGTGGTGCCAGTAGGCTAGTTAATCCCAATATCACCATCATTGTAATCGCCGTTATATCTACACCGATCACTTCAAATGCAAAGAGGTAAATGGTCATTAACAAGATGGCGCTTACCCAGGCGATTTCAATGGTGGGTACGATGGTTGCAATGTAGAGCGCTGCGACAACGAATATTACAGCAGCGACCCATTGTGTGCGGCTCAAACCCTTGGTTTCTACAATGATACGATCTTCATCGGCTAGACTATTCATAAAATTGTATTCTTTTTTCGGATGGCAGTCCGGCTATTTGAAAGATAAATGACGTAGATTTCCAGCTGCAGATAAGGTCAGATTCACTGGTAACAGTGAAATGTTTAACTAAAGTAATCCGAAAATTCAAACCAACTCCTTTTATTAAGGTACCGCGTGGAGATAAATATACGTCACCACGCGGTCACGGAGGTATTACACCAGATGGCAACTGGCTTTATCACAAAATAAACTATCAAAAAATGGGTATTGCGATTAGGTTATGTTAGTCGCATAAAGGTTAAGAGAAAGTTAAAGAGTTGTTAAGAACTTGTGAGGTAGGTGTATTTCTGCTGTTTATTTGCTCAAAACAACAGCCGGATGATTGTGCCTGCGTCCTCTTGACTGTCTAGATCTATTTTCCAATCATAGCGTTGGCAAATACGTTTCACCAGGGAGAGTCCAATACCTTCACTTCCAGATAATCCTTTGTAATGGCGATCAAAAACCTGTTGAATGTCTTCCTGTGGGATGCCAATGCCCGTATCCATTACTGAAATACCTTTGTCGTCCATTGTAATAGATATATATCCCTTTTCTGTAAAGTAAATAGCATTACGGATAAGGTTGGCAAGTACAACACGTAATAAGTTGCATTCGACTGGCAGGATAGTTTGTACACGAATATCCAGTTTTATTTTGACTGGTTTGTGATGCAATAAATGCTGATGTCCCTCCACAGCTTGTTGCAGTACCTCAGCGACTGCGCAACCAGATTTCACATCCTGATTTTGCTCTTCCCTGGCTAATAGAAGCAGGGCCGAAACCAGTTCGGTCATTTCATGTGCAGATCGTGCAATGCGCTCTACCCGAGTGCGGCGGGCAGCATCTAACCCATTGTCATCCAGTAAAATTTCGGTTGCGCCTTTAATGACAGCTAGTGGTGTACGTAATTCATGACTAACATCGGCTGTGAAAGATTGCTCACGTTCTATAAAATCGCCCAGCCTTAGCAGATAGGCATCAAAATCATGTGCCAGTATCCCCACTTCGTCATGTGGAAAGTCAATGGCCAAGGGTGCGGGATGATCTTCAGGTCGGAGACCTGCTACGCGTAATGCGAGCTCTCTTACCGGTGAGATAACCCGACCTGCCAACCGAAAACCGAGAATAGCAGATAAACATACCATTGCGAGAATGCCTATTCCGAGAAAAAGTTTGAATTGATTTTCACGATGGCGAATCTGTTTGTCGGCATATAGAACGATAAAATGTCGTTCACCACTGAACTTTACTTCTGCGTAGTAACCTTTACCTTCAAATTCTATCTGATGCAGACCGGTATCAAGCTCTTGCAGTTCTTTAGGCGCATTTTTATCGTCGGGATGAATGACGTAGGTACGAATCGTTGTACTGGCAGGTGGCGGTGTATTGTGGTTAGACTCAAAGCGCGCAATATAATCATCAAGTTCGGCAGACAGTGTTTCAGCAACAAGTCGTTCTTCCATACTGATGGTGAGCACATAGAGACCTCCAGCCAGCCCCAGGCTTACCAGTAACCCTAATAGTGCGAAGGCGACGGTAACGCGATAGCGTAGACTAGTCCTGAATTTCATCGGGTGCAGCTAATTGATAGCCCATTCGGTGGACAGTTCTTAGAAGGTGTTTAGTAAAAGGTTTGTCTATCGCTGTGCGTAAAACAGACATATGGGCTCGCAATGCATCACTGTCCGGGCGAACATTACCCCAGATACGTCGTTCAATCTCTTTTCGTGGAACCACACGTGGTGACTGACGTAATAGTAAGGCAAGAATCTTAAGTGGAATGGGTGGTAGTGATATAGATTTGCCATCACGTTCTACGGTCAAAGTGGCTGGATCAAATTTAAGGTCAGCCACACTGAGTAGTTCACGTGACTGTTCTCCGCGCATTCGTCGAACCAATGCTTTCAGGCGTACGTCCAGCTCCTGCATCGCAAAGGGTTTAATCAGATAGTCATCGGCACCACTGGCAAAACCTTCCAGTTTGTCATTTAATGTGTCGCGTGCAGTGAGCATCAGAACAGGCGTGTTGCACCCCTCGTCACGGAGATGACTGCAGACTTCAAGACCATCCATACCTGGCAACATCAGATCGAGTATGATGACATCATACTCATTTTCACGGACAAAGCGTAATCCACTTCGCGCATCATAGGCAGCATCCACAACATAACCCCGTGGCTCAAGAAAATCATAAAGATTGGCTACGAGATCGGGATTGTCTTCGATTACAAGAATATACATTGCTACTGAGTATAACATCAGTTTTCGATATTCTTGATAGTTTCGAATTCCCGTTAAGACTATTTTCAATAGATTTATTGAAATATTTTGTCATGCAATCACCTGTTTGTGCTATTCATTGTGATTTTTATCTGAAAATAATTATTACAATAAAGCAATGGGTTAGCCTTATATTTATCCAGGTGGTTTAGCGCGCATCACTATTTCGAAAAAATGGTTACTGAAATTTCTACATCTTCCGTTAATTATGCTCTATTTTGGGTAAAGAATGACTATTAGAAAAGATCATTTACCAAGAAATCATAATATGCCGATAACAAATACACCTGCCAACATCAGGCTTGCAGCAAATAAATGCATGGCAAGGTGTCGTTCCTTGAAAAATAATACACCAAAAATAATACCAAACAGCACGCTAGACCGTTTGACTGAAATCATATAAGCCACTTCAATCTGTTCAAGTGCCAAAAAATGAAGGAAAACCATGATTGCCATTAAAGCAGCAACAAAAAATCCTGGTATAAGATTTTTCCGTATAGCACTGGCACTGTGTTTACCAAACATCAATATGACGACAAGACCGACACAAGCAAAATAGAAACTACCGAGTTGAGATGCGGGCATATAGGCCATCAGAACTTTCCCACCGCTGGAAGTAAGGCTGTAAATTATTGCCGCCAACAGCATATAACGAGCACCCGCATTTCTAAAGATGGACTTTAAGGGATCAAAGATATTGCGTAGTGATACTTTACCAATTTCAGGTACATTCAATAACCAGGCACCTGTGACAACTAACAGAATCCCAATCAAACCTGAAAGACCGATTTGCTCACCTAGGAAGAACTGGGCGGAGAATATCGCAAATACCGGGGTGAAAGTCAGATACGGAACTGTCAATGAAAGTGGGTAATCTCGAATGGCTTTCATATAGAAAACCATCGCCGTAATTTCAGCCGGGATAAGAATAGCCATCCACAGCCAGAATTCCCATGGCAAATTATGCAATGGTGCGCTAAATGCCTGGGGTAACATTAGCAAACCTGCGAAGCCCAGACGAATAACGGTTAAGGAACGAATATCCAGATGACTCAGGGTCTTTTTAGCAACAGCATCGGAGGCGGCAAGAGCAAATGCGCAAAACAGGGTAAGGGTTAGCCAATACATGTTATAGGTTGAGAATAACTCGGTTAGCTTGTGTGTTATCTACTTTACAACAACTGGCTATAAACTACACCATGGCATATTTATGTAAACGATTGTTTGAGACAGGATGGCACGGCATGTCGGCACACACGCCGTGCCAAATTAATGTAAAGATATCAAAAGATCAGCGTTTGCCACCCCCGCCAGAGCCCATGCCACCACCCTTCTCCATGCCATGACCAGGACCCATACCAGCACCACTAGCGGGTGGTTCGTCTGGTAGTTTCATATTCCGTACCTTGGCTCTTTCTTTCATCATAACGTGATGTTCATTTCGTATGCGTTCGCGCTCCATGGATGTTTTTGCGTTGCTGTATTTTTTACGATACTCGAATCGTTCTTGTTGCGTCATGAGTTGACTGCCGTAAATCTGATCTTGGTCAGCAGCAAATAGTGGCCCGGTAGGTACAGCTAACAAGGCCACCGTTAAAGTAGACATAATCAATGTTTGTTTCATCATTATTAACTCCTTGTATAATAAGGTTGATTCAATTAGCGAGCGTGTCACGACAATCAGTTCTGTGGCAATGCTAACGCTATCCATTACTATAGATTCAATCGAGACTTTTACCAGCCGATTCCTTGATAATAATAATTAATACGATCACCACTTCAACAAAGTGTAACTAAATGGCAGGACACAGAGGTAATCAGTATTAACATCAGTTAATTACTATTTTCCGATTCCTCTGGGTGATCAGCGTGGGTCGCTGATAAGTGCTGCACAACTGGTATTAGGTTATTAAATGAGTGGTTTTCTAAATACCATATATATTAAATAATCTTATTTCATTAATCTTCAGCATCACTTTTATCAGAAGGTAATGTTTTCGTTTCTCCCTTGATATGTACGTCTCGTTGCGGGAACGGAATCTCGATACCGTTTTCACGGAATGCCTGGTCAATGGCAAAGTTCAGGTCGCTTAATACCTGTATTCGACTATCAATGTTGCGAATAAAACAACGCAGTTCAAAATTCAATGAGCTATCACCAAATTCTAGAAATAAAACACTTGTTTTATAATTATTGTTATTATGAATGACATCCGGATGTTGTTTAGCGATATCATAGAGTATGTCTTTTATTTTTTGCGTATCAGATCCATAAGCCACACCAACTTTAACCCTGATCCTGCCTCTGAGGTCGTACAACATCCAGTTAGTAACCTGGTTGGAAATCATGTCTGAATTAGGCACGATGACATCCGCTCGATCAAAAGTTTGAATCTGTGTGGAACGTATGCGTATTTTTTTTACATAACCTTCAGTATTACCAACCATGATCCAGTCCCCTGTTTTTACTGGACGCTCAAACAACAAGATTAAACCCGAAACAAAATTATTAACGATATTTTGCAAGCCAAAACCGATACCAACAGAAAGTGCGCCGGCAATAATGGCAAGATTTGTAAATGTAAAGCCAGAGATCCCAAGCGCAACGATGATCGCGGCTGCCATGCCGATATAACCGACCATAGTAGCCATGGCTTCACGCGCACCCCGCTCCATGCGCATTCGTGCCCCCAGATACTTTTCAAACCTTACTTTGAACCAGCTACTAAAGAGATAAAATATAAAAAATGTGACTATTGCCCAGAAGATTCTTTCAGGAATAATTTTGAGCGACCCAACGGCGAAACCTTCTGTTAGTATCACGTATACTTGCTGTAGTGTGGCTTCAGGTAACCCAACTACGCGCAGTAAAATATACAGAAACGTACTCCACAATAACAAACCAGTTAAAAAACGCATCCATGGCAACCAATTAAGCGCAGAGCCGGGGCTTATCCCCATAACATTTCGTAATTTTGTTTGCCAGCTTTTATCCCCACCTTCAAGGCCGTTATAGATATCACCGAAGAGTCTTCGTAAAAACATCAATAATGAAAAGGCAATAAGAATACCAACAGAAACTCTGGAAATCGTTGCAGAGAGATTGCGATAACCAGTAAGTTCAGAGATCAAAGCAACAAAAATAGCTGCAACAAAAAGTAGACGTAACCAGGACAAGTTATCTAAAGATGATATTTTACCGAGTACTCTTGAAAGAGAAACCAGCATTACGAAAAACAAGACAGCAAAAATACTACGCGCAAAATAAAACATTTCATTCGAGAGCACACCTCGAATAGAAGAAGAAAAAAGAATGAGGGCGATAAACAACATTAATAAAAGCAAACGAAAGCGACTGGCTATTGAACAGGCAAGGCGACGTTCATCGACAAGAAATGAGCTTGCAGGTTCTCTGGGAACTAACAAGAACTCGATCAGCGCCAAAAAACTAAAAAATATCGGAAGACCATAGATGAATAGTAAGTAGAATGATGTGTAAGCCTGTTCGCCATCCGAAACCAGTCTAAAACCGAATGCAAGTATGGTTGTAGTGGTTAGATATGGTAGCCAGCGCGTGACTGTTACCGAGAGCGCGCAGGCGAATTGATCAGAAAAGAATTCACCCCATTCGTGGTTTTTAACCCATACCTTCAGTTTTCGCATGAAAACAATAGAGAGCATGAGTACAAACACAGCAACGGCAATAATATAAATTATTTTATCTGTATGTGATTCTTTAAGTCCAACAGGTTGGGTAACGATTTTCTTCACCCCTTCTACCCAATGTCCTGGCTTCGCAAAACCTTTCTGTATAAGGATCGCTATATTAGATGTTCGAGCCATCATGTGTGTTCTTAACATTTCAGCAAGGCGATCAGCATAATTTTTACTAACATCGTCTAACCTCAAGATAAGCAAGCGAAGTTTGGAACTCCGTTTCTCGTGTTCTGTTTTGCTGGTCTCCAATTCTTTTCGTTTTTTGGCTACATCTGCTGGTTCTTTTTTAATTGGTTGACCAAGACTGGTAAGATCATGAGTTGTTTTTTCGATCTGCTTGGCTTCTTTGTCAAGTAACTCGGCAAGTTTGGTGCGCAGATCTCCCAGATTACGTATTGCGTTTTTTAACTCACTTTCTTGTACGACCTTTGCCTTGACTCGCCCCTCAAATTTCTTCAGCTGATTTTCGATATCGTCTGATTTGTTTGCTGCCATCGTATATGCGGGAAAAACGCATATCAGGATTAATATTAATCTAAATAAATTACATACCATGACTACTCTCGATAATATGACAAATTAATTATGAAATTTTAAAGGACGTGTTGCTTATAATACTATAGATTCTACGATTTTTCGGGTTTTTACTGTATTTAAACATGGGTTACACTAAAAAATCATGTCTACCTGGAGATAATTTAGAGTACTTTGAAGGCTTGAAGAGCATATAAAATAATATAATATGCAACCTGTATGCCTAATATTTAAACAGTTGAACTGGTTGGTTATTACAGAGGTTAAATTATTATAACTGCATAAAAAAAGCCGGCGTTAGCCGGCTCAAAGGTGTAAGGCCAGCATCTCTGACCTAAGGGAGTCATTAACGTAAAATATTCAATCTACACGATTGAGTAATTGATGTTCAATTTGTTCCTCAGCCATATACCAATCCAACTCAGGGTCACCATCCCTGAAATTTCTGAGTTCAGCATTATAGTAAGCCGCCTCTGCTATCATTTCGTAACGCTCCTGCTCAGATGGTTCATCAATGTTGGTTATGTTCAAGGATGGTTTTGTGGCTTGTGCGGTGGATTTACTGCTACTCATAAATACTCCTGTACAGCTATTTAACATATTGGTTGGTAGCCTAGTCGGACATCAGTAATGAAATTATAATGGTTAGTAAGCCTAATGCTAATAATATGGGTACGACATACTGATCATTGTTTTTAGTCTGCCTGTTTAATTCTGTAGCAGAATATTCTTTAACTTGCACATGTTGATCCATACTGATAATCCCATTCATAATAGCCTTTCTCCTGATTGTTACCGAGTGTAACTTGTCTTTACAAGTGCCTTTAAGCTGCTCAAATATAGACTGGATATACATAATAATAGGGGCTAACATTTAAAATTAAAATACGTAGAATTACTTAATCTGAAATGCTAAAAATTGAAGAATTATTTAAGTTGATTATTGACGATCTCTCACTTGATTGGTGTAACTTGTGTATCAGAATAAGGTATTATGAAAGCTACTATTATAAATAATGATTGTTGATTATTTAGTAAAGCAATTATCTTACAACATCTTTAAACTATGTTGTAACAGCAAAGGACTTATGTCGTGCATTATTTTCTAAAAATGTTTGGCAATCTTTTTAAATCCATCACGTATTTCTTCTCCTAATAGTTTTGCAGCCTCTCCGATATCCCTGGATGCTTCGGCAGTAACGCCACCTAATTCTTTGGCTTTGCTTTCGAGTTTCTCCAGTTTGCTTTCTATCTTGTCCCACTCGTCACTCGCATCAAGCTTGGCTAGATGTAGTTTAACCTGCAATTCATCACGTTGTTGTTTAAGATTATCGATCATCTCATCAATATGTGATTTAATATCGTTCATGTTGTACCCCTCAATTCAATATTAATTAGTGCTTAATACGATATTAGTATAGCTTGAAGTATGATTTTATGCACTGTCCTAGGTTATAGCAATGGGGGGGATATAAAAAGGTCGGCATAAGCCGACCCAGGAAGTTTGAGTGAATGGCATACACACTCATATCACATCACCACCAAGTGATCAGTCAGACGAAATATTTTAAACAGCATTATTTCTAGTCAATCTTAATCTCGCGACGTTTTGTTTCATTCAATTTAGTCAGGGTCAATTCCAGAACACCATCCTTGTATTTAGCCTTTACCTTATCCTCGTTTATATCAGCAGGTAGAGACAAGGTTCGTGAATATGATTCGCTTGATATTTCGCAACGATAGTAGTCGCCCTTTTCTTCTTTTTCTTCGCGTCTCGCACTACCCTTAATTGTCACCGTATTTTTGGTTACAGATACATCAATATCTTTCTTGTCGACACCGGGGAGTTCAGCCTTGACAAAAATTTCGCCATCCCTGTCAATAACATCAACTTTCGGCATTTTGCCTTCAAATGGCACCATCATTTCGCTACGTGATGGCCATGACTTTTTGAGTGGATGTAACCAACCCTGTAAATAATTATTTTCAAACATCCTTTCCATTTCTTCAAATGGATTCCAGGCTCTTATTGCAGAGGGCTGAGATTTTTCAATGTCTTTACCGGTTTTTAGCTTGCTGACCTTGCTCATGACATGTTCTCCTTTTAAAAATATATTTAACAGTCAATGCGGAAAATAACACCAATGTGCACTGATAAATATCCGTATATTTACCTATATAATAACCAGTAAAATTGTGCAGATGTTTTTTTGGAAAAAACAAGAAGAAGGTGTTAATTGTAGACCCCGATTGTTACATGAGTTCTATATATTAAATTAATCAGGTGTAAAATTTGGCTAAGCAACCCTGGGAATACTGTCACCAGTAATGAATTTTTTCAGGTGGTGATTTAGGATTATTCGGTGCATGAAATTAACATTGGAAGAACTTCTAATGTTTTTTCTTTATATTCATAGAAGTTCTGGTGAAGCGCGTAACGCTAACCGCACCAGATCAGACAGGTTGTTAGCTTCTAACTTACGCATAATATTTGCTCGATGCACTTCCACTGTCCTGGGGCTAATATTCAATTCCCTGGCGATTTCTTTGTTCGTGTTACCCGTAACCAGCACATTCATGATTTCATGTTCACGTGCTGTTAATTGTGAAACCAGTTGTTGCGCATGTTTGTCGTTAGCCTGGTTCTGATCATGCTGTTGTTCTATCTCGAAACAGCGTCGGATACTTACCAAAAGGGATTCATTTTTGAAGGGTTTTTCATAAAATTCAATGGCCCCATATTTCATTGCTTGAACCGCCATCGGTATATCACTATGCCCGGTAAGAAAAATAATCGGGATGTGACTATTTTGTAATTGCAATTGTTGCTGTAATTCAAGACCCGACATACCTGGCATACGTACATCTAAAATCAAGGCGCCGATTTTTGTTTTCGGCATTTTCTCAAGAAACTCCTGCGCACTCGAATAAGCTATGGCAGGTATCTCTTCGCTTTTCAGTAAGAAAAGCAGTGCCATTTGAATAGCTGTATCATCATCTACTATGCATACAGTCGGTAAGGTATTAGACATCATTAATCATCCTCATTATTAATGGGTAAACTAAAGTGAAAGTTTGCACCGCCATCAAGGTTGTTAGTTACCCATAACTCACCTCCATGGTTACTGATGATTGATTTGCATATGGATAACCCCATCCCGGTGCCATCTTCCTTGGTTGTATAAAAAGACTCAAATATACGACTAATCGATTTCGGGCTAATGCCTGGTCCGGTATCTGATATGGACACTTTGACCATATCATTTTTTGTGGTTTTCACTGTTATTTTCATATGCTGATTATGAGTTTTGCTCTGAGTCATCGCCTCGATAGCATTACGTACGAGATTAAGTATAACCTGTTCAATCAGTACCTTATTTGCCATGATCAATGGTAAGGATTCTGCCAGGTTCATCTGCAGTGAAATACCATGGTAACGCGTTTCTACTTCAATCAAATGAGCGACATTTTTTATCAGCTGATTAATGTCAACACTTGACCGATGGGCCTGTTTCTTACTCGCAAATATCCTTAGTTCACGTATGATGTCTCCTGCGCGTGCTGCCTGCAGGTTTATTTCTTTGAGTGTTGTAGCAATATCTTCGAGTTGCCAGTTGTCTTGATTAAGCAGGCGTTGGCAGGTTTCACTGAAACTGGCAATAGCGGCGAGTGGCTGGTTAAGCTCATGTGCTATTTCAGTCGCCATTTCGCCCATGGTGCTGAGCCGGGACATATGAAATAAATCCAGCATATGACGACTACCAGCTTCCTGCAAACGTGTACTATCTGTAATGTCAATACCGCTACAAATAATGTATTTTATCTTTCCTGATTCATCAAATAAAACGGTATTTATCCAGTCGATAAGTATTGATGTTCCCTCTCGAGTCAGCCAATGGCCCTGATAGGTGTTTGATGGATGTTCGATGCTCAGATTATCAATCGTGGTCTTGGCAGTCTCCACTTCATTCTCAGGTAGAAAATATTCCCATGCAGATTTTCCATAAACATCAATCGCTGAATAACCGGTGGCTTGCTCTGCAGCACGATTAAATCCAACCATATTTCCATTTTCATCCAAAACCACTACCAGTGCACTTATTGTGTCCAGTACAGTAGTAATAAACTCGTTTTCCTGACGTAATAATTCTTGCGTTTGTATACGTGCCCGTACCTCGCCTTTAAGAATAGCCCGGGATTTTTTTAATTCACTAGTACGTTGAGCGACACGTTCTTCAACTTCAGCATCAATATTTTCAAGCTCTTTTTCTACCAGGACGCGTTCAGTAATATCAAGAAATGAACCGACCAAGCGGTCAGACTCATGCTCCCTGTCGGTTATGATGTCGCCTTGTGAAAGTACATATCTGACCTCTCCATCCGGCCGAACAATGCGTTTGATAACTTCATATCTTTGTTTATTTTCTATTGCTTGCTGGATTGCTGACCGTACACGCTCGCGATCGTCTGGATGGATAAGCTGCAGCCCATTTTCAGCGGTGGCTGTGATTGATCCTGGTTCGAGACCGCATATACGGTAAAATTCATCTGACCAGGAACCTTTTCTTGTCTTTAAGTCTATTTCCCAGCTACCCAAATGAGCAGTTCTTTGGGCATTTTCGAAATTGCTTGTTATTCGCTGTAATTGATTCTGGGATTTTTTCAACTGACGGGTGAAACGGATTGAATGTGCCAACAAGAATGGGGTCTCATGAGCTTTTACCAAATAATCCAATGCGCCTGCAGTCAATGCCTGACGGGCCATGTCTGCATCCATGACATCGGCCAGTACAATAATTGGCATATTCGGGTATTTGCCGAATAATTTTTCAAGTAACTGAAGGCTATGAGGCGGAGAAAAATCATTAATCAGTATAACGTCAATGGCATGATCGTCGAGCTGATTTATGGCTGTTTTATAATCCGTTGATTGATAAATATGGATTTGCTTATCAAGAAACTCGCTTAATGTTTTCTTCATCCAGGCATCAGCGTTATTATTATTACTACTTGATATCAACAAAATATTCAATGGCGCACCACAATTACAACTCGTTTATGTTCGTAACACTATTGTTACATTATTACCCCCTTTAATCATAGCGTTAAATAGTAAAATACAAAGTTGCTGCAACCGGATAGCCTTACAGGTACGTATAACTACGTACAAAATACCAGTCAATAATGGCTGCATTGGCTATGAACTTGTCAATACATGATACGAGGCTTGGGATTTCTCTGGGTACACAGGAACAGCAAAGAGACAGTAAACTGGTATATAGAATTCAATGAGTTGCATAATCGCATATCCGGTATGGTGTTTTTATCAATGCTTTACCCGGTATAGCTTTCGCTAGTGCAAAAGGTTGACTTTTTTGACATACTGAATTATCCAATTTAAGTCGAATAAAACAGATGACCGATAAAAATAGCTCCACTAAAACCAGCCGCAAGAAGAAAAGGTTGGCTGAGAAAAAACACAGGCCGTCTTCCAACGCTTTTATTGACAAGACATCAGAGCGGAGTAACAAAAAATCTTTCCCGATTGTTGGATTAGGTGCCTCTGCAGGTGGCCTGGAGGCATTCGAGTCATTTATTGGCGCCCTGCCGGAAGATAGTGGCATGGCTTGTATTCTGGTCTCTCACCTTGATCCATACCATGTCAGTTTGTTACCCGAATTATTACAGAAAAACACACGGATACCCGTTCACCAGATCACGGATGGCACCAAGGTAGAACCCAATAATATTTACGTGATCCCGCCTAATAAGGAACTGTACATCCTTCATGGCGTACTGCAGTTGGTCGATCTCACACAACCTCGTGGTTTTAATTTACCGATTGATTCTTTTTTTCGTAGTCTGTCCGAAGATCAAGGCCCGAATGCTATCGGTATCATTTTATCCGGCACAGGCACCGATGGCACGCTCGGATTGAAGGCAATCAAGGGAGAGCTGGGGCTCGTTATGGTGCAGGATGAGAAATCAGCAAAATATGACGGTATGCCAAGGAGCGCTATCTCTACCGGGCTGGCTGATTATGTTTTGCCCGCGGATAAAATGCCGGCGCAATTATTAGCATATACACAATATACAATAAAGCATAAATCAACACCCAATATTGACTCTAAAACACCGCTTATGCCCGATGTTTTGCAAAAGATCTTTATCATACTACGCAGCCAGACAGGGCATGATTTTTCTCAGTACAAAAAAAACACAATATATCGGCGTATTGAACGACGCATGAACTTGCACCAGATGAATGATCTTAATGAGTATTTAGCTTTTATTCAGCACAGTGATCGAGAGGCAAATAACCTATATAAGGAATTGCTTATCGGCGTTACCAATTTCTTTCGTGACCCGGAGGCATTCGAGGTATTACAGAATAAAATCCTGCCGGATGTACTAGCTGGTAAACCAGACGGTTATACCCTTCGAGTGTGGGTATCGGGTTGTAGTACCGGTGAGGAAGCCTACTCTATTGCTATCTTGTTAAAAGAATATATGGAGCATAATAAACACAACTTCAATGTACAAATATTCGGCACCGATATTGACGAGGATGCAGTCAATACTGCACGTGCCGGGATTTACCCCAAAAGCATTATAGCCGATGTGGGGGCGACACGGCTAAAACGTAACTTTACAGAAGAACAGAATGGTCAGTACAAGATTAATAAAAGTATCCGGGAAATGCTGGTTTTTGCTACACAGAATATTATCAAAGACCCGCCGTTCACTAAAATGGATCTGCTATGTTGCCGTAACCTGCTCATCTATTTCGGCCCCGAGTTACAGAAAAAATTGTTACCTGCGTTCTATTACAGCTTGAAGCCAGACGGTATTTTGTTTCTGGGTTCTTCCGAGACCATTGGCCAGTCTACTGATTTGTTCTTGCCCTTAGACCAAAAGTGGAAAATTTTTCAACGAAAATCAATGTTAGATGGAACGCGACTGGCAATGGAATTTTCACCCCGATATGCTATTGCACAAGAGTCGGAAAATACGGGCACCGCGATTGTTAAAAATGCAGAAGAACTGAGTGCGTTACAGCTAATCGAAACCATACTCAAGGAAAGCGATGCCCCGCCAAGTGCCATCATCGATAGCGGCAGTAACATTGTATACATACACGGGCATATTGGTGACTACCTTGAACCTGCCGAAGGCAAGATAAACACCAATATTATTGAGATGGCCCGCCCGGGGCTAAAATCAGAGCTTGCTGCGTCTATTCGTAAGGTCGGCCTGCATAAACAGGCCGTTAGTTGTAATGGGCTTCGCGTACCGCATAACGATGGATATTTGAGTGTTGATCTAACTGTCAAACCGATAATGGAACAAAGTAATATTCATGGAATGATGATGGTTATTTTTCAATCCTCCTCAAGTTCAACAGTCTCGAAACAAAAACCTGAAAAAAAACCTGCTATCAGCACCTCGGGGAAGTCGGTTATCGAGCTTGAGGAGGATCTGCGTTATACCAAGGAGACCTTGCAAACAACCATTGAAGAACTGGAAACCTCTAACGAAGAACTCAAATCGACCAACGAGGAGTTGCAATCCACCAACGAAGAGCTGCAATCCACTAATGAGGAACTGGAAACCTCAAAAGAAGAATTGCAATCACTCAATGAAGAGTCTGCAACTGTTAATGTTGAATTGCAGAGCCGCATTGATGAGTTATCTCAATCCAATGATGATATGAAAAATCTGTTGGAGAGTACCGAGGTCGCGACCATATTTCTGGATAGTGATTTAAATATCAGGCGTTTCACTAAAAAGGCAACTGATATCATTCCATTGGTAGAGATTGATTCAGGACGACCGCTGAATCATTTTGCATCAAATATTATTGATGCTGACTTGTCTAAATATGCGTCCAAAGTCTTGGACGATCTGATTATTACGGAAAAAGAAGTTCAAAGTAAAAATGGAAAGACTTATCTGTTACGCATACGCCCATACCGAACAGTTAATAATATCATTGATGGTGTCGTGTTAACTTTTTATGACGTAACTCAGAGAAAACATTCAGAATCTGAACTGAAACAGAGTGAGTCCAGACTATTGAGCGGATTTCAGGCCACTAATGATGCCGTCTGGGACTATAATCTGGTCGAAGACTCATTATGGTGGAACCCAGGTTACAACGACTTGTTCGGAAAACAGCCTGCCACTACGAAAAATAGCTGGCAGTGGCGTATGGAACATGTACACCCGGATGAACGTGACAAGGTTGTGGCGTCTATTCAAACAGCAATTAATGGTAAGGAAGATCACTGGAAATATAAATTTCGCTATCGTCTGGAAAACGGAAACTATGCCATTGTTATTGACCGCGCCTATATAACGCGAGATGAAGATGGTCGCGCAACCCGTATGTTGGGTGCCATGCTTGATATTACCCCAGACAATAAATAAGGGTTTTATAGGCAGTTAGCATATTATTGTATGCAGGGACTGTTATTTACATCTATGTATTCTTACCTATTTTACATAAATTAGTAATATGTTAGCTTAAACTGGTTATTTCTTTTATTAATCGTTGCAAATTTGTATTGGTTGACAGTGAAAATAAAATGTTATTGAAAGAGTTACGACAGCTTGCAGAAGAGAAACTCAAACACAGTCACAAACCTGTAGTGGCTGAAGAACTGTCAGAGTATGATAGTCAACGGCTGTATCACGAACTACGTACACACCAGATTGAGTTAGAGTTGCAAAACGATGAATTGCGCCGAACCCAGCAGGCGCTTTTGGAATCACGCGACCGTTATGCAAGTCTCTATCATTCAGCTCCCATTGGTTATGTAACACTGAGTAAAGAAGGTAATGTTGTCGATACAAATAATAAATTTGCTCAAATACTTGGTTTGGCCGCTGCTGAAATTATTCATAAATCTTTCTCAAAATTTGTTGATACAGAAGACCAGGACAGCCTCTACCTGTTGCTACGCAGACTGATTACGACTAATAAAAATCAATCTTGTGAATTACGCTTACGTGATCATGCAGGTGAACAACATTGGGTTAGAATAGATTGCAATGCAACCATGAAAAATGATGATGTTACTCAAGTCAGGGCATCTATAAGCGATATCAGTTCACTCAAACAAACTGAACAGCTACTTAAACAATCACAGGGTACACTAGAGAATCGGATTGTAGAGCGTACAGAGGAGCTTGAAAAAGCTAAAGCAATCGCTGAACAAACCTGTCAGTCAAAATCCGATTTTCTTTCATACATGTCCCATGAATTAGGTACACCCATGAATTCCATTATAGGTTTTGCGCAAATATTGGAAATGAAGTCAGAAAATGAACTAAAAGAACTAGCGACTCACATCCTTAGCAGTGGTCAGCATATGCTGTCTTTGGTCAATGACTTGCTGGATTTATCCAGGATTGAGTCCGGAAAATATAACCTGGACATAACGAGTGTCGATCTTCCTACAATAATACGTGAGTGCTTATCCATTATTGAGCCTCTAGCGGAACAAAATCAGATAGTAATCAATGATCATATTAGCTCTCTGGGTGCACACAGTATTAGAGCGGATCACAGAAGTCTGCTACAAGCACTTATTAATCTGATGTCCAATGCAGTCAAATACACTGCTGCAGGTGGAAAGATTACATTGTTGTGCAGGAATATAAGTGGGATAAGAATCAGGCTTTGCATCGAAGATACCGGCCTGGGTATTGCCGACGATGAACTTGAAAATATTTTTGAACCGTTCTATAGACTTGACGATAATATAAGCACTGAAGGAACAGGTATTGGCCTTGCGATTACACGTAGGCTTGTTGAAATGATGGGGGGCGCTATAGGCGTTGAAAGTACGCCTGGCAAGGGTAGCATTTTCTGGATAGAGATGGACAATGCAATGTTGGCGGATAAGCCAGGTAACACAAAATAATAATATTTCGATATTAACTCGCGCGTATTTTTTCTACTCAGCTTTCTACAATAATATATCACAGACCATGACTGTACTTTCATGATAGAGGTTGCGATTATGACATCTGTATCCGAAACTATAATGTAGTTTGTTTACTCAACTTTCTAGGGGTGACTATATTGTAAGCTGTATGTATTATTATTGTAGAATCAGATACTCATTAAAAACTAAAATATAAGAGAGACTATTCAGCCTCTTGCTTATAATTTAATCTTAAATATTTACAATATTAGGGATTGGTAATATACTTCGGTATTGAGCTTATCAATACAATCAGCTTTGATAACAATTTAAAAGCCCACTAACAATATCATTTCATAATATCTTACAACTGATAATTGGTCGAATTATTATTGCAAGCTATTGTTTTTTATAGGTATATTACTAATTAAGGCACTACCCGATAATGCATTTAAATCTAAGTATGATATTCCCGTTTTTAAGTTGGTTTAAATTAGTCACAAAAAATACTATTCGCGCCGACATCATAGCTGGTCTAACTGGGGCTGTCATCGTGCTTCCACAAGGGATAGCATTTGCAACGATAGCGGGACTACCGCCTCAATATGGGCTCTATACTGCGATGGTTACACCTATTGTTGCCGCATTATTCGGTTCATCATTCCATTTAATATCCGGGCCAACAACTGCCATATCGATTGTTATTTTCTCGGCGATTAGTCATCATGCCGTACCTGGAACACCAGAATTTATATCACTGGTATTAACGATTACCTTTCTTGCAGGTGTATTTCAGCTGGCTTTTGGGCTCGCACGCCTGGGAACGCTCGTAAATTTTGTCTCACATACAGTCGTTATAGGATTTACTGCAGGTGCAGCAATTCTGATTGCTACCAGTCAAATGAAAAATGTTTTGGGTATTCTTATCCCGAAAGGAGAATCATTTTTTCATACATGGGTCGATATCTTCAATGGGTTTAGTAGCATTAATATGTATATATTTATTATTGCTAGTTCAACTTTGTTGTCCGCAATCATTATTAAACGTTTTTTTCCAAAAGCACCCAATCTATTGGCAGGATTGATTATTGGTAGCATTATTGCGCTTTTGTTTGATGCTCCGGAATACAATGTGAAGTTAATTGGTGAGATACCAGCACACCTACCACCCTTATCGATGCCTGATTTTTCGTTTGCTTCCATTAAAATGCTTGCGCCAGAGGCATTTGCTGTTGCCCTGCTGGGGTTAATCGAAGCAGTTTCAATTAGCCGTTCTATAGCAACAAAATCAAATCAACGTATTAATTCAAATCAGGAATTTATTGGTCAGGGTCTTTCAAACATAACAGGCAGTTTTTTTTCGAGTTATGCAGGTTCAGGATCATTTACACGATCAGGCATTAATTATACAGCGGGTGCAAAGACACCACTGTCAGCAATATTTGCAGCCATTATTCTTATGCTGATAATCCTGCTTATTGCACCTCTAACAGCGTATTTGCCTGTTGCAGCCATGGGCGGTGTTATTCTGGTCGTGGCTTATAACCTGATTGATATACATCATATAAAAATGATACTTAAAAATAGTCAATCAGAAACAGCTATCCTGTTGACAACCTTTTTCTCTACACTTTTCCTGGAGTTGGAGTTTGCGATTTATTTAGGTGTGTTATTGTCTCTGATTGTATTTTTAGCAAGAACATCTACACCTGAGATCATCACGCTTGCACTTGATGAAGATACTGATAAAGGAAAGAAATGCTTAATCAATATCAATAAAAAACCAGTAAATGCATGCCCGCAATTGAAGATCATTCGAATTGACATGTCGATATACTTTGGCTCACTTAATCATGTACAAAATAGAATACATCAGATTGTTGAGCGTGAAAATATCAAGCATATTTTAATAATTAGTTCCGGAATCAATTTCATTGATTTAAGCGGTGCGGAAATGCTGGTTACAGAAGCAAATCGATTAAAAAGGTTAGGCGGAGGACTCTATTTCGCAGATCTAAAATCAAGCGTCTATGAAGTGATAAGTAAAAATTGCTTTATAGCAAAAATTGGTAACGAGTATTTTTTTGATACTAAAAAAAGCGCAATCAATACAATATATAAGAAGCTGGATAGAAATATATGCAGCCAGTGTGATGTGAATGTATTTGATGAATGCTAGAAAGGTTGGACGCTCTTTTCATTATTAATATTTGTGAAGATAATATAATATTACGCGAGAATTCAATTAAGTTGGGGACCTTTGCGTAAATAGGGTTTTGTTTGGTTTTACGTTTGATACTGTGGCGTGAATTGTATCTCAACCATTAGCCCTTTATTTTCAGGCCCATTGTGAAACTCCAGCCTGGTTTTGAGTAATTGCGCACTCTTTTTAACTATAGCAAGTCCAAGTCCGTAGCCATTTTTCTGACTACCCAATATACGATAAAATCGACCTAACGCGCGGTTACGCGATAATATGCCATACCTGGTACAGTATTGATTACACTGACCTTTGGAATGCCTACCAGCGCTTGTCCTTTTAATGCGGTAAGTGGCGTACGTCATTCATGAGCTACATCATATGTATAATTTCGCTACTTTTTTATTGCTATCGACGGGCTATAGATTAAATAAACGGCTATTCAGACAACTTCATGGTCTATAATAAGAATTGACAGGCCTTTAAAATTATTGCTGAATATAATTACCCTGATTATCTTTATTTAATTAGATGTAAGGAGTCTATCATGAACAAACCCAATACCCCTGTTGATGTTGGTTCACCTGATCCTGAGTTAAAGAACTCCCCTATCATGGAGGAAATGGATGAGGATTTTGATGTATTGGCGCAAACGATTGAAAAGAATTCGTGCTGTTATTTTAACGATGTAACCTATGACCTTGATGAGTATGTCTGTAGTGGCAGTGGTGAATTGCTTCGTTGTGAAAATGGTATATGGGTACAAAAAGGAACATGTGACCCGGAAAACCTGTAAATCGTTATTAAAATCCTAATCCAAAGCAAGGATAAATAAACAATTCATTAAGGAGTAGTTGCTCATGAATCCAATTCTAACAATTGAATTTACTGCAAAAACCAGTGATGGCGAATTCAAAGAAGAAAGTATATCTGTCCATAGTCCAGAGGAATTATTTACCTTTGTTGCACCTGGAGGAGGATGCGAGTTAATTCCATCTGAAGTGGAAGAGATTCAGATAGTACTATTCCCACCTAAACATGTTAATAAGCAAAATCCAATTGCTGATCTTCAGTCGAGCTTGCAGATGTGTATTGTTCTAATTAATGGGCCTCTGTCTGAAATTGTTATGATAGCAGAGCAAATTATCGACAAGGCAGGACGTAATGAACTCTCTGAAGCATTTCTTAGGGCCATAGGTAGAAGCAATTGACATATATAGCTTCTCATAATTAACTGATCCTGAATAAAATGTCTGAGAATAGAATCTGGATAGAACGCTTTGATGAAAGTCCGCTGATGGCGACGGCAGTTCATGCTGGCCATGAGCTTCGACATGAATTAGTGCCATTATTAGCACTGGATGTGTCAGAACGGGCGCACGAAGAGGATCCCTATACAGACTATCTGGCCAAGGTTGTACCAACATGGCTGGTACCTACCCGCTCACGTTTCGAAGTTGACTTGAATCGAGCCCGTGATGAGGCTATTTACTTGAATCCGGAAATGGCATGGGGGCTGCATATCTGGAAAGAACCGCTTAACCAGGAAATGATAAATCGTTCCCTTGAAGAGTATGATACTTTTTACGCTGAGCTCGGAACGTTACTTGATAAACTGACCAAACATTTCGGCCATATTGTTATATTTGATTTACATTCTTATAATTATAGACGCAGTGGCCCTGACCAGCCACCTGCCGACGCCTCTTCCAATCCGGAGGTTAATGTTGGAACGGGTACGATGAAGAATCGGCAATATTGTCAGCGTATTATAAATCGCTTTATCACTGATTTACGTGCTTATGATTTTATGGGTAGACATCTGGATGTACGTGAAAACGTAAAATTTCAGGGGCGGCAATTAGCCAACTGGATACACACTAACTATCCGGAGAATATTTGTGTGTTGTCGGTTGAATTCAAGAAATTTTATATGGATGAATGGACTGGTGTAGGTGACATAGATCAAATACAGGCTGTTCGTGATGCCTTACACTGTACTATACCTGGTATCCTTGAAGAGCTTGGTAATAAGTCATGAGCAAAAGTCCTGAAACTATCAGCGACAAATTGATTCAGTCGGTCGCTGACAGTTTGCGTCGTAATGAACATACACGATATAAACTGTCAGATGGCGGGCGTATTCATATCGATAGACAATTACCTTTTCTTTCGTTGTACCGTCGTCCATCAACACATGATGATATTGGTACAGAACGGTTGTTATTGGGAGAACCCGCCTACATCCTGGCTGATGATAAACCAGAAAACCAGCAACAACTGGGTACGCTGATAGAAAAGATTATTGAAATTCAGCATGATTTATTCGGTGCCAGTTTGGTACTTGAGCTCTGGTCTGGTCCTGAGGTGAGTGATGAGACTGAGCCCGTGGTTTTCCGTATCGTTGCACCTGACGACATTATATCAAATGAATTTCTGGAGTCGTTGGAAAATGCATTGCTTAATATTCGTGTTAACAATCAGGGTGCGAAAGTTGCAATTACTTATGACAAGGGAGAGTTGATACAACGCTCACCTCCCCTGTTAACTCAACAAGTACTCAAACAATTTAATTGTCTTTACATTGGTATTGAGGTTAGCCCAATCTATCGCAACGCAATCCAAAACACATTATATTCATTTCGTTTACGACAATTGAATCGTGAGCTGACGAGAAGTCTCAAGCGTGGTTTTTATACTTTTGTCCAGAGTTGTACATCAATGAAACCTGCACACTTTCTGGCACTGGGGCGTCATGCAATGACCAGGGCAGTTTTTGAGGCAGATGAAAAGCTCGCAAAAATCAGTAATAATTTTGATATCTTACTGCATGTCACCCCGACTAATGTCTCTACAGCCTGGCATGAATTTCAGCGTTCTAATTATGAAAGACACCCAGCGTTTTTATACCGACCACGTCATATAGATCCTGACCTGGTCAAACGCGAACTTTTTGCTATTTCACTTGAATACATTGAAGATCCAACTCTGGCGATAATATTTTCTAAAAAACGTGAGGAACTGGATCGACAAGTTACGATGATTGCTGATCGTAATACACCGCGGTTTATATTGGGTAGTCGTCAATTATTTGGCGACATTAGTGCTGAATTATTGAAACTGGCACATCAAATCTTGAACATTAAGGGTAACGCTGACAGTAATCGGGATGGTGATAACTTTGTATTGTCTACTGAGCTGGCGGGTCTTGCACAACAGGAAATAGAATATTACCGAAAACAGGACCCGGCTCTGTCAGCAAAAGTAGAAATCCGACAGGATGTATCGGGTATTCTGGTATCAAAAGGGAATTTTCTGATCGGTACAGATGTAAAAGTTCCTCGTGATAGAATAAATGCAACATTGGCGCATGAAATAGGGACACATATTCTGACGCATTATAATGGTAGTCAGCAGCCCTTTCGTGAACTTTATGCCGGTATGGTTAACTATGAATCTATGCAGGAAGGTTTAGCCGTATTGAGTGAATATTTGACAGGTGAAGTAAATCTGTCTCGGTTCCATTTACTGGCCAGTCGAGTTATTGCCGTTCAGATGATGACAGAAGGTGCTGATTTCATCGAAACTTTCCGGCAACTGCAAAAAGATTATAATTTTTCAGCATCGACGGCATTTAATATTACCATGCGAGTATTTCGTGGCGGTGGTTACACCAAAGACATGGTTTATCTGAAGGGTTTGACACAGATACTTGATTACTTGACGACATCAGGTGATCTTGAACAGCTTTACATTGGAAAGATATCATATGAATACCTGTCTCTTATTGATGAGCTACAATGGCGTCAGGTTATTGTACCGCCACGATTACGACCAAGATACATGGATAACCCTGACGCACTAAAACGCCTTGAGAGGTTAAGACAGGGTTTGACAGTGCTGGATTTAATCAAGGAAACCGTATAATGCGTGTCGGAATGGTTGTGAATGATATCAATACCGAATTGGCGGCATATACTACAACTGACCTGGCAATGAACGCTACCAATATGGGTCATGAGGTGTGGTATATAAGTGTAGCCGATTTTGCGTATGACCCAGATGAAATGGTTCATGCAAATGCCCGTCGTGTAATAGATAAAAAATATCGCTCGAATCAGGTTTATCTTCAATCACTTCGTGATCACACATCATATAGAGAAAGAATAACGATTGAAGACCTGGATGTATTATTGCTTCGTAATGATCCGGCAGAGGATGTTATTGCTCGTCCCTGGGCGCGTCTCGCCGGTATTAACTTTGGACGTCTGGCTAGCAAGCATGGTGTGATTGTTCTTAATGATCCTGATGGTTTGACTCAAGCTATTAATAAAATGTATTTACAATATTTCCCCTCTAAAATTAGACCTCGCACATTAATAAGTCGAAATAAAACCGACATAAAACATTTTATTAAGGAGCAAGGTGGTTATGGTGTTCTAAAACCCATTTCCGGGTCAGGTGGCCGTAATGTATTTCTTGTTCAACCTGCAGATGCACCTAACATTAACCAGATGATAGAGGCTGTCAGTACTGAAGGTTATGTTATTGCACAGGAATATTTACCTGATGCCATTCATGGTGATACGCGACTTTTTTTGATGAATGGAAAACCTCTATGTTGTAAAGGAAAGTACGCCGCTTTCCATCGCTTACGAAAACAAGGTGATGCTGATATGCGTAGCAATATGACGGCGGGTGCTGTGGCTATACAGGCTCATATTACTGATAACATGCTGGAAATGGCTGATATCGTGCATGACAAACTGATACAGGATGGTATGTTTTTAGTCGGCCTGGATATTGTTGGCGATAAATTAATGGAAATTAACGTATTTAGCCCAGGTGGACTTGATAGTGCATCACAAATTGAAAAGTGTAATTATTTTCGAGAGATTATTTTATCGCTGGAAAATAAAGTTAGCCGAAAGGAAAGTTATACCGGTAATATTAATAATATTGAACTGGCGACAATATAGGTTGTTGATTTGTTAAAAGACTTATTATAATCAGTCATCATTTTGGTTAGACTCATCATGATTATTTGAGAAGCTCTTGCGCTTGGCAACCATATCGTCAAGTTTATCCTGCACTAACCTGTTGATCGAATGCTCAGGGTATTGACCCTTGTCATCCAGTTCCCCTGCTGTTAGCCCTGTCATTATTTCCATGGCTTGGTCAATTGTTTCCACTGCATAGATAGTAAAATTTCCTTGTTTTGCACTTTCAACCACATCATGCCTTAACATTAAAAACTTGATGGTAGATTGCGGAATGATGACACCCTGCTCTCCCGTTAGTCCACGTGCATTACATATATCAAAGAAAGATTCTATTTTTTCATTGACGCCTCCAATCGCTTGTATTTGTCCATGTTGATTAATTGAACCTGTTATAGCGATTGATTGATATAAGGGTAAATCTGTCAAGGCCGATAGTAATACGCACAATTCAGCTGCTGATGCGCTATCACCATCCACCGTGCCGTAAGATTGTTCAAATACCAGGCTGGCTGAAAACGAAAGCGGTTGGTTGCTTGCATATCTCCCCGCCAGAAAAGAGGATAAAATTAAAACACCTTTTGAATGTATTGCGCCACCGAGTTTAACCTCTCGTTCGATATCAATGACTTTGCCGTTACCCAATTGTGCAGTTGCAGTGATTCGGCAAGGGCGACCAAACGAATAGTCTCCCAATTGTATTACTGACAATGCGTTTATTTGTTTTGCTTTGCTGCCTTGTGTATCCAGTAAATAAGTGCCACGAAGTATCTGTTCATGTAAGTGTTCACGAAGCTGATCAAGTCGGTATACTCTTGCATCCAGTGCCTGCTGTACATCCTGATTGATAATATGCTCATGTTTATTTTTTCGCGCGTTATAATCTGCTTCACGAAGTAGATCTAATAAATTGCCCATATGTAATGACAGTTTTTCACCATCTTCTACTTTTCTTGCACAGTCCTCTATAATTCTTGCAATACCACCTTGGTCTATCGATAATAATTTATGTTCACGTTGCAGATGTGTTATCCAGTTCGCATACAACAATGTACTTTCCTGATTACGTTCCAAATCTTCAGAAAAATCAGCTGCAACCTTGAATAACTGATTAAACTCGGGATCATATTCTTTGAGGAGGTAATATAAGTACCTGTCGCCTAACAGGATTATTTTAATGTCGATCGGTATGGGTTCTGGTTCCAATGATATAGTACTAACCAGGCTTAACATCTGCTCCAATGATTCAATACGTATTTCATGTGCGCGCAAAACACGTTTTAGTGCTTCCCAGGCAAAAGGTGTCGTGAGTAGCTTGTGCGCATCCAGCATTAAATATCCACCATTGGCCCGATGTAGGGCTCCACCCTTTATCAAGGTGAAATCTGTCAGCAAGGTGCCGTATTGTGAAATATGTTCTACGCGACCGATTAGATTATTATACGTAGGATTGTCTTCATAAATAACAGGTACACCATTTACATCACTATTATCTACCAGAACATTAATCTGAAAGAATGAAAAGAGTTCCATCAAATGATTGGTATCTTCTACAGGAGACTCACCGGCACTGTGTTTTCGAAACTCATCGACATTTTCAATGATGTCATCATTAACGGCTTTTAGATATGACAGCACATTAGGCAAGTCATGATATGTATTTTGTAATTCCGAGATAAATTGTTCAACGGTAAATTTTGATGTGTCTTGATTTAATTTCTTGATTTTTTTCCGATTCTCTTTTGCCCAAAATGGGATTTGTCTTATTATTTCTTTTAGTTCTTTTTCGATTTCAGTCGTTTGTAGTTTTATTACTTCTTGATCAGATTCTGGTAGTTTCTCAAATTCTTCTGGCGACAAAACTTTATCATCACGTACAGGAACTATAGTGTATCCACCTTGTGTACGAATTAAGGTTACATTTTTCTTTTTTGCTTTTTTTTCAAGTTCAATAAATGCATTTTCTTCTTGTTTGGTTAGTGCTTCAGTGATTTTATGATAAAGTGCCCTGTATTCGTCACTCTCAAATGCCGCAGGAATAGCAATCAACAAGTCTTCCACCAATTGTGCCATATCATTACGCAATTGCTTTCCGATGCCAGCGGGGAGTTGTAGCGCAAGGGGCTGGTGTGGAATTTTAAAATTGTTAATGTAACACCAGTCAGATGGAGTCGGTGTATCGATAACATTTCTTTCTAGTAGACGTTTTACGACTGTATGTTTACCCAGGCCCGTTGAGCCAGATACGTACAAATTGTACCCGTCATGTTTCATGCCAATGCCAAAATTGAGCGCATCCAGGGCGCGAGGTTGGCCAATACTATCAGTTATATCTTCAATTTCATCGGTTGTGTTAAAGGGTAATAAAGACAGGTCACAAGCGTGATAGAGTTCTTTGGGCGATAATGCAAGTTTTTTACTATTTGTTTTTTTCATAATTTGTGACAATATCATAAAAAGTGGTAGGGCTTAAGATACGCCCTCTTACACGAAGCCGTTTTATTACTCTATTCTAGTAGATATTGCAGCATTCACATAACAGCTGATGGTCTTATCATTAACTGTTCTCAATAAATGTGTTTTATCATAATCGAATATTGATGATAATTAGTGATAGTTAATCGTTTATATAGAATTTGGTCTTTTAATACAGTATTGCATGAAAACGACTATACTGAATTGATAGTAAATAACCTTGATTTAAATCAAGGCACAGAATTAATACTCTGTCACAATTGGAAGCATAGTCTTTTATAGATCAGGAGGTGAATGATGAAAAGAACCTGGGTTTTGGTTGCTGATAGCAGCCGCGCGCGAATATTTGGTGCAGATTCTGCTACTTCGTCAATTACTGAGATGAAAGATCTCATGCATCCTGAGGCCAGGCAACATGAACAGAAATTGACATCGGATTTGCCTGGAAGTCAGGCTGGTGGGTCTACCGGGAGCCATCACTCAGTAGGTAATGAAACTGAGCCAAAAAAACATGAGGCTTTAAATTTCGTCAGTGAGATTACAGGACATCTTGAAGATGCTATAAACAAACAGGAATTTGAAGAATTAATTATTATAGCGGCCCCTTCTTTCCTTGGTTTATTACGCGAAAATCTACCCGCAGATATATCCCGGCATATTACTATGGAACTGGACAAAAACCTGGTGAAACAGTCTGCGGACGAGATTCTGCAACATTTACCTAAAAAATTGGGCTGGAAATCATAGATTGCACATTAATCTATCCATAACGGCACATGATTCAGGAGAATTCGTCGTGCAGTAACTGGTTGATGTCAATTTGACTTATATTGGCAAGCTGATTAATGCTAATTTCAATATTAAGGCTGTTAAGTTACGTATAGAAGATCGATCATACGGTTAGTATGACTTTTTTTTCATTTATTTTTCATGTTTAGTAGAACGAATAGGTGGATAGACATAAAAAGTAACTAGCACGATAATGGCGAAAATAGAATAGATCAAGGTAAAGACCCATTCAGGCGCTGTGTAGTAGATTAACCAGTCTACCCAGTAACCGATAAAACTTGATTCATATGACGATGCCCCTGCAAGCCGACGTAGTCGATTTTCCAGTAGCGTTAACGGGCAAAATAAACCAGTCCATGCCTCTACCACTACCAGGCCAATAGCAGCAAGATGACACAAACGAAATAACATATTCCTTGTCCATTCCCAACTTGCTAACCATCCAACCAGTATTAATAGTTGGCCTAATAATACAAAGAGAATGTAGATCGCATGAATCAAGGCAATTAAATCCGCAAGTATACTATTCACACGATGATACCTATCAATACTAGCTTACTTCGTTTTAACAAGATTAACCCCTGCTGGGAATAAAAAAATAATAGCAATATATAATAATATTGCAATGAGAATAACAACCGTAAAACCAAAATGAATTGCAAGCAGGCTTGCCAGAACGGCACTAATAACTGAGGCGCAACCGTTTATTCCCCAGGCCCACGGGACAAGGTTGCTGGCATGTCTTGTGAGTGATGATAATGCCAGTGGAAAAGGCATACCCATAAAAAAGGCCAATGGAGCAATGAGTATAATGGTAACAGGTATCTTGACACTGACAGGCATCGCAAGTAAATATGAAAATATAGGTCCTAGTATAAAAATATACAACAAACACAGTGAAGAGATTCCAAACACAGCAAACGTTACTATCTGTCGATCAAGACGTTTTTTTGCTATTACTGTGGATATATTGCTACCCAAGCCAGCAAAAACCATAAACGCTGTCAATGTTACTGAGACTGAATAAATTGGATGATGCAGAAATAAGATAAACTTTTGTATAAAGGCTATTTCAATAAATAAAAATGCCAGGCCAATAATAAAAAAATAACACAATACGTATGCCCGTTTTATGTTATTACTTTCACTGCTTGTATTTTTGCGAAAAAAAATCAGGGGTAAAATAATTAATATAATACTCATTGTTACTGCAGCGATCAATGTTATGACTAGAATCATGTAACCCCATTCAATCAGGGGCATACCGCCTTTTTCACGTAGTTGAAATATTTCTGGCAAGGTGGACCATTTGAAAAAATGGTGAAAATACGGTTTATCGTTCGTAGCAGGAGTCAGGTTAAATTTATACTGGCTCATATACTCATTGTGTTGTGACCCTAATAAAGATATCGCGCCATGATAAAAAAGTGGCGTACGCAGAACATTATATCGATTAGCAAGGCTCTCTGTTATATCGGGTAGATAGGCAATATCAAACAGCCTATTATCACAAAATACTTTTATTGCTTTTATTTCATCTTGTGAGAAATGACCTTTTTTCACCAATAGAGTACTGGTTTGCCAGCTCCGAATAAGTGCTAATTGATATTCCGGGAATTGGGAATTAGTATTATTTAATGCCTTAATCGCAGTCGAAAATAGTTTTAATGTGTCACGAGGTGGTATTTTTATCCATCGACTGATGCTTAAAAAGCCGTTTGATTTAATGTGATCAAGGTAAAGTTGCAATGTTTCAGTTGTATATAGATAACTTTCATTTAATGAATATAAACCCGATGACGATGCATTAAAGGCATCTAGTAACGATAATTGAATCAAATCATACTGTTGATTAGTTTTTGTCAGGTAATCACGTGCCTCGCCAATATGTACACTAACATTATCCCGTTGATAAAGCCCACCAGAGTAATGATTAAATTCCTTGTTAACCAGATTAATAATTTGTGGATTTATTTCTACGGCAGTAATATCCGGTACTTCGTGAAATATGGCCTGTAACACATCGGATCCGCCGCCGGTACCTACTATTAGAACCTGTTCTGTTTTTTTCAAATGATAAGGTAATGCCGTTGTAATCTGATCCAGATATTTTAATTGTTCACGTTTTTCTGGAAATTTGGTGATGACCGTCATGTCACCATTGTCTGTAAATATGCCTAGCTGTGGTAGTGGTTCATGGGTTGCCATCAGGCTTAGTCCCGGCGTATGACGCAGAGGGGTTTTCTGACTTTCTATAACACTGAGCAGACCTAAAGGGCTGGAACGTTCGGTAATAACCTTTGTGCCATTAATACGTAGTGCCTGTTGTAGACCTTTGTAAGGCGAAACATTTAGTTCGGCATTTCGTCCTGATACCAATAACATTCCAATTATTATAAATGTCGCAAGACTTAACCATAATGGATGTTGTATTTTTAATTCCTGAATGGCAATTAGGGCGGACAATAGTCCAAATATTGAAATTGCAATTAGTGTTGATAGAGGCAAGAATAAATACAACAACAAAATAATGCCAAGACTTCCAATACCTGCTCCAACTAGATCCATTGCGTAGATGGTATTGATTTTTCCGCGATAAAACATAAAGGTTAGACAAATACCACTGGCAGCAAAGATAAATGGAATCGTCAATAGTAAAAAAATGCATATGAGATATAAGGCTTGCCGACTATCCCACAAAATCATCTCGGCATTAAATGGAATAGTTTGTGCGGCATGAAAACACATAACTGATGACAAGCTAAATAAACTGATGCATGCGATATAAACCAGTTTATATCTTTTTAGTAATAGACTTTGTGTTATGGAAACAATAGTGCCACTAATGCCGTATCCTAGTAAAGCCAGACCTATAATCATATAGGCAAAGTGATGCCATTGAATGATAGAGAATAGACGCATTAATAGTATTTCGTATGCGAGCGCAGAAGCAGATAATAGCGCAAGGGAGAGATATGGAGGACGTTGCACCATGTTAGATGAAATATATTAGTGACTGCCTGTCAGTGGTACGAATATAACGGGTAAAATTTGTTGAGTGGTAATCTTTCCACCCTTCTCTTTCGTTACCAATAATAACTCTTGTGCCATAAAACGGCTGCCTACAGGAATGACCATCCGCCCTCCTTCCTTGAGTTGCTTGATCAGCGGTGGCGGAATATGGCTTGCAGCAGCTGTAACGATGATAGCATCAAAAGGAGCATGATCATTCCAGCCATAATACCCATCTCCAATTTTAACCTCTACATTATTGTAACCAAGACGCTCTAGCCTTTGTTTCGCCTGCTGTCCCAATGGTTCAATAATTTCAATGCTATACACCTTTTCGACCAATTCTGACAGTATGGCTGCCTGATAAGCGGAGCCAGTGCCAATTTCGAGTACTTTTCTTTTTCGGGTAGGTTTTATAAGATCGGTCATTAACGCCACAATGTAGGGTTGTGATATGGTTTGACCATACCCAATTGGTAACGGTCTATTTTCATATGATGCGTGTTTCACTTTATCAGGTACAAATTCGTGGCGCGGTACTTTTGCAATTGCCTTCATAACCTGTGGATCTAATGCCTGTTTGTCCAGGTACAGGCTGGTTTCCTTAACGTTGTTTTCTATTTCCTGTACTAATTGCATGCGCGCTGTCTTGTATTTTTCTGCGGACAGTGCTGTTGGTATAAGCAGTAAGCAGCTAAATACGATAACGCATGTTTTGATGTTATCTGGTGAGATCGATACAATCATTATTTTTCTCGATTTACTATCAAATTTAGTGCGTTTATCAGGAAAATATCGGCGTAAAAATAAATCACAAATTCTGTATTCATATTATGGCAAACATGCTGAATACTATAATGTAAAATTGAGAAGTCTGTCTTGTCCTGCTGTTACAATTACATTCCTGTTCAGAAGAAAATGTATATTATCGTTTGTTGCCGGGTCATCCTGATCTGCTTCGCAGGTTAGCGAAATGGTATAATCACCAGACTCCAGAAACATAAATTTATAAGAAAAATCAGCTTTCACATTGCTGCTGGTTATTAGCAGAGGAGCATCACCATCGATGTCGTCGGCTGTAATATCATGTTTGGAAAATATATATAATACTGCCTTGATAGCACCAGTATTGTCGATACAATCAGTATTGGCGCTAATCAGACTTGAATCGACCATGCCACTGATTGAGCCAATAACCGCCTCATCCACCATTCTCAGGCTCGGACGCAGTACATAATCCGTGCTACTGCCTTCCGGGTAATAAATCGATTTACGTAAGTCAAAATCAACTGTTAAATTAATACTGCCACCGAGCAAAATACTGAATGGCTGACTTATTTTCAAACCGATCTCATCCCCGTCAGGAATCCTTAAAGGGTAATCAGCACCATTGATTGTCACGAAAGAATTGCTTGTATCAAGCTTTAACTTGATCCAGCTATAGTTCCCCTTTGGCAAAACCTCGTCGGTCAATAAGGTTTCACTTATACCATCACGTAGTGTCATTAAATCAATTGATTTTGATGTGGGGAAGTCGATGGTAATTAAATCATCATTTTCGGGTTGTATTTCCAAACCGGTAAAGACCAGAATGACTTTTTCAGCAGAATCCACGGCAGCATCGGTCAGTGACAGGGTTAATTTCCCACAGCCGGATAATGCTAGTAGCAGACTCAAGCATGTGATTATTACGTTTAATTTTCCGAGACCTTTGTTCATAGTTCTAATTTATCGCTGAGTAAAGGTTCAATCATGATCACAGTTACATAAAGTATAGCATTCCACGAAAAATTTCCCGGTAATATTTGCTATTATTAATCATATAATATTCTTATGTCCATTCTTCATTCAATTAATAGATTCAATATAATCAGGTGTCAATCTAACTATGTCCGGTCAGATTAATATTCGTTTTTACGAAGAATTAAACGACTTTTTGCCGATAGCGCGCCGCAAGCTTGCTTTTGATTGCCGTTTCAGGCAGGCAGGATCAATAAAAGATCTGATCGAATCGTTAGGGGTGCCACACACGGAAGTTGATCTGATTCTGGTCAATGGTGAATCAGTTGATTTTTCCTATCGCATTCAGGATGGTGACCGCATTAGTGTCTACCCGGTATTTGAGACACTGGATATAACCCCCGTGATACATTTACGTCCCAAACCCTTACGCGAAACATGTTTTGTGTTGGACACTCATCTGGGGCGCCTTGCCGCCTATCTGCGACTGCTCGGATTCGACACCCTGTATCATAACGACTACGATGACCCTACACTTTCGGATATCTCCGTAAATGAGCATCGTATTTTATTGACCTGTGACAAGAAACTGTTAATGCGAAAACTAATCACGCATGCTTGTTATATACATGAGCGAGAACCACAAAAACAGTTATTGGAAATATTGATTCGACTGGACCTGTTCGAACAACAGCATCCCTTTAGCCGTTGTATGCACTGTAATGGTGTTATTCACCCTGTGGATAAGGAGTCAATCGAAACACATCTTATGCCACGCACCAGAGAGTATTACAACGAATTTTGGCAGTGTGATAAATGCATGAAAATCTATTGGAAAGGTAGCCATTACCAACGAATGCAGCAACTAATAGCAGAGCTCAATATCAAGCATTAGCATAATTAAACTACAGATATTTGTCAGTCTTTGGTTGACGGTTTTACTTCTCAAATAAATGCGTATCGATGCGTTCATAATCAGCAATCACCTGGGCACCTAATAACATAATAATGGCGGCCATCTCCAGGCTGATCAGAATAATGATTGTAGCTGCAAAGGTTCCGTAAACTATATTCACAAGTGACAGTGTTGTGAAATACCATACTAGTATATGACGAGTAAGTTCCCATAATAGTGTTGCGGTGATTCCTCCAATAACTGCATGACGGAGTAATAATCGACCAACTGGCATAACCAGATAGAGCGAAGTAAGCAAGAAAACCTCACCAATAATACCTAAAAGATAAATCAGTGTTGGTTCGACATGACTTAATTTCCATACATGTCCCAGTATTGTTATAGAATTCGAATCAAGCGAGTGTAAACTGCTACTCAGGATACTGACGAGTAGAAGTCCAACGGCAAGCAGCAGAATGTAACAATAAGGTATTATCGCTGAAACCAGAAAATGACGACGTTTTATCTCCACACGATGAAAGAAAATAACTGACATGGCATTTTCAAGTACAGTAAAGGCGAGAGAGCTAAAAAACAACAGGACCAGCAGGCCTACCCCACCGATAACTTTCCAGTTCTGTAAAAACAAATTTATCTGTTCTATTAATACCTCTGCCTGAGTCGGCGTAAATATAATCAGGTACTCACGTAGTGTATTTAACAGGTCTTGTTGTTCCTGTATTTGTGACAGTACTACAAGGATAAGCGCAAACATCGGTACGATGGATAACAAGGTATAATAGGCTACTGATCCTGCTAATAAAAATCCCTGGTTAGCACGAAATCCATTAGCTACACGAAGTAGAAACTGCCATGGATTATCGAGTACATAACGGGCACGTGCAGAGGCAATGTTCATTTATATATTTCCCAAAGGTGAATATTTAACACTATTTCAGTCCTGCATGATAATGACGGCTGAAGTGACATGTTAATGCGACTGTGCTCGCTGTAATGCCAGGCGTGTAAATACAGGGCCGATTATCTCAAAAAATATAGTAGTACTGATCACTACCGATAACAATGTTTGGCGATATTCAGGGAAATAGTTTGAAGCCACAAGCGCCATCCCAATAGCAACACCGGCTTGTGGCAATAAGGCAACCCCAATCCAGTTTTTTGTTTGTTGGTCTGCGCTACTGTAGTGACTGCCAATTCTTGCTCCAAGGAGTTTTCCAGCAATCCGACATAGAATATATATTATGCCGATAAATCCAACCTCGACTGCCGCCTGTATTTCAAGTGTTGCGCCTGCCAGAATGAAAAAAATAACCATAAATGGCCATTCAATATTTTCAATCTCATGAAATGGATATTCATGATGTTTGGCAAAATTAGCGACTATTGCTCCCAGCACCATAGAGGCTATTAAAAAAGAAACATCAAGCCAGATGGCTAATCCACCACATATAAATACAAGACCCAGTGCTTCAGACAAAATAGGTTGGCCTGGTTTAATTCTGCCTGTTAAATAAGCCGCAGGAAACCCGATTAACAGTCCTAATATTACAGCCCCTCCAATATCCTTGGCAGCTAGTATTATTATTGGAATGTCTGGATTATAATCATTCAAAGACGATACAATTGCGACACCTACTCCAAATAATACTAATGCCCATGCATCATCTAATGCAACAATAGATAGTAGTAAATCACTGAATGGGCCTTTGTAATCTGATTCTATGGTTACATCAAGAATTGCTGCTGGGGCAGTAGCTGAGGCGATACAGCCTAGTAGTATTGCGATCTCCTGTGGTACGCCGGACCATATCAGTCCTACACTGACGAAAGTAGTGGTTACTATAGCTGCACTTATTGATATCCATAGAATACTGCCCATATATTGACGCATGGAATCAATGGTTAGTTTTCCTCCCAATAGGAATCCGACCATTAACAGAGCCACATTAGCAATGATGTCAAACCGATCAGAAAATAAAGAAGGAATCAGATCTAACATTTCTTTACCAATGATTATGCCAAAAATTAATAAAAGCGTTACCCGAGGTAGAAACGTTTTGCGACCCAGTGCGGATATTACCAGACCAAAGAGAAAAATCCCGCCGAGTGTTAAAAGAAACTGTGAGCTTGACTCCATATTAAGTATCATACTGACATATTATAAATTAATCACCCGTTTCCTTGTCAGGTCCGATTATTCATCAGGTAGATTTTATTGTTTTTTTATTACCTAATGGCTTGAATAACATTAGCAGAACAGGCAAAAGTGTCAGGTCGGCAAACAGTGCAAATATGAGGGCAAAACCGGTCAGTAATCCAAAGTAAATTATCGGCACAAAATTGGATAAAGCAAGGATCGAAAATCCCAGTGTAATTGTTAGGGTTGTGAAATACATGGCACGACCTATGCTCGAATGACAGCGTTTAATGGCTTCACGGTGATTATTGTCTTTTTCTAATTCTTCTTTGAACCGATGAACATAGTGGATAGTGTCATCTACTGCGATACCGATGCAGACTGCAGCAATTGTAATTGTCATTATGTCAAGTGGGATACCAGCAAGCCCCATCAAACCCAACATCATTACTGCTGGAATCGTATTTGGAATAATTGCAATACAGGCAAGGGAAAAAGAACGAAACAGTATTGTAAACATAACCATGATGGCAATAAACACGACACCAATTGTTAAGATTTGAGAGCGAAAAAGGCTTTGTAGCATATTATTATATAATACAGCCATGCCAGTTAACTGTATCTGTTCCGGTTTAAGATCAAATTTATTGATCAGATCAGTTCTGGTTTTTTCTATTAATCTGTTTCGTTGAAGATGTTTGTCTGATTCAAAAATACGAATGCTGTATCTTAGCTGGTTTCCATCCTTGAGCATGTAAGGTGTAAACAACACCATTTTCATTTCATCAGGTACACGTTTGTAAATAATAGACAGAAAAAAGTTATCCAGATCCTTGTTATCTTTCAATTGTTCGAGCATGGATACAGATGTATAAATTGACATGACCTTACCCGTTTCAGGCAGGTTATCAAGATATTGATGAATACCTTGAATCATGTCCATTTTGCTATATTTAAACCAGTAACTGGTAGCTGTAATGCCACCAGTATCCTCATCATCTAATTCTATGCCAAGCTCTTCTTCCAGAGGATCAATATAATCAGGCTCTTCAGGTTTTTCAAAGAATGATGCTGGTGCAGTAAGAACAACATCAAGTGGTGTTGTACCACCCAATTTCTGATCGATAAGTTCCATGCCCTGATAAATTTCAGTATCTTTTTTATAATAATCTATAAATCTGTTTTCAACACTAAGCAAGGAGATGCCGTGACCACTTATAACCGCGAATAGTGCAAACAGTATAACGGTTGTTTTTTTGTATTTGATTATAATTAGTGCAAGATGACTGATTATATAACTGGTAAAATCATGCAGTTTGTCAGCGACCCCAGGTTTAAAGTACATCAAAATTGCGGGAAAAAACACGAAGGTCAGGAGGAATGCAATAGAGACGCCCATGACCATCATCCATCCAAAATCAATCACCGGGCGTATGTCACTAACCAGTAGTGAGGCAAAGGCAACCATTGTGGTAATGGCCGTATAAAAAGACGGGGCAAACTTTGATCTAACTGTTTCTAATACTAGTGCACGCTGATCCTGACTGAAGGAATTGGCATGTAATTCACGATAGCGAACAATTAAATGGATAGTCAGCGACAGGTTGATGATTAACATCAGTGATATAAAATTTGATGATACTACGGTCACACGCCATTCGAGTAACCCAAGTAATCCGATCATAATTACACCTGACATGAAACAAGTCATCATTGGTAAAATAATCCAGCGCACTTTACGGAATGCTCCGGCAAGAATCACAAGTATAAAAATAACAACGCCAATACCAAAGGTTTGCAGGTCATTTTGTATGAAATCAATCGAATCAGAAGCAATCATGGGTACGCCACCTAGATGCAGGCGTGCCCTGTCACGATGTTGTGCCATTAACCTGCGAATATCATTGATTAATTGTTTTTCCTGGTCTTGCAGGCTGACTGTATAGTCTTTGAAGTCTCTACTGATTACATCAAGCTGATGCAGCTCCTGGTCGCTGAGTTGATTAGCGAGTTGTTTTTCTCTTAATTCATTACGTTTGTTGAGTAAGGAGTAATAGGTCTCATCACGTTTGAAATTCACTTGTATGGCTGTTGTTTTTCCATCGTGGCTGATTAACATGTTGCTGTACAACGGGCTTGTAAGGAATTCCTTACGGGCTAACTGTTTGTTCATACCTGGTGTTTCGAGTGTACGGATTTCCTTACTTAGTTCAGCGATGGAAACAGGTGGGCTTTGAGTGAGTGGGACATCCAGAATACTGGTTACTGAATCAATCCTCTCCAGTTTTTTAATACCATCACGTAAATTGGAAATATCGCGTAATACGGGATCCGAGAACAAATCATTTTCAGGTGTATAGGTAATAATTAAAAAATCATCTGAGCCATACCTGGCCTTGACCGAGCGGTAATATTTCAACGCCTTGTCATTTTCCAGAATCAGGGAGTCAGCTGACGCATCAAGTTTAAAATCGGGAATATAAAAGGCAAACAGGATAGTTACCAGGAAACAGATAATAACAGGATACACAGGACGTTTAAGTATCCAATTATCATATAATTGTATCAAGGTAGGCAGCATATAAGAGACTCTTTAGTTGTAGTCATCAATTATGTCTGGATTTTAGCCTGTTATAAACCTCAATTGAAAGTCATGTTACGGAATTAAACAATTAAATCGGTCAAGAACACAATTACTGCTTGGGATTATTGTTTTATTGGGGTAACGTTACTATAAAGCAGTTATGTGTATTGCCGTAGTATAGTCTGGTTGTTGTTTATACTATTATTTAGGTTACCAGGATTAAGGCATGAAGATATAAGGCGTGGATATAATTTAATGCTACCAAAACAGCTTCCGCCACAATTATTCATTTTTGGCATTCTTCTAATTGCTATTATTATCGTTATTCAGATTGAGATTTTCTCTCTAGTACTCTCCCGATTAGGCCTGTCCCCTTCCAGTGCGAGTCTGTTACTGGTTACGACTTTATTCGGAAGTACGTTGAATTTACCCCTTGCCAGTATAACTTCCACATATAATTATTCTGATAAAAGACCTTTACGCCACCTGTTTTTCTCACGTCAATTCATAGATGGCCGTACATTAATCACGATTAATGTCGGGGGCGGTTTAATCCCGATATTGTTTTCTTCGTATCTGATTTTTACTTCCGGTATTAGTATAGGGATTGTTACTCTGGCAGTTTGTCTGATTAGTATCATAAGTTATCTATTTTCGCGCCCGATTGCGAATATTGGTATAGGAATGCCATTATTTATAGCTCCATTCAGTGCCGCTTTTACAGCCATGGCTCTGTCACAGGAAAATACACCGGCACTGGCGTATATTTGTGGTAGTTTAGGTGTTGTAATCGGTGCCGATTTGATGCGTATAAAGGATATTCGGTTATTAAATACACCGATGGCCTCTATTGGAGGTGCAGGCACCTTTGATGGCATCTTTATGACGGGGATTATTGCTGTATTGTTAACATATTAATTAACCGATGTCGGAAACAAATGGGCTAAATCACAAAAACGTACAATATATCCTTTAATTCCAATAATTTGTATTGGTGATACCAGGCAACATTAGTGATCATTCAATGTCATGTACGCAATTTTACTGACATTGATGAGGAAATGTATGAATTATCAAATAGTCAACTAAAATCCCTGATATATTTAATCTATTCAATATTACTTAATTGAGTGTTGACAAGGTCTATAATTAATAATGTACTGAAATATATTCAGCATTCAAATGAATGATATAGGCATGATTAATGGAACAAGATTATCATTTTTTTCAGACAGACCAATTACAAAACTTGTTAAATAAATTACAGGATGGCGGTTTCACCTGTATTGGTCCACAAGTACGTGATGGTGCAATCATTTACGATGAAATTAGTTCAGTAAAACAATTGCCACGTGGTATTAGTGACGAGCAGAAACCAGGTAGTTATTCGCTGAAAACTGATTGCGGTTCGAAATATTTCGCTTGGGCAAATGGACCACAGGCAATCAAACCACTGGTTTTTGCACCAAAAGAAAAACTCTGGAACAGTACGCAAACACCTGATGGAAAGATCAATTTTAATATAGCAGAACCGGTAACAAAAAAACTTGCCATTATTGGCGTAAGGGCCTGTGATATTGCCGCATTAAAAATACATGACCAGCATTTTATGCAGCAGCAGTATATTGATCCATATTACACTGCAGCTCGGCAAAGTCTTTTAGTCATTGCTGTAAATTGTGGCCACCCTGCCGAGACATGTTTTTGTCACTCTACGGGTGATGGACCATTTGTATCTGATGGTTATGATATTGCACTAACCGAATTAGAGGATGGTTTTCTAATCAATGCGCAAACAATACAAGGCAAAACAGTGCTCGCCAGCCTTTCGTTACAAGATTGTTCAGCAGAATATCTTGAAGAGTCAAATTTAATAAAAGTTAATGCATCAAAACAAAACAGGCAACTACCGCAATTTGATATCCAATCGCGCTTGTTCGAAGAATTGAATAACGAAGAATGGCACACCATTGCGACAAAATGTCTTAGCTGTGGGAATTGTACGTCAGTATGCCCTACTTGTTTTTGTCATAGTGAAAATGATGTGCCGGATCTGGATGGGAAGTCATCGGACCATTATCGTGAATGGGATTCATGTTTTGGGCAGGGTCATAGTTATATTCATGGTATTACCATTCGTAGTGAGACGAGTCAGCGTTACAGGCAATGGCTAACTCATAAGTTTTCCAGCTGGCATGATCAATATGGGCGTTCTGGCTGTGTCGGTTGTGGTCGATGTATGACCTGGTGTCCTGTCGGTATTGATGTTATTGAGTCTCTAACAAAGGTTGCGGAAAGACGACATGAGTAGCCAACATATAAATCCTTATGTGCCCCACGAGGCCATCATTTTAGAACGCATTCAGGAAGCGCCCAGTTTATTCACACTACGATTAAAATTCACAGAACAGAAGATCCAGGATGCTTACGAATTTGAGCCAGGTCAGTTTAATATGTTGTATCTATATGGCGTTGGAGAGATTGCCATTTCGATAGTATCTGACCCCAGAGATAGCCACATTATCGATCATACGATACGTGTGGTTGGCCGCGTGACCAGAGGGATGGATAATCTAAAAGCAGGTGATCGAATTGGCATACGAGGACCTTATGGACGTGGTTGGCCGATGATCGAATCAAAGCAAAAAGATGTAGTTATAGTTACAGGTGGGCTTGGCTGTGCGCCAGTGGTGTCGGTTATAAACTATATTGAACAGCGACGAGAAGAATTCAAACGCCTGACTATTATACAAGGTGTCAAACACACCGCCGATTTTATCTGGAAAGACCGTTATGATAAGTGGCGTGATTTACCTGATACCAAAGTGTTACTGGCTGCCGATGTAGGTGAAGCCTTGTGGCCATGGCATATCGGACCAGTGACAACGCTTTTTGATCAACTTGAATTTGATCCTGATAATGTTTGCGTCATGATGTGCGGGCCTGAAGGTATGATGCAAGTCGTCGTCGATCATATGTTGGATTACCGTGTGCCAGCATCACAACTTTATTTGTCGATGGAAAGAAACATGCAGTGTGCTGTCGGACATTGTGGTCATTGCCAGTATGGTAGTAAGTTTATTTGCAAAGATGGTCCGGTATTCAGCTATGACAAAGTTTCTGATCTCTTTAATATTAAAGGATTTTAAGGGCGAGGTTTTATATGAGAAAACCAACCATTGCAGTTCATAAATTCAGCTCATGTGATGGCTGTCAGCTTGCGTTGCTTAATCTCGGTGAATCATTGCTGGTTTTGAGTAAATTGGTAGAAATTAAACACTTTGCTGAAGCAGGACCACTTGATGAAGAAGCAACAATTGATATCGGCATTATCGAAGGGAGTGTATCAACCTCAGAAGACGTAATAAGGTTGCAGAAAATTCGTGATAATAGCACTTACCTGATTACCATCGGTGCCTGTGCGACATCAGGTGGTTTACAGGCACTACGTAATATGGCAAACACGAATGAATGGATTGCCGATATATATGCAAATCCATCCATTATTGACAGTCTTGATAATAGTACCCCGATAAAAGACCACGTCAAAGTCGATTTAGAGTTATGGGGTTGTCCTATCAGTAAAAGGCAAATAATTATTGCGATTCGTGCCTTATTATTTGGCGTGTTACCCGAAGAGGAAAACGACAAGGTTTGTATGGAGTGCAAACGACAACAAACTGTTTGTGTAATGGTTACCAAAAATGAGCCATGCATGGGGCCTGTCACACGAACTGGCTGTGGTGCATTATGTCCTCATGTTGGCCGTGAGTGTTATGGGTGTTATGGTCCTGCAGAGAACCCTAACACACGATCTATGGCAAACCGCTTACAAGGACTAGGACTGGTCGATGATGAAGTAGCACGACGTTTTTTGTTTATTAATAGTGGTGCTGACCCCTTCCACCAGGAAGGACATTACTGGAAGAGTTAATTATGGAAACAGATACTATTAAGATAAATGTACCTGTCCTGGCGCGTGTCGAAGGCGAAGGAGCACTTGATCTAACAATTGAGAATAAACAGATCACTGAACTAAAATTACGTATATATGAACCACCACGTTATTTTGAAAAATTTCTGGAGGGTAGAAATTATTATGATGTTCTGGATACGGTAGCTCGAATCTGTGGTATCTGTCCTGTTGCCTATCAAATGAGTGCTACACATGCAATTGAATCAATATTTGATGTAACTGTTACCCCATGGATTCGTACCATGAGACGGCTGTTTTATTGTGGTGAATGGTTACAAAGCCATAGCTTGCATATTCATCTTTTAGCTGCACCTGATTTTCTTGGGTTTAATAGTGTAATTGAAATGTCAAAACAGTATGGCAATGAAGTTCGTCGAGGATTAAAACTTCAGGCATTGGGTAATGACCTTGTAGCATTGCTTGGTGGTCGCTCTGTACATCCTGTTGCAGCAAAAATCGGTGGTTTTACTAAAGCGCCTGATCAAAAATCTGCTGATGAATTATTGCATCGTATAACAGAGTCGAAACAGGACGCACTCGATTTAATTCAGTGGTTAGACACTCTGGACCTACCAGAAGATAATCAGGATTTTGTTTCTGTTGCCTTGCATCATGATACTGAATACCCTTTCAATGAAGGTCGCCTGATTAGTGATAACGGACTTGATATAAACATCAATGAATTTGACAATCATTTCAAGGAAAAGCATGTTAATCACAGTACAGCTCTACATTGTTTATTACATGGAAAACCTTATTTGGTTGGCCCGTTGGCCCGAATAAATCTGAATAAAAATCAACTACCCAATGAAGTTCAACAAATCATGGGCAAACTAAATGCTAAATTTCCGTCCAGAAATATGTTTCATAGTATTATTGCACGTGCTATTGAAATATATTATTGCTTAATAGAGTCAGAGATAATATTAAGCAATTATGAAATAACTGATCAATCTTGTATGAGCTTTGAACCAAAACCAGGAACAGGTTTTGGATGTACCGAAGCACCTCGCGGATTTTTATGGCACCGTTTTGATGTTGATGAAAGTGGTTGTGTAAACAAATCGGTTATTGTTCCACCAACCAGTCAAAATCAGTCACGTATTGAGCAGGACTTAAAATATTCTCTCATCAATTATGGTCTCGATAACACTAAGGAGCAGTTGCAGTTGCATGCTGAAAAAATAATTCGTAATTATGATCCATGTATTTCATGTGCCACGCATTTTCTCGACTTAAACCTGATTAGAGATGGTGTTACCGATGACGGTAAACAAATAGAGACCAGGTTATTGTTTAAGAATGCTAACTTGACCAAAACCACCATCATAGGAATTGGCTCTCCATATAAAAAAGACACGCTTGGTTGGCAGATGATAGATCAGTTATTAACAAATAAAAAAATCAGATCTCTCGAACTCAAAGGCTTAAAGCTATTTAAGCTGGATCGACCAGGTATTGCATTGATCGATGATATTAAACCTTATGATAATGTTATTATTATTGATTCAATAATATCAACTGATGTAAAGCCGACATTTGTATGTGTTGATGCCAGTCAATTGATACCTAAAATAAGTCAAATTTCGAGTCATGAGACCGGCTTGCCTGAAACCATAGCATTGTTAGAGACTCTACAACTAACACCAAACAAACTTATAGTATTAGGTATAAGTGATATTAAAGATGAATTTATCGAAACTATTGCGAAAATGTTTTAAATCATCAACTATTAAATACTACTAAAATATCTGTCGACTAGCATCTAATGGGTAATAGTGTTATCGAGAGATAATAACCACTGCATTAAACGTTGTGAAATGTTTTTTGATGCCGTATTTAGAGCCTTAACCCCTCCTTTCGTATTAAGGGATTCTGAACTGACTTTCGATAAGAATTCATTCGTTGCCACAACAGTGCCACTTTTTGATTCTATGAGATAAAATTCAACTCGTACTATTCCGTCTGAGCTACCATTCGTATTTATATGATGGTGAAAATCAAGAAGTGTGCTTTCCAGTAAATAGTCCCCTCTTCCTTTCGAGTGTGAAGGCAGTGCTGTTCTGAATATAGTATTTTTGTTGATACAAGAAAGAAAAAGGCTTCCGAGCATCTTGTTTGGTGTGTCACTCCATCTGCTGTGTGCATATGGGTTTAGTGAAAACTCATTTTCTTGATAGAGAATGTGTCGATTTTTTATAGTAGCGCTACTTTTTGGTGTGGCGATCTTGAGTACTTTTGTATGATTGTTTTTTTTGACTGAGGACTGATCTGAATCACAAGTAATATTAATTGCATATAAATCTGTTGCAGGAATAGTGTTAGTTGCACAACCTGCAAATAATATTGCGATAACAAATAATATTAAATATCGTTTAGTCATTATTTCTTGATTCTCCTGGCCCGAGTTTTGGAGTTGTTTGCTTAAATAACAGATCACTAGGGCTTTTCTGTATCGATAATACAACTTCTTCTAATTCATTTGCTAACGATTGTAATTCACTGAGCAACTCATTAGTCTGTTCAAATGTTGGTGTGCTTAGTGTTTTGATATTATAATCACCACGTTTCAGGCTTTTGTTAATATTATGTGCCATTAATTTTACTTCATCGGCAGCATCAGCCACCTTGCCAAATGATACGATAACCTTTTTTTGCATTACGGCACTATTTTCTACAGCGAGGCCTACTTTACTTTTAAAGTTCTTAACGTACAAGGATATCTCTTTTATATTATCGATTGACTCGCTGATATTACTTAAATTTTTATCGTTTAATAAACGATCTATCTTTCCAAGTGCAGTTGAAAGCTTTTGTGCAATATCAGGTAGCGACTCGTTTAGTCTTGTATAGATTGAGGGTGCTGATTTAATGACGGGGATATCGCCATTTTGAGACTTTAAAAGTGGTGATTCTTTACTTCCTCCTTCAATTTCAATGAAGGCAAGCCCAGTAAGACCATAGAATTTTAATACGACAGACATGTCCTCTTTGATAGGGGTATCTTTTTCAACACTGAGAAGTAATTCTACTTGTTCACTATTTTTCGGATTGATTCGTATTGTCTCGACTATGCCGACATCAACACCTCGATACTTTACTGAAGAATCACGACTTAGTCCTGATACGGATTCTTTCATAAATGCCTTGTAGTAGGTGAAATCCTCTTTAAGTCCATATTTTTCCAGCCAGAATGCAAAAACAGCAAGGCCTATGCTGAATAAGACAACGAATATTCCTACTATAATGTAGTTAGTTTTGCTTTCCATACTATACCTTGCTTCTTACCGAGCCTCTGGCACCTTTAAAAAACTTCGCAATAATTGGATGATTAGATTTCATAACTTCATTGAGCGTACCCTCTGCAATAATTTTATGATCGCCTAAAACACAAAAGCGGTCAACAACATTCCATATGGAATCAAGGTCATGTGTAACCATAATGACGGTGAAGCCTAAAATATTTCTTAAATCGAGTATCAATTTATCAAATTCTTCAGCCCCGATAGGGTCAAGTCCTGATGTTGGTTCATCCAGGAACAGGATTTTTGGATCCATCGCCAGTGCTCTAGCGAGAGATGCACGCTTAACCATACCGCCACTTAATTCTGCTGGATAGAGTTTTGCTGCATAATCGGGTAAACCAACCATTTTTATTTTTGCTTTAACGATAGTATTAATAAAATCTTTAGATAAATCGGTATATTCTCTGAGTGTGATGCCTATATTTTCAGCTACATTTAGTGACGAATAAAGTGCACCAGACTGAAAAAGAACACCCCATTGTTTACGAAGTGCTTCTGCTTCTATAGTACTAAGATCTAGTATATCTTTACCAAGAACCCGAATACGTCCACTTTCGGGACGTAGGAGCATTATCATTTCTTTTAAGAGAGTTGATTTCCCAGATCCACTGCCTCCAAGTAACCCATAAATCTCACCTTCCTTTATAGACAGATTCAGATGATCATGTACAAGATTTTCACCAAACCTCGTTACGATATCTTCCATTTCGATGACAATATTGCTCAAATTCCCAGCTCCGTTAAAACTACCGAGAATAACGCGTCGCATGCGATAACCAGGAAGATACCATTAACGACACTTATTGTAGTATATCGACCAATACTTTCAGTATTATATGAAACCTGAAAGCCGCGAAAACATCCAACCGCTGCAATTAACCAGGCAAAAAATACTCCCTTTGTAACACCGATCCAAATATGCTTCAGCTCTAAAACATTTTGTAACCGCAGAGCAAATTCTGTGTAGGAGAGGTTCATTTGTATTTCCGATATAAACATCCCACCGAATATTCCAACAACGTCTGCAAAAAATATCATCAGTGGCATGGCTATCATCAATGCGATCATTCTGGGTAAAACCAAAAATCTGAAGGGATTGAAGCTCATTGTCTTCATGGCGTCGATCTCTTCAGTTATTTTCATAACCCCAATTTGGGCTGTATATGATGAACCACTTCTACCTGCGACGACAATGGCGGTGATTAATGGTGCAAGTTCTCTTGTTACTGAAATGCCGATCAGGTCAACGATAAAGATATTCGCTCCAAATTTTTCGAGCTGTACCGCACCTTGATATGCTACAACGACCCCAATCAAAAAGGAGGTTAACGCTACGATGGGCAGTGCTCTGACGCCTGCATCTTCGATGTTTTTTACAATGGCGTTGAATCTGATTGATGATGGGTGCAGTATGTAATGAACAAGGGATGAAAAACTTTCGCCTAAAAATGATAAAAAACTCACCATATCCCGTATCGACAAAATTGTTTTGTGCCCTATTTTTTCAAATTGGTTAATCAACGAATGTCTTTTGGGTGATACTACGCTTGAGTTTTTTACCTTATCACGATACATGGTCAAGATTTTGTCTTGCTCGCTGCTAGCACCAACTATGTTGACCATGCAGTTTTTCTCTTCAAATATATTAATATATTCTAATAGCAGTATGGCACCAGCACTATCAAGTTCCTCTATTGAGGATATGTCACAGGTGAGGTTGCTTTTTACTTCAATAACAAGGGAAAATTCTTTAAGTTTAGATGTTGCTTCAGTAATAGTGTTTAGATTCCATTCACCATCACACGTAAGTAAATATGAGTTATCTTTTTTCTCTATCAGTACTACTGCTTTGTTAGTGTGATCACCCATATTTGTTATCGTACCAGATTATATTAAGAATGACATGTGGGTCATAATATCTGCACCTATTATATATGTTCTATAGGCCCACAATTTGAATATGCCAATCAGTATGAAGCGATAGAAATATGTCCATTCATTATTATTTTGTTTTATCAATTAAGTTGGCGATCAGATCCATTGGCAATGGAAAAACGATAGTATTACTCCGCTCACCTGCGATTTCAGTCAGTGTTTGCAGATAGCGCAACTGCAATGCCTCTGACTGCTGTGACAGGGTCTTGGCCGCTTCAAGCAACTTGACCGACGCCTGCATTTCACCTTCCGCATGAATGACCTTGGCGCGTCGTGCTCGTTCCGCTTCTGCCTGTTGTGCGATAGCCCGTATCATGCTTTCATCCAGATCAACATGTTTAATTTCAACATTAGTGACCTTGATACCCCAAGCATCGGTTTGTTTATCCAGAATATTCTGGACATCGGAATTAAGCTGATCACGCTCAGATAACATCTCATCCAGTTCATGTTGGCCGAGTACAGATCGTAACGTTGTTTGCGCAAGTTGACTGGTTGCCATATAGTAATTTTCTACCTGAATAATGGATTTTTCAGGATCAATAACGCGAAAATACACCACAGCATTCACCTTAACAGACACATTATCGCGAGATATGACATCCTGACTGGGCACGTCCATAACGATAGTTCGCAAATCCACCCGTACCATTTGCTGGATAAATGGAATAATGATAATGAAACCCGGTCCCTTTACTTTCCAGAAACGACCAAGCAGGAATACGACTCCACGTTCATATTCACGTAGGATCCTGATGGCACTTGCCAGAAACATTACGACAAGTGTTATTACAATATAAAGCGAATATGCAGTCATTGGTTTTACTCCTGTGCTGAATTTTCTATGGGTTTAACATACAAAGTTAAACCTTTAATACTAGTAACCGTTGTCGGTTGGTTTTTCTGTAACGGAGTATCACTGATTGCGCGCCAGATTTCTCCATGGAGGGAAACTTGTCCTTCATGCTCAAAACCGTCGATAACGATTGCTTCACTACCAACCAGTTCTTCACTGCCGGTGACGACTGGCCGACGTCGAGCCTTGATTGCCATACCCACAACAAAGATAAAAAGTAATGCACTGCTGATCGTAAACGTAATGATAACGGAGAGATCGATCCCAAGCCCCGGGACGTCAGTATCCATCAGGATTATGGAACCAAACACAAAAGAGATGGTCCCGCCTATCCCTAACATACCGAAACTCGGTTGAAAGGCCTCGCCAACCATTAAAGCGACACCCAGTAATATAAGGCTCATGCCAGCATAGTTAATTGGTAATAACTGGAACGCATACATTGCCAGCAGTAATGAGATCGCCCCGACTGTGCCTGGAATAATGGCACCAGGATTGGAGAATTCGAGTATCAAGCCATAAATTCCCATTAGCATTAGAATATAGGCGACATTCGGGTTAGTAATGACGCTGAGCAATCGGCTACGCCAGTCCGGATTGATCTCCCTGACAGTCAGGCCTGTCGTATTCAATGAGCGTTCATGACCTTGAATCATTACTTTACGACCATTTATCTGTGCAAACAGGTCAGCTATTCCCGTTGCGACTATATCAATTACATTGATTTTTAAGGCTTCACTCGCTTGTAAACTGGCCGCCTCTCGCACCGCTTTTTCTGCCCAGTCCTGATTGCGGCCACGTAATTCTGCCAAACCTCGGATGTAGGCAATGGCATCATTAATGATTTTTTTTTGCATTGAATCACTATCAGTCGGTGACTCTTTTTTATCCTTTCCGCTAATGTCCGGTGGTGAAAAACCACCTATCTTGACTGGCGTGGCCGCACCGAGATTGGTGCCCGGTGCCATTGCTGCAATATGACTCGCATACAGAATATAGGTTCCGGCGCTTGCTGCACGTGAACCTGAAGGGGCAACGTATGTCACCACCGGTACTGATGAATTGATAATACTCTTGATAATGCCACGCATGGCAGAATCCAGCCCTCCTGGAGTGTCCATACGAATAACGACGAGTTCGGCCCGTTGCTGATCGGCTTTTTCCAGTGCTCGTACAATATAATCCTCAGTTGCAGGACCTATGGCATCATCAATAACCAGTTGGATGGCTGTTCGTTCCGTACTACTGGTTATAGTTGTATACAGTAATAAACTGAATACAAACAGCAGTGAAAACATGACATGTAAGCTCTTCACTCTCATCATAGATGTAATTCCTTTTATTAACTCTAAGCATAGTCAATGGGTTGTGTGGATGCGAGTCTTATAGCCGGTTATGAAGCGTGATAATAAAATATAATATTTTATATATAGGCTAGTAATTACTCATTCCCTGTTATTAATGGAACAAAGGAGACACCCAGGACTGCCTGAGTTGTCGTCGTGTCATCCTTACCTTTTGATAGCAATATTAGCTCCTGATGCATATACGGTAACCCTACAGGGATGATCAGGCGTCCGCCCGGTTTTAGTTGACTAATCAGCGCTTGTGGAATATGCGAGGCAGCGGCGGTCACTGTTATCGCATCAAAAGGCGCCTTTTCTTTCCAGCCATAATAACCATTACTGCAACGTGTCTCGACATTGTCATAACCCAAATCTTGTAGCCGCTTGCTGGCTGACTCATAAAGTTCAGGGATCCTTTCAATGCTATAGACCTTTTTTGCAAGTTTTGAAAGTATTGCGGCCTGATATCCAGAACCGGTCCCTATTTCCAGCACGATACTATCCGGTGTCAGATCAAGTAAGTCTGTCATTAATGCGACGATATATGGCTGAGAGATAGTTTGACCATAACCTATCGGTAAGGGTCCATTATGGTAAGCAAAGCCCTCTTCTATTTCATCGACAAATTTTTCTCTGAGTACTTCACCCATGGCACTCATGACACGTTTATCAAAATGCTCCCTGCCGGTATAGGATGCAGTGAACTTTGCCTCGTTCTCTATCTCTCTCAACATACGTTTAATGTTTGTTTTCATATGCTTTACAGACTCATTTATGTTCCTTCTTTCCAGGATGATTGATAGTCTTTTTGTTCGTCTGTCAGTTGATCAATGGTGAGATTCATAGCGGCGAGTTTCAATTGTGCAATTTCCTGATCTATCCGGGCTGGTACAGCATGTACGTCATTGGACAGTTCATTATGGTGTTCAAGCAAATAAATTGCAGATAACACCTGGTTGGCAAAACTCATGTCCATAACAGCTGACGGATGCCCCTCCGCTGCCGCAAGATTCACCAAACGACCTTCTGCCAGTAAACGTAGTCTGCGTCCATCTTCAAGAACATATTCATCGACATACTGTCGTGGTTTGTTTTGTCCGATACTAAGGGATTGCAGAGCCGGTATATTGATTTCAACATTAAAGTGCCCGGCATTGGCCAGTACACATCCGTCTTTCATGACAGTCATGTGCTCGCTGTCAATAACATGTTTGTTTCCTGTAACGGTGATTATAAAATCAGACTGGGTGGCTGCCTCCAGTAATGGCATAACTTGATAGCCATCCATACTGGCTTCCAATGCACGCAGAGGATCTACCTCGGTAACGATAACATTGGCACCGTGACCTTTAGCACGCATAGCCACTCCCCGACCACACCATCCATATCCGACAACAGTAAATGTCTTGCCTGCAAGCAGGATATTGGTGGCGCGGATAATACCATCCAGTGCACTTTGCCCCGTACCATAACGATTATCAAAAAAATGCTTTGTCATCGCATCATTAACAGCGATGACAGGCAGTTTAAGCGCCTTGTCGTTAGCCATAGCGCGTAAACGAATGACACCCGTAGTCGTTTCCTCGGTTCCACCGATCATATTGCTTAACAATTCAGTTCGAGTTTTATGCATTTCACTGACCAGATCGGCACCATCATCCATGGTTATCATAGGGCGATGGTCGAGAACAGCCTGAATATGTTCGTAATAGACATCATTTGATTCGCCACGAATGGCATGAACCGGAATCTGATAATTTGATACCAACGCAGCCGCAACATCATCCTGGGTGCTCAATGGATTGCTGGCACATAAAACAAGATCAGCGCCTGCAGCCTTCAGGCATCGTGCCAGGTTTGCAGTTTCCGTTGTGATGTGCAAGCAGGCACCGATACGAATACCGGTCAAAGGACGTTTGACTGAAAGACGTTGCATCAGCCCCCTTATGACAGGCATCTCTGCGAGCGCCCATTGAATACGTGAATCTCCGCGGGTTGAAAGAGATAGATCCTTGATATCTGACATAGTTACACTCAGTAATAACTAGATTGACGCTATTAACGATAATTATAGTTGATGCTTGAATAACTGGTTATTGATCTATGACAAATCTCCAAGCATTACTATTCAATAATATAAGCGTATTTATGGCGCTCGAGTATTAATAAATTCATTCAACATCTGCTCATAAGCAGGTTGACTCATGAGAAAACCACTGTTGTGGTCACCTTTCATTGAGAATAATAACTTGGGTTGGCTAGCTGCCTTGTAAAGGCTTTCACCTAAATGATATGGGATAATTTCATCATCTGGACTATGTATGACGAGCAAGGGGCAATTGACCTTATTGATCTTTCTAATTGAATTGAACTTGAAACGGAAGATCAGTAGACGGGATAATATGGGTAAAATGGATTTGGCCATATCTCGTGCAGAACTGAATGTCGATTCAAGTATCAAAGCTGATGGGTGCACTTTAGAAGCTAATCTGGTCGCTATGGCACCACCGAGTGAACGCCCGAAAATGATGATATCCTTTTTATCAATGGATTTTTCCTTTGTTAAATACTGCCAGGCTGCTTCGGAATCTTTGTACAGACCCGTCTCAGAGGCTTCCCCTTCACTTTGTCCATAACCACGATAATCAATAATAAACACATTCAGGCCAAGGCGATGGAAAATAGCTATCGAATCGCCGCGATGAGAAATATTCCCCGCGTTACCATGAAAAAACAGTAGTACTTTTTTTGATTTTTCGTGAGGGATATACCAGCCATGTAACAGCTTCCCGTCCGATGTAGTCAGGTTGACATCCTGGTATTGCAGGTCCCAGTCTTTTGGTGTTAACTCGAGTTTTTTGGAGGGAAAAAATATCATGGAGGGTTGCTGTAAAAACATCATTCCATTCAATGCAATCAATGCGACGAGTATAATTGCTATAAAAGTGATCATTTTTTTTATCAAAAACAGATCTCACATGTTTGTTTATGTTTTTCGCACGGATTCACTCAGTATGTACTGAATGCGTTTCTGTTTGCATGCAGGCCGTTGATCTTATTTTTTTAGTCAGCTCTAAAACATCATATGGTTGCTCGGTGTCGATACTGATGGCAAAGGGATGTTCATTTTCTGGTAGTGGTAGCCAGTGTTCTAGTTGATGCTCAAGGACCTCCAGGTTAGCATCAGAAGCATCATGTTTTCGTTCCAGAATGCGTTTGCGCAGTGTATCAGGAGTCGCTATAAACTCCAGGATAATATATGACACTTGCTTTTGCGAGGCCAATCTTTGAAATAATTGACGTTGCGTTTGCTTCAGGTTGGCCGCATCAATAATAACTGTATAATCTGCATCAATTATCAATCCTGCAACTTCAACCAGTCTCGCATAGGTTTGTTCAGTTGCTTCAGCGCTGTATATTCCCCCATCAATGCCTGCGTGTGACTCTTCATTGGGATTAACGTTAAAGAGACGCTTACGCTCAACGTCAGAGCGAATGCGGATTGCTCCCAATAATTCCAGTAAGGGCTGAGTTTCGGTCGTTTTACCCGAGGCTGATAGACCTCGGGTAATGATGAGTTGCGGTAATGTACGGCGAGTATAACTTTTTGCCAGATTCAAATACTCATAATAATCATTTTCAGCATCTTTCACTTCATTCTGCTCGATACCTGTTTGCCCTGCCCTTATTGCATTAACCTTGGCACGGACCATGGCCCTGTAAGCGAGGTAAAATCGCAGTACCTGGATCCCTGCGTAATCACCACACTGTTCCAGATATGCATTGATAAATCGATGTGCGAGATGTTCTTGTTTATGATCGTGCAGGTCCATCACCAGAAAAGCTACCTCACTGATGACATCTATCCAACGTAGATTTTCATTAAATTCGAGACAATCAAATGCAAGTGGTTTGCCATTGTACCAGGCCAGATTTCTTAGATGCATGTCTCCATGGCACTCACGAATAAAACCATCGGACTTGCGTTTTAGAAAAATCGGGACTAATTCGGTATAAACTGATTCAAACCAATTTTCAAGGTCGGTAAGTAATTCCGGGTGTTTACATTCTTTATGTTGTTCGCGAATTTGCATAAAGTTTTCGGTGACAGGTTGCATGACCTGTTCAGGGTTGCCATAGGGTGTATTTTTTTTCGCGATTTCAATTTGTTGATGAAAAATGGATATCATACTTGCAATCGCATCGATTTTATCAAACTGGAGATCTCCCCGTGCCAGGGCACGGTCTAATTGCGCCTCTTGAGGAAACTGTATCATCTTAACTGCGTATTCGATGGTGTCGCCGTCACCATTCAAAGAAGGTTTTTCCGGTGTACCACTTATGTTTATGACATCCAGATAAATTGCTGGAGCAAGACGACGGTTAAGCCGCAACTCTTCTTCGCAATAAAAACGTCTCTTTTCAAGTGTGGAAAAATCAAGAAATCCTAAGTTTACCGGTTTTTTTATTTTGTATGCATAATCCCCTGTTAATATGACCCATGAAATGTGCGTCTGAATAAGCTGACATTGTAGAACAGTATGATCGTATCTCTCAGGATCAAGTAAGGACTGTATAAGTGGCGGGAGATTAGAATACTGGTTCATGATTCAGGTGGTGGTAGTGCCCCTGCTGTGTATTATAGCGTTTAATATATACTCTTTTCTTGTTATTAAGTATAGGGAACATTTAGAACTTAGTTCATATAAAGTAATGCCAACTAACAGATTTACCACTATGACTTATATTTGAAGTAAATCTGTTAGATTGTCCAATTGATGGCCACATTATTTACCGCGACCACCTCCTGATCCTTTACTACCACCTGCAGGAGTTTTGCTTTTACTGTCTGCTGTGGGTGCATTGGGTAGTGTAACTCCACGGGCTTTTGCTCTCTCCTGTATTCGCATATGATGTTTCTCGCGAATCTGCTCACGCTCTTTGGCTGTTTTAGCATTACGAAGTCTTTCGCGGTGTTCGATTCTCTCTTGTTGTGTCATTAGTTGACCGCCGTAGACAGGTGTTTGGTCAACAGCAAACGAGGAGCCTATAGGCACAAAAAAAGACAAAATTAAGGTAAATCTAATTAATGATTGCTTTATCATTGTCGACTCCTTGTTAAAATGGATTGTTTCTATTCGCCACGACAAACACTGCAACCCTTTCAGTGTTCATATTTAAACTAGTGTTTGATATCACCATGGCCTGTCAAAATAGACTGTCGGACCAGTTCAGCTTTTGTTGCTAATATTGTCAAATCATCAGCACTGGGTTCAATAAGCCCCAGAATTCGATTTACAGCGATCACGGTGTTTTTACTGACAGGAATGTTTTTATCAGAAGCTGAACCGAGGAATATTGCCGCTAAATCAAGTGTGCTCGCAGGTTTCACGCCTTCAAGCTGTGTTTTTTCAAAAACCATTATGTCTTTATATAAGGCAAGATTCTGTACCGGAGAATCGATTCTTGGAGTCTCGCGGTAATTCTCCATTAAAATCTTTGCTGCTTGTTCTGCAGTCATATTGTATAAAGTCACCATGTCTGTTTTAAACTCATCCAGCGCCTTGGACTCTGCACGATACAATACAAAGCCAGGAGCACGACTGACATTAAGCCTTCCCAGCTCTACTTCTGGGATACCTTCTCGTGCCCAGACTGGTCTGCGACCGCGTAATACACGATTGATAGTCGTATTACTGATGTCTCCTGCTGCATCATGATTGTGTCCGTGACCACCTGCACCATATCCTTTACGGCCTCCGCCTTTCTTGCCGCCACTACCATGACTACTATCGTCATGAGAATCAGAGTCATGCGAGTCATCATCATGGCTACTATCACTTCCACTGTCGTGACCGCCACCGTGTGAGTCCGATGATCCATGACTGCCACTGTTATGCCCACTACTACCATGATCAGAGCTTGCTGCATGGCTGATGCTTGATATACCTAATGCAAGACTAATGAGTGCACTAATCACCAGTAAGTTGGCTTTTTTTATAAATCGTAATGTAGTCATCGTTCACTATTCCTGAAAAAATAATGCGGACACCAGTTATGATGCCCGCATTGGTGTTACTAAAACAGATTAATTGTTTTATTGGTCGATGGCATTGTCATGTACATACTCAAGTACCTGTAATGCATCATCTGCTGCCTGAGTAAAACGGTCTATACCATTGTTATCGCCATCAATAGTCGGGATGGTATTAAACTGTACGACATCCAGTACATTGACCAGTTTTGGTTCGAAAATACCCGGTGAAGTCTCAACTAACACCCACACCTGAACGCCAGTATAAGTTGCAGTACGGTCATAGGTATAATTACTTACAAGGCTGGCCAGCTCGTCATCTACTGTCAGAAACCCGCTTATGCCGACAACGCTACTGACACTCAGAGTACCTGTCTTATCTGAGGCCGCTGCAAATGCAGATGCTGCGAGGTCTAGGCGATCACTTTCAGGAACCGAGAATGTATAAACTGAGGTTCCACCGCCTTCATTACTCACAGTAATGCTCAATGTGACGATACCATTAACCGCCGGAGTAGTTAACAGCGCTGAATATAGCGCAAGACTTTCGAGTGGTGAATCAATAGTGCTGCCATCAATGGTCAGACGACCGGCTGGATCAAGCGTCACTGTGGTGCCGTAAATGCCACCATCTAGCTTGGACAATGCTTCTTCCAGTGAGTGCGTCAGTACCTTTGCTGGGGAGCGTGCAATATTCAGACGACCGAACTCTACTTCGATGGTCTTGCCTACATATTCCGGCGGTAACTCGCCATCGGCAGTTAACTGTATGTAGGTTGTACATGCTGGGTCCAGGCAGGGTTGTACATTGCCATTGGCATCAAGCACAGGCAGTCCCAGGTCATTGCGTAATACGATCCAGATATCACCGTAATCACCGCCTTTTTTGCGAGTATCACCGGCATTCCCTCCGCCTGGTTTGCCATCCTTGCCCGGTACGCCAGCCCAGACAGGGCGATCAGAATCCTCGCCATCATCCTCCGCAAGAATGTCACTGACACTTTTCTTGCCACTGCGCTTACCTTGTGTTCCCGCACCGCCTTTTTTCGCTCCACCCTTACCTTTGCCAGCCTTGTTGCCTTTCGCCTCCGCAGCATGGGCAGCGCCAATCAAATCAGTAACAGATGCATTGTTCGCTATCATATAAGTACCAGCTAGTAGCGAAAAAAGAATGCTTGCAGCGATGGTAGTCTTGACTTTACTTATGTGTATCTTCGTCATTATTTACTCCTGTTGTCATTAATTTAGATTCATATATGAAAGTTACTAAACACCCTTCTATGTGGCGATGATATAAATCAAGTTCAAGCTCGATAATTGTTAACAAATGTTACCAAGATAGTATAGTTTAAAAATGGACGCCCATACCTAGATTGAAGGATGAGGATGTATTATCAAATGTCATGTCATCTGAATTGGCGTGCTCACTTATAAAGCGGTATGGATCATACTCTGCTGATGAATAACTCATACGTAGAAAACTGCTCCTACTTAATGGCATGTCAGCACCAAGAGCTAATCGATTACCATAAACCTTGTCATCACGGTTTATATCATTACTGCGATTACCCCCTTTAATCCAGTTGGTTATAAAACGACTTCGAGTGCGTGAAGCAGAAATATACATTAATGTGCCATTATTCAGTTTATAACCAACACGTAATCCCAGTCCCAGGGTGCTTTTTTGTTCAACAGAAAAATCACGTCCAGTAGGAAATCGTACATGCTGCCAGTCTGCATTATTGGCTTGACTGTCAATCTCTACACCTAGATAGAATCGATTCCATTCCTTGCCAACCCCAGCAAAAATACCTGCTGCCAATCCTCTGTCATGTCCAAATTCTCCCTGAAAGCTGTAGGTGCCCGGGTTAGAGCCAGAGTCGTTATGAATGCCGTTTGTATCGCTGAGTAGCGAAGTGTGGCCGATTTGTATACCCGAATAGATTCCATCGATGTTGGTGGGTTTGAGCTTTCTTGCAGCTGCAGGATGATCGGTAAATTGCCAACCCAGACCAAGGCGGAAATAGCTTTCGTTGGGGGAAAAAACATCCCCTGCTGTTACAAGATCTACATCGTAGGCGCCAAAATCTATATAACTGTAATCCAGGCGTAGAAATAGATTATCACCTGCAACAATATCGGTACCAATACCATACCGTGTGCCATCGCTATCAAATCCCTGGCTGACAGCATTAAGAGGCTCATTATTAATTTGATACTGTGTATCAAATTTGGAGCGGGTTCTACCCAGGCGAGTGTATATCAGATTGCCATTTATTAATTTATAACCACCACGCAATCCTAATGTGTATTGATCGGCGTTGCTAATTGCAAGCGTACGACTGTTTGGTTTATTTTTACTGTGTGTAATATCAATATATTTTTTTTCAGTTTCCGCTTCGATGCCCAGGTACCATCGATTTTTTTGTATCCCAAATCCGGCAAATACACCATAGTTTGTTCCATCATTTCCATATTCGCCATAATCGGTTCCCGAATTACCACGGGTGCCATTGGTGTTTACAAATGATGAACCAAAACCGGATTGTAACCCCAGATAAAAGCCACGCCACTGACTGGGTGTCAATTTCAGGTGTTCCTGTGTCTTGCCAATACCAAAATCAGGATCATTTACATCAAACAGAACTACATTCAGGCTAAGCATAACTTGTTGTCGAACATAATCTTGTAGAAATTGAGGGTTAGCGGCATTGTTAACACTAGTAATTTGGTTAGAATCATTGGTCGAAATCCGGTAACTGGCTGATAAGTTAACTTCCGGTGTCAATTTATGATGTATACCTAGAGAGGCATTTATCAAATTCTCTACTAGACTGGCATCCTGGTATTTTGCACGTCCACCCGCTATTGATGCAACGACACGGGTTTTAGGACTAAGTTTACGTGATCCAACTAATCCGGCTGATTGATACAGATAGCTGGAGGCACCAGCCAAAGTGGTTTCCTCGAGGGTTTGTTCCAGCTTTAGCTTTACACTACTTGCTGGGCTGCTAAGCCATTTGATATTTCCATTGATATCGAAAGTGTTCACTTTTGAAAATAAGGGGTCGTCAAAATTTTGTACCAGTTTGCCAATATATGCTTCCATACTTAGACGGTTTGAGAGCTTACTTTTATAACCGACTGAGTAGCGAAAACCATCTGAATCACGGATAAAACCATTGTCATCAGGTGTAACATCATAGTCGCGCTGGTCTGCAATTAGCTGAAAAAAAAGTTCATTATTTGGTTTGTACAAATAACTGCTACGAAAGCCAAAACCAGCGGCAGTCCGGTCTCGGTCATCGTTATTTATTACGCTATCATCATCGAAATTGAGTTGCTCATATGTGCCACCGATACGGAATTTGAACTTATTAACTGTATGTGCAAATCCTGCATGAAGTTGTTTCGAGTCAAATGTTGTGGGTGTGGTGCCAACAACATCGGGCGTGCCGCGCTCTTCATGGTCTTCACTAAAGTTAAAACCACCAAAAACAATGGTTTGTTTACTGATATCATAGCGTCCTTGAATATCAAACCATGCATCTTCGAAGTTTTCGCTATTGAGGTCCCTATATCGTCCAATTTCAGCACCAAGGTTTATTTTTAACAGGTGTTTTTTCCAGTTCGATCTAAAGTCAAAACTAGGCTGAATCATTAATAACGTGTCAGTTACTTGCATAGAACGTTGTGCAAAAACATTGTCATCATATAGTGTATTAATGGTTAGTTCGGGTTTGTATATGAAACTACCCATTGTTTTACTGTAGGGGTCACTCTTTGTAACAGGTTTTTGTTTGTTTGTAGATGCAGGCCTGGATGGATTATCAATTTTTTGTTCAGCAAAAGTGTTGCAGCTTAGTAAAAAAACAATCAATGTTATATTGGTCTTATAAATTATATTCATAGATCACTCAAAGTATATAAGAAATGCCGATACTAATAACTAAGTAAAAATACGTAATGTTAAAATAAACATGCATAAGTTTAATCTGATTTTTAATAATATCAATCTTTATCAACAAGCTAAAAAATTATCATGGTGAATTAGATATGTGGAAAAAACTTATGTGGAGTGTTAGGGATATTCTGAGTAGTGCGGTTTATCACCTGACTCACATGACCAGCCTGCTCTTGAATCCCAAAATATGTGTCCCTGTGGTTGTATAGGCGGTTCACTGTCAAGTGAGCCCGCTGGAATTAAAACGGCATCCAGCTCTGGAACCACCCTGGGCATTGGGCTTCCGCAGTGTGTACAAAAGCAATTATAAAAGCGTTCGGCCTCTGGTACCTTGTATTTCCCCAATAGTTCTTCACCTTTTGTCCAGGTTATACTCGTAACTGGAGCTACCAGTAAGTTGCTTGCATGGCCTGTTCCAGTCGCTTTACGACATCGATTACAGTGACAATGATAAAATCGTACGGCTTGCCCTGAAACTGCATACTTAACTTCACCGCAGAGACATCTTCCATTTATTTTAGTATCAACCATAATATTTCCTTTACGTCGTAATAATTCATAGCTTTATTAATCAGGCATTTTCTTGTTGTGAGGTTGTTTCTTCTGTGTCCTGCATTTTTAAGTTTGAAACTGCATATAGCTCACTGAGATAGTGAATCGCTTTTACCATCTGGCGCGCCATGCGTCTAATACGACTGTTCTGTTCCAGAATATCGATCATTGTCGGGATGAGTATGCGCTGCTCTGCTCCAGCGTGTAGTAATGTTTCTTTTACAGTATCATATGACTCCTGCATTTTTTCTAATTGCGCTTCGCAGTCCAGGAAAGAAAATTCTTCTGATTCTGAATTAGTTAAACCTGTTAAGGTGACCACTTCAGAACGATAATGGGCTATTTTTTCTTCAATTTCTTCATCATCGACAGACACTAATTTAGCCTGAGCCTTGGCGACTAAAAGCGTTTGTTCAACACAGGCCAACATATGTTGCTCTGCACGAAGAAATTTTGCTAATTGTTCAGCGACTTCACCACTAAGTTCACTTCTCCCTAGTCGAGTAATAAACTCAGTAACTGAATGAGATAGTTTTTTTGCGACCATATAATCGCTTAACATATGATTACCAGGACCGGCTTCGGCACTTAATGCTGCCAAAGACATACGCCTGGCAACAGTAGCGATACGTGATAACTCCAGTGCCAGAGCATGAAGCGCTAACATGGGTGATGCGGCTGTGGTTTTATCAAGATATCTGGGGCGTCCTTCAATCTCTTCCTGTGTAACAAAACGTTTACTTAGAAAATGTTTTAAACGTTTACTTGCTGGCCACATCAGGAGTACGCCCAGTACATTAAACAGGGAATGAAACAATGCCAGGGACACAGCTGGTATATTATTAAGAGCCAGTAATTGACCAGTTGCTTCTGCTGCCCAAAACAATAAAGGTAAAATCATTAATGCAATGCAACCAGTAAATACATTGAAGATAATATGTGCAGCCGCTACTCGTTTTGCATTTGGAGTTGCACCAATAACTGCGATTGCTGCAGTTGAGGTTGTGCCTACGTTAGCTCCGATCACCATCGCAGCAGCTGCGTGTAAGCTTAAAATACCACCAGTTGCGGCTGTCAGGGTAATAGCGATAGCAGCACTGGATGATTGAGTGAGTACGGTCATGAGGAATCCAATGCCGAGATATAACAATACGCCGGTTATGCCATCTATAGTAAACATCTGTAGATCAATCGTTGTTGCCAGCCCTTCAAATGCATCTTTGAGTACATCAATGCCGATAAAGAACAGGCCAAAACCTGCTATGGCCAACCCTAATGGTGCGCGACGGCTGTCACCACCAGTAAGACGCAATAACATACCTACTCCAACCATTGGCAGCGCAAACGATCCCACCTGTATCTTGAAACCTACGATAGCCACCAGCCAGCCAGTCATGGTTGTGCCAATGTTAGAACCATAAACAACACCCAGAGACTGGTACAGATTCATCAAACCCGCATTAACAAAACCAATTGTGGCAACTGTCACTGCACTGGAAGACTGGACGATAGCGGTAATAGATATACCAGTAAGAATGCCGCGTATGGGCGTACGGGTCCATGAGCCTAATATTCCACGCAAAGCTTGACCGGCAGCCAATTTAAGACCATCAGTGATCATACTCATTGCCAACAGGAATAGCCCTAACCCGCCAGCTAGCATGCCTATAGTAATAATGTTTTGGTTCATATCATGAAAAATTAATCATCAATTAGTAAATGTCCGAAATAAGCAAAAATGCCGATCATGATACCGGTTATTAGTTGTGCGTGAACCAGGTAAGACAGCTTCTTTAGTTGTGTTGGACTATAACGCCATGTCAGAAATAAGCCAAATAGCCCCTGCCAGATAACGAGCGCTAATACTGCGGGGAAAAATAAAATATCCATTGGAATGCCCATGAATGTAATATGTAGCAGGATAACGGCAATCGTTGTGATGCCGACATAAATATGTGTTTTATTAAGATAATGTAACAGTTTATTGATGATGGTGATGTTTATATCAAGCGAGTAATCGGGTACTAGTCGTTTAGCGATCTTTCCTTTTCCAAGTAAAATCTTTAAACAAGTTCGACCATATATAAAGACAAGCCCCCACAGGCCTAACTCACCCAAGCCCTCGCCTATTTCACCAAGAACACTTTCATTTTCCTGTATGGCAGGGTATGTATTATAGACGTATATAAAATATCCAATAGATATCAGTAATATCGTGCAGGTGAAAATAAATATACGTAATAGACCTGATTGCTTCATGATCATAATATATCTTCTTTAATATTTATTTAAAAGTATAGTATGAATAAGGTTACAATTTATTCAATTGTACATTGAATTATTATTTTAAAGCTAACGAAGATTCCATTAAGAGTTTTACAACAATTCCTGAGCAGAATATTATGATTTATCAGTTTTGATGAAACCGCAATTTTTGCAGGCGTTTTGATGTAGCTGGATGGCTTGAAATAAAAGCACTTATTTCACTATCGGTCTCATGATGTTTTTGTTGTAATCTGGCAAGTATATCTGCAAGGTACTGTGTCGAAATACCACGTTGTTTTAAAAAACTGATTGCGTAGTCATCAGACTCACTTTCAAATTCACGAGAGAATTTGGCTTGTATCAGTACCGTAGGAACTGTTGCTATTAATGAGCTTGCCGTTCCTATATCGCCTGTAATTAATATTAATAGTAGGCTGGTCGCAGAATCCTGCAGGATGTGTCGTAACACATGACGTTTGTGGACATGCCCTATTTCATGTGCAAGTATACCAAAGAGCTCTCTATCATCTTTTGCAAAGTGAATCATTTCATCGGTAAAAACAATAATGCCAGAGGGTAAAGCAAATGCATTTTCACCCATCTTTTTAGCACTTCTGAACCTGATATCCAGCGGTTTATCTTGCGTGCCGGCCATTTTGTTAAAATAGTCGATTAATTCCTGCTTTCTACTTTCTGGTAACTTGCTGGGTTGGAAGATGACTTTATCAAGTAGCGTCAAACCCTCCTCAGCCATGTCACTCTCAACAGATAAAGGGATAGAGTAAGCAACATGCTTAGCGGCAAATGGAATTGCGTAGCGAATCGTAATGAATAGCGTTGCGACAGATATGACTAATGTCAGTAATATCAGTGTGATTCTGGTTTCAATTTTATGTATGAATGTCTGGGTTTTAGACGACGATAAAGTCGCGACTAAATCAGACAGGCCATCCTGTTCTTGTAATTCACAATGAGAATCATTTGGGAAAACAATCTGTACAGGTAAACTGGCAAGTCTGGGTTTAACTTGCAGGTCTGCTAGCTTGAATATCAGGTCAAGGTTTACCCCTTTGATATGCAAGCTGGTGTCTGACACCGAAAGAGTCACATCATGCCGTTTTGACGATAGACCGTCATAATAAATCCCTGTGATGGACATTAGATACCGATATCTATATCAAATACTTCACCCATTTCCTCACCAATGGCCTTGACGCTTTCCTCTTCTGCAGCTATGAAACGATCAAGATTATTGTGAGCCAAGAGTGCAAGATGTTTCATGCGATATCTGGCCAGCCTGATTTTTGTCCAGGGTATAAGTAAACCGACTGAGAAAATAACCGCTATTACATTAGTAAGGTAGATCCAGACTATGTCGCGTGCACGTAATGTGCTATCAAATCGATTGGTATCGATCTCGGCATTATTCCAAAGTAAGTTTTGAATGCGAGCTTGCAGATAACCAAAAGCAACCAGCATGAATCCCCATGACCCTAACATTATGACAGCCTGAAAAAATACCATTTTATTTTTTAGATCTGCACTGGGTTCGAGCTCATTGTATGCCGACGCATTGATCTCCGCGACGATTGAGCCCATCTCTTTCATTACACCCATATACATAATGAAAGAAAATATAATACCTGCCAAAACAACGTATGCATAAATCTTATAGAAATCTTTTATTTTTGCCATGAATGAAAAATGTGTTGTACCAAAACAGCTGTTATCAACAATAAATTGCTGCTGTCTATAGATTACATATGGATAAAGCAAACCAAGCGTTAATGGTATGAGTAAACTTAAACCAACAAATATTTTAATCGCTTCGCTATATTTTTGATTAAATCCGAATCTGATATTTTTATAGGTTGTATTTTTTGCTCTAAAAGCCAGCGACTTGATTACAAGCCAGGGAAGCGCAATTATAAAAACAACCATAAATATAAAAATAGTTAAAGGGAAAATACTGGTTATTACGGAATAAAAGATAAAAAAAGCGACAGCAATCAACCAGCCTTTCAAAATGGTAACCGGGTCTGCGAGGTAATCAAAACGATCATTATTAACAATGGTGTTGCCATAAAAATAACGCTTTGTTCTTACTTTTGCCCAGGCAGAATAAATGCCGGCTGTGAGCATAGTCAATAATATATTAACAATCCATATACCGAAGAATTCTTTTGCATTCCCTCTGAATTCGAATGGTAAATGACGTGCTTCTGCTGTCGGGTTGTTCTGTGTATTGTCTTCCATTAAATTCTCCCTGTAATATTATTCTTGATTTTATTTAAATGAAACATTGTCTATAAACTGCATTTTGACTAAATGCTTATTTTAGTTGTTATCCAATATCTAGCTCGTGGGTGGCTCCCACTTTAAGGGGCACACCGCTCCTGAAGCATTCATACCCAACCGTTCGTATATCGCCTCTAATGCCATGTTTTCAGTAAAAAAGAGATTTTGTTCACCAATAATTTCATATAAATGAGATGCGTGCAGCACATCAATAATTTGACGTTTCAGACCACTGAATACAACTGTTATCTGACTATCGTTAAGACGTTCTACCAAGTGATGTAAAACCTCTTCACCCGAAGCATCAATTTGATTAATTCCATCACCAACAACAAGTAAGTACTTGGCATTGGGGTGATCTGCCACAGCTTTTAGCATCGCATCTTCAAAGTATGAAACGTTTGCAAAGTATAAAGAACCATCAAATCGCACAGCTGTAATATTCTCATCTGTTGACAGGTCCTTATAAGTTTCAACATCATGTAATGTTCCATCTTTATAACGGCCTAATATGGCAACTCGTGGGCGCATCGTACGGTATAAATACAAAACGATGGCCAATACAGCACCTATAATAATGCCGTGATCGAGTTTGGGAGCTGATCCGATAGTAGCAACAAAAGTAATGATTGCTGCAATACCATCATGTTTGTTGGTATGCCAGATATGTTTGACAGATTGTAAATTAATTAAGCCAAACACGGCCATGATAACAACTGCAGCAAGCGTTGCTTTAGGCAGGTGATATAACAACGGCGTCAGGAATAATAACGTGATGACAACAATAATCGCTGTTACTACTGATGAGAAACCTGTTTTCGCACCGGCATTTAAATTTACCGCAGAACGAGAAAAAGACCCCGAAGAGGGATAGGATTGAAAAAAACTACCGGTTATATTACCTAAGCCTTGACCAATCAATTCCTGATTAGGGTCAATACGATCTTTCGTTTTGGCCGCCATTGCTTTTGCAATTGAAATGGCTTCCATGAAGCCAACTAAAGAAATAATAATGGCACCAATAAATAGGCCAGAAAAGGCCTCATAACTAAATGCGGGCATTGCAAAGCCGGGTAAACCTTCAGGTATTGTGCCTACAACTTTACCACCCATTTCTTTGAAACCGATCAGGTAACTTACTATAGTAGTAGAGACAACGGCGGCTAATACACATGGAAATTTTGGCACATAACGTTTTAGTCCAATCATAATTGCAAAAGCAGAAACACCCATGATTAATGTTGCCATGTGGGTCTTGTCCAGGTTCTGAATCACGCCCCAAATACGTACTGTCAGAAAATGATCAGCAGCTCCACCCGGCATATCAACACCAAATATTTTAGATACCTGGGTCAGACCAATAAACAGGGCTGCCGCGTTCGTAAAGCCTACAATAACAGGGTGTGATAAAAAATTAACAACTGCGCCGAGTCGGAAAAATCCAAGTAAAAACTGGAACACACCAACCAGTAAGGTTAAAAACATGGCTGTAGGAATATACAGGGCCAGATACTCTTCTGGTGTATGACCAGGCTCCAGCATAACCAGGACAACTGGTGTTAGCACTGTTGCTGTCATCGTCGAGACTACCGCTACAGGGCCAGTACCCAGTTGGCGTGATGAGCCCCAGAGTGCAGCAATAAAAACAGGAACAAAGGCGATATACAGACCATAAACCTCTGGCAAACCCGCTAATGTTGCATAAGCCATGGACTGTGGAATTAATACCAGGGCAACGGTCAGGCCAGCTATAAGGTCTGCTCGAAGAATTTTGGGGTCTTTTAACTCGTGAATCCATCTTAAAAAAGGGAAAAATTTAACTAACATCTACAACCATCCTAAAAATCAATTCGTACCGTCTTTTTATTAGTATTTGTTGTTATATTAATAATATAGTTTCATTTTTATCCTGTTGACCATACAGGATTTTCTGGTGTTTTTCTATATCATGAATGTGTAAACCAGGCCAATTACGGCACAAGCACCGATAACGGTAACGATGCCAATTTTATATCGGAACAAAGCAATAAATGCTGCCGCTCCAATGACAGCTGATATCCATTCAAATGGTGCATCAAAACCCTCAGGCCAAAGTACATGGTAGGCAAAAAAGACAGCCAAATTAAGTACGACACCCACTACAGCTGCAGTAATACCAGTCAACGGTGCAGTGAATTTTACATCGTGCCGGGTCGCTTCAACCGAGGGCCCACCAAGCAAAATAAACAAAAACGAAGGTAAAAACGTAAACAATGTTGCTACTGCTGCTCCTGCTGCTCCGGCCAATGGAAGCATCTCAGGTCCAAATAGCTCCTTGGTCCACCCTCCAACAAAACCAACGTAAGCAACCACCATAATCAATGGACCAGGCGTGGTTTCTCCCAGAGCCAACCCATCTATCATTTGTGTGCCCGTTAACCAGGCATATTGATCAACACCACCTTGATAGACATAAGGTAGTACAGCATAGGCACCACCAAATGTAACCAGGGCGGCTTTAGTGAAGAACACACTCATTTGAGTGAGAGTACCGTTCCAATCATATGACCATGCCAATCCTGCCATAACCGACCCACCGATAAACAATCCAATTAAAAGATATCCAGTAAAACGGCTCCATTTGAATTGGGCATGTGTAGGAACCGGTGTATCATCATCAATGATAGCGGGTCCATAAGAGTCCTTCGAACTACCATGATGTCCACCCGCCTTGAATTTATCCGGTGCAAATCGTGAACCGACATATCCAATAATACCGGCTATCAGAACGATATAGGGAAAAGGTATATGTAAAGCAAAAATAGCAATAAATGCCAGCACCGCCATGCCACGAAGCACATTGTTATTCAATGCCCTTGAACCAATTCGATACGCTGCAAACACAACAATAGCTGTAACAGCAGGCTTAATGCCGTATAACACACCCGCAACAACAGGCAAGTCACCAAATGCAAGATAAACCCAGGTTAGTCCCATGAGAATAAACAATGACGGCAAAACAAATAATACACCTGCCATTATGCCACCCCATACACCATGCATCAGCCACCCAATATAGGTTGCTAATTGCTGTGCCTCGGGCCCAGGTAATACCATGGTGTAATTCAGTGCATGCAAAAAACGGTGTTCAGAAATCCATCTTCTTTTCTCTACCAGTTCCTGATGCATCATGCTTATCTGACCGGCTGGGCCACCAAAGCTAATAAACCCTAATTTAAGCCAGTAGATAAAAGCTTGCCAGAATGATACTGGCTCAGGACGTTCTCTGAAGTCTTGTGTGACAGTTGACACTTAAACAATCTCCCTGATTTTTTATTATTAAATTTGAGAACAGTCCAACGCGTAGATTTCCAATATTCCAAGTATTATGTGCATCACTAAATCATTTACTTACTATACAAGGCAACTAAAGCTTAGAAAGTTTTATGATGATTTTACTATGAATAAAGTGGTTGATGACAAATTGAAAATTCGCACTCGTCACCAACCATTTTCTTTTTATTCAGTGACGGACTTTGGATTAGGTCCATATTGATTTTCTTCCGGCTTGCTATCAGTGGCCAGAAAAACAATTATCACAATAGCACCAATTAAAGGTATCAGCAGAAGTAATAACCACCATCCGCTACGACTAGTATCATGTAGTCTTCTCACTGCCACCGCGAGACTTGGTAATAAAACAGCTAGTGAATATATTCCACTTATCAGACCTATCCCCGCTTCTGGACTCATCGAACCTACAACAACATCAATTATAGTGAGAACAATACTAATAATTATATTAAATAATACGAAGTACCAATATTCTTTTCTTCTTGCGCGACCTGAAAAGACCGCATATTTTTTTAAAACCTCAAGATACCAATTCATGTTTCGCTCCTTTTTGATCCCCTTTTTATTATTTAGTCAGATGCTGTAGGGGGGGTACATTTGACTTATTGTGAGCTTTTTAGCTACTGATTATTATTTCCCTGTATTGAACCTTAGTTCTGCTTCTTTAACGGTCATTACCATCAAACTTGGTGGTCCACCACCATGCATTTCAGCATGTGGGTAATGCAACAACCAAAACCTTTTATCTTTTGGGTCTTGATAAAGTTTTTCCCATCTGGCTTTATCAACTCTAACTAATTTAAGAATGTCTGAAATTAGCCATTCAATTCTCTTACAAGCCTCATTAGAAGTGATCTGGTCATCAGCAACTGTCCACAGACATTCAATCAACGTTTCATTTTCAGTAATTGTATTCATTTTATTTACGCATAGCGAATAGTGGCAGTAACTTGTTGTACGTTTTACTCTGAAGTATCAAACTCAATACCATCAGTGTAATTTGCATGTTTATTATAATTATGCAATCAATAGCAATCTGTTGTCGCACTTAATTTAACACAAAAAAACATCTAATAAATGTAGTTTACCAATTTATATAATGTCTATTTAATCAACCGGGTAACCTTTTTTATTCCAGTCAACCATGCCCTGCTTTACTACTTGTATATCTGCAAAACCATGTTTAGTTAGTATTTGTGCGGCTTTGGCAGACATCCTGTCAGTTCGACAAATCGTTATGATCGATTTATCCTTATAATTAGAAAGTTCATCCAGTCTGTTTGTCAGTTCTGTCAAATGCATATGCGTAGCTTGTTTGATATGATGAAGCTCGCCGTTAAAGTCATCTTCACTACGTACATCGAGTATTAAAATATCTTCATGGTTTTCAAGTTTTTGTTTTAATTCGTCAACAGTGATCATCGGACCTTTACGCAAGTTGTTAATCAGTCTGGGCAAGAAAGCAACGATAGCCAGTAATGCCAATGCCATCATAGATTTCTGTATAAGGCCCTCTCCTCCCGTTGCGGCTTCTTTACCTATATAACCGAGGTAGGTATAGGCAATGGCTCCGGGTAACATACAGATGTAGGTAGCCAGACTGTAATGCATAAATTTTATTTTGGTTAGACCCAGTGCATAGTTTAGTAGATTAAACGGGAATAACGGAACCAGGCGTACAAAAGCCACAAATCGCCAGCCTTCATGCTCTACGCCACTGATTAATTGTTTCATTCGACCGCCTGTTTTTCTGGTTACCCAGTCCGATGCGACATAACGTGCAATGATGAATGAGAGCATCGCACCAATGGTTGCGGCAGTGAGGTTATAGACTGTACCCATAACAGGTCCAAATAATGCACCACCAAGTAACGTTAATACTGAGCCGGGTAAGAAGAATACGGTGCCGATAATATAGATAAGCATGAATATTATCGGTGCTGCATTACCGGCAGCTTCTATCGAAGTTTGTAGTGCATCAGCATTGAGGTGTTCACGATAAATAACAGCCAGTGTTATACCAATGACTATGGTTATGAATAATATCGAACGAAAAATGTGTGATTTCATGTTTATTCCAGAGGGCTATGTCTATCGTTACTATTTGTTCGTGTCTTGATTGTCCCAGGACCTGCGATTGATAACATAACCACTCATTTTTCCTATAAAGGGTAAAGCAAGCATACCGGTTATCCATGATGTTTGTTTGGGGTCGCGGAACTTGTGTATGCCGATGATCATGTTTTCATGCCCTGCCCTTGGCTGGTCACGATAGGTGCCAAATAGACGATCCCACCATGGAAGGCTGAAGCCGAAATTGGAATTAGCCTCATCATCTTCGATAGAATGATGAACTCGATGCATGTCCGGGGTAACAATAAACCAACGTAAAACCTTATCCAGGCTGATCGGCAGCTTGACGTTGGCATGGTTGAACATGGCCGTGACGTTTAGTATCACTTCAAATATCAGCACAGCAATCACAGGCGGGCCAAGTACGACGATCGTGGCAAATTTAATTAGCATCGATAACAGGATTTCTATGGTATGAAATCGCGAACCTGTAGTGACATCATAATCCAGATCGGCATGGTGCACACGATGTAATCGCCATAGTAAAGGAATGGCATGTACCATGACGTGTTGCAGGTATATGATAAAATCCATAAATATCACTGAAATGACGATAGCCAGAACATGGTTGATCTGAAAATAATTTAACAGACCCCAGCCGTGTTCCTGTGCAAATGCCGCCAACCCTATTGCAGCTATGGGGAAAATCAGTCGGACAATGGCACTATTAAGGAATACCAATCCAATATTGTTAAGCCACCTCACAGTTTTTGATACGGTGAGAGCTCTTCTGGGTGCCAGTAACTCCCAGATTGCCATAATAGCCAGGATTCCGAAAAAGAAACCCATCCTGATTGCCTTTTCATTTTCCATTAAAAATAACTCGATTTGCATGCACTGACCCCTGGGTTTGCATAGACAGTTTATGCTGACTATACTGAAATTACTCATTCATATATTCAAGAGATTACTTGAATAGTATTCTAGCCTACGGTGAAAAGATGTCAACCACAGGATTCAAGCAGGATTTATTTGCACAGTTTGCCCGTATCGGAAAAGCGTTGAGCAACGGTAACCGACTCGAATTAATGGAATTTATCGCACAGGGTGAACGCAGTGTCGAGGAATTAGCCAAGGTGGCTGGCTTAAGTGTTGCGAATACCTCGCAGCACTTACAGCAACTACGGCAGGCAGGCCTGGTATTGTCACAAAAGAAGGGATTGAAGGTTTTTTATCGCATTAGTGGTGACGATGTTATCGCCCTTATGGATTTAGTAAGATCGGTTGCAGAAAGGCATATTGCCGAGGTTGATAAGTTGGTAAACACCTATTTGACGGTAAAAGACAAGCTTGAACCCGTTCCGCGTGATGAGCTGATGCAACGTTGTCATGATGGTCTGGTGACAATCATTGATGTAAGACCTCCAGAAGAATACGCTGCTGGCCATGTTGCCGGTGCGATAAATATCCCGGTGTCGGAATTAGAGAACAGCGAGCAATTACAAGCCAGTAACGACATAGTGGCCTATTGCCGAGGTCCACATTGTATTTTGGCATATGATGCCGTAGCGCGATTACGAGAAAAAGGGCTTAATGCACGTAGACTGGAAGATGGCTTTCCTGAGTGGAAGCTGGCAGGTTTACCCATTGAGTCGTCCAGTTCTAACTAAACTACCGCTCCTAGTTTCATAGCCAATATTTTAATCTGTTCATCACCTGGATATTCCTGATCAGGCACGCTCAGGTAGGCTTGCCATTCGGTAACCGCCTGGGCCATTTCAGGATCAGTGCTCTCACAACCTGTCACCATAATGATATGTTGATCAATCTTCCATGGACCCACTCCTGTTATTGTTCCTTTTATCAGGTGCACAGAATTGTTTAGGCCATTGATATGCCAGAATGGCTCAAAAAATAACAAGCCTCGCTTGTGTGGGAATTTCTCAATAATGACCTTTTTTGTACCATCAGGATACTTTATGGTAAGTGGTGCGGTAACTGTAAATAGATTGTTCATAGCTGGACACATTCCGGAAAAATAGTATATTGCTTAATACTTAAGTATTAAGCTAGTTTACATTAACCGAGGCAGATTTTTAATATGTCAATTCAAACAATATTGAGACTAGGAAACCCGCTACTACATGAACGTAGTATAGAAGTTGACCATCCTGACTCAGCTGAAATCCATAATTTAGTTGAAGATATGTTTGATACGATGCGTAATTACGAAGGTGCCGGATTAGCAGCACCACAAATTGGTATTATGAAACGGGTCATTATTTTTGGATTTGAATCAAATCCACGTTACCCTGACGCTGAACCTGTTCCTGAGACTGTCCTGATTAATCCTGTGATTGAGCAACTAGGTTCAGAAGTAGAAAAGGATTGGGAAGGTTGTTTGAGCATTCCCGGCATGAGAGGTATGGTGACGCGTCCAACTCATATACGTTATTCTGGTTATACTCAACACGGTGATTTCCTGGAAAGAGACGTTACGGGTTTTCATGCGCGTGTTGTTTTACACGAATGTGACCACCTGGATGGTATTTTATATGTTCAAAGAATCAAGGATATGAGGGAATATGGTTTTATCGAAGAACTTGAAGAGAGTTTAAGATTTTCTCCGCTGCCTTGTGATACGTGTGAAATAGAATAAGTCGTGAGAATTCTGTTATTCGCAATGGATGGTTTGTTTTCTCGTGTTTTTCTTGAAAATATTCATTTAACACCCGACACAATCATCAATATGGTATTACCAGATAAAAATAATATAACAGGTAATAGTTATTCGCACGATGAATTGTCTGTATTTAACCCTGATTCTATTGAATCTGTAGCGAGACAACTTAAGATAACTATATTCAAAGTTTCAAAAAATGATTTTTCAAAATACACAAATATACTTAAACTAAGCAAGCCGGACATAATTATTGTAGCCTGTTTTCCGTATAAAATACCTGAAAGCATTTATAACAAACCTTCGTATGGCGCATACAATATACACCCTTCATTACTACCTGCGTATCGTGGCCCTACTCCACTTTTCTGGCAGTTTTATTACGGCGAAAAAAATACAGGGGTGACTATTCATGCGCTTGATAGCGGGTTTGATACGGGCGATATCGTTTTGCAAAAAAAAGTTAGTTTTGATGATGGTGATACGACTATCGATGCGACGAGAAAATTAAGTCTTGCCGCATCCAGGTTATTTGAACAAGCCATCATTGATATAAATAAGCAACAGGTAAACCTGATAAAACAGGAATCATCGCAAGCTAGTTACTATTCCTGGCCCGGAAAATCAGAGTTCATATTAAATAGCAACTGGAAAGTCAGGCGAGCTTATAATTTCATTTGTGCAACGCGTTATTGGAACCATCCATATAAGATAATCCTGGGAAATAACGAGGAGATGGAAATTAATGATGTCCTGGGTTATGACGTAGATCTTCATCTAGAAAACATGGTTGAAATTCGCAGTGACCAACTTGTTATTCAATTCTATGATGGTTGCCTGATAGCAACCGGCCATTGATTGTTACGTAATACAGAGTATTCAGCATCGATTATCTCAAATCTATCTTCATTCTGACTGAATTGTCATTCTAGTTTGATTGTACTATTTCATATATTAATTGAATCGCCAACCTTAAGTTTCCAGGTATTTTTATATCCCAGATCAATCAGTATATTTTGGCCAAAATATGCCTTATTTTGGTTTTTTCTGTATTCAAGTAATGTTTTTAACGGTTCAGTCCCTTTTTTACCTACACTGGGATCAACTGTCGTCATGATGCAACGTGAGCATGGTTTAACACCATGAAAACGGTTGTTACCAATTTTAAAATCTGGCCAGTTATCTTCATCATAAGCATGACAACCTCGAACTACCAGGTTTGGCCTGAAGCGATGGATAGTAATTGCAGGCTGATCTTTTCCCTCCAGACGAAAGTTAAGGTCATCCAACGATGATTCTGATAGCAGTAGAAATGGAAAGCCATCAGCAAAACTGACACGATCATCAGCGGATTTGGCAAATTCCTGATCAACTAATCGTATTGTTGTCTCAGGCATATAGACCAGTTTTGTATCAATACCGAGATATTGGCTAATCCATCTATTATGTTCAGGACCAGCTGTTATTCCTTCCACAATATCATTCCAAACTCGAACAGGAGTTACGTCCCCTTTTGTAATTTCCAGTGGCAAATTTATAGTACTATCATCAGGTGTTGTTAGTTGAATATAATTCTGGTAAATAGCAGTTTTAATGAGTGATAGCTCAGGGTGCAAACGTTGAGTAACAAACAGACCTTTTTCATTCACTATCATCCAACGACGATCATATCGTAAGCCAGATGGAGTAATGACGGAGGACTCTAATGATATGCCTGCGAGTGATTTCACCGGGTAGATGAATATCTGACTAAGCTCTATCCTGGGCATGATTTTTAAGTATTTCCTGATTGATATTATAATGCACTTCATTATACTTGTGTTTTTATTAGGAACACAAATGAACTAACTTTCAAGAGATAGTGTCATAGTTTAACAGTAAACATAGTATATTGTCGTATTGACAAAAGGACATTTCATGAACAGTAAGAAATTGGTTATTTTTTTGGCGTTTAGTCTGGCTAGTACCTTTGCTATCGCCTCAGATTACAAAACAGTAGAAGAAAAATATGGTTATGCAATTGGTTATAATATAGGTAAGAATATAGCTAAAAAATACCCTGGCTTCGATATCATGGCCTTTCTCAAAGCAATGGAAGACGCAGTTACAAATAAAGAATCTGCCATGTCTGATGCTGATATGAATCAAGCATTTATTGATTTTAATAAAATAAAAGAAAAAGCGAGCTCTAAAGAAGCTACATTGTTTATTGATAAGTATAAAAAGAAGAAAGGTGTTAAACCTCTTTCTGATGGTATTTATTACCGTGTGATCAAATCTGGTAGTGGCATCTCACCCAAGGCTACAAATACTGTAGAAGTGCATTATCGTGGTACACATATAAACGGTAAAGAATTTGATAGCTCATATAAACGGGGTAAACCTGCAAAATTCCCGTTAAACCGCGTTATTAAAGGCTGGACAATCGCAGTACAAAAAATGAAACCCGGTGATAAGTGGGAGTTAGTCATCCCTTCTGATTTAGCTTATGGCGCCAGTGGCTCACCAGGTGGTATCGGCCCGAATGAAACATTGATCTTTGAGATAGAGCTACTAAAAGTTTTGTAAAATACAAACTATGCCTGATTAATTCCTGACAGGAATTAATCAGGCATAGAAGTATTTCCACTCCACATTGGTAAACAACTTTAATTGACTTAATAGTTGCTCGGAGGGGATCGCTTCTTTAGGAAAGATATTTGATATCCTTATAGTGAAATTGACAAGCCCTGCATTTTTTCGCCAATCAAGATCCTGAAAACTGATAGATGTATTACAATGTTCACACAGTATTGATTTTTTTTCATTTCCACTATGCCAGTCTTTCCATAGCTCACTTTCTGACCTGACTAGTTTCCTGCAATTCGGACAACGTGGTCCGGTATTGCTGTTACTGTTTATAAATGTGACCGATGTATCATCAGATATATACGCGGAACAATAATCTGTATCATTCTCATTTTCCGGGTATATTTTCAGGTAAGGTGAACAGCCCATGAAGGTAACCATATTAAGGAATTTGTCACCAATGTGATAATAGTTCTGACCAAGATTATTTGCAGCCTGCCCTATGAATTCATATTGCTGACATTGCTGAATAAATTGTGAAATGTTTTCAGGAAAGTAAGTAAGATCAGTGGAATACAGATAAAGGAAATTATCCGTGTTACTTGTCATAGTTTTCCCATGCAAAAGCACAGTCCAATTGTGCCCTGACAGTAATAAATCCCTTAATTCCATCATCTAACATGACGCGTAATGCACTTCTGCCTCCAAACCGCTTATGTGGTTTATTCATCCACTGAGGCCCCATGTTTGCATTTCTTGGGTAGGTTGTTCTAAGGGCTTCTGCGATGCCGACAATATGGTCCAGTTTTTCATTGAGAACGTCATTTTCTGGAAATGGAGTGCACTGTCGGTATTTACGGATAGCTCTCGTAGGTGTTTTTTCTGGTAATGATAAAAGGATAATCTGATCACTTGAGCTGACTTCCCAAGTATCGAGTAACTGGATAATTATACTGGCAAGTTCGCCTTTATCCTTTATTGTCATTTCTGTTGCAGGCATATAATCGTTTAAACGTTTCATCTAAAGAAACATTAGCTTACCATAATATACTTAGCATTTTAAATTTTTGTTTAATATATGTATGAGTAACTGTGTGGTTATTTATTTAAAGATATCAGAATTACTGAATTATCACCTGGTTTGTAACATCGACAATATCGCCTATAGCCGTAATTCGATCAAAATTGGCCTGCAATCTTTGCGCATAATGTGGTGCGAGATCTTGTAGTTTTTCAATTGCAGATGCAATCTCAATGTTGTCAGGAGTCAAGACGTTACTGACAGCAACCTTAATTACGCGGTAATCATTTTCTTTACATTGATCAAAGAAATAGAGCTTATCTTCAACTGATTCAAAGTCAGATTCAATAGCAGAAAATATTTCATATTGCGCAGTGCCTGCTATTTGTTTTTTGTAAAGATAAATAAGTAATTCAGATACATTATTGTTACGCGTATTGTTAGTCAGTAGCGATAATCTATTTGGATGAGTAATTGATTTAAAATTATATTGCCCAGCCTGTACTTCAAAGAAGTCATTAAAGGCACTAGGTTGCCGTGGCATTGCGATAATCGCAGTCTTACTATCCCCTATTTTTTGTCCCTTTTGGACAAATATGGGAAGTGTTGCAGTGTTTTCGACAGCAATACTAGCAATGATTCTTGATTTGGCTGATGTTTCAATATCTTCAGTATCGAGTTTAATTAATTTAATATTACGGCCAATTAAATCTTTAAAAAAGTCCGTTTGAGATTTCCAGTCTTTGGTTTTTTCTCTCTTTAAATGCAATAAAGGTTTTCCTGCCTCCATTTGGACGCAGGTAATAGTGTACGGGATTTGATTTAAATTTATTCGCTCGTTGGCTCGTTTATGTAGCACAGGAAAAGCGACATCGACAATATCGTCTTTTTTATACCCTGATGTATTGACGGCTTCCAACTCTATACAGAGTCCTTTTATTGATATATCACGCGAGCTTCCAGTATATTTTTTACCTCCAAGTAACACTTCGGTATCTACCGAAACATGGTATCGATCTTCTCTTCTTTGCTCAGTGTATCCGAATTGTAAAATATCAACATCATTACCTTTTAGTGCAGTTAACTGGCTTGCTATTGCAAGTGCTTTATTATAATCCTCATCCTCATAAGAGTAGCTCTTTAGATTTTGATTCATTTCTGAAGTGACATCAATTAAGACGCCAGCTTTAACGATATAATTTGTGAAATTTAATAGGTCTATGACAGAATTTTCAGCTTTTTCTTTTAGTTTGTCTATTTTGGTTGCAACTTTTCTTTCATCTGGTTTTGACACTGTCCTGACAATAGCTTTAAATAGTTTTATACTAGCCGTGTTAAGTTTATCTTTTACAAAACTGTACCATTGATTTATATCTGGAAAGTCATAATCAAACACTATTTTTGGTTTCCCTGACTGATCGGAATAAACAGCCAATACAGGATCTTTCTGTCCATTATCTTGTGTGATATTGATTAATTTCTCTATACGCGATTTTTCAGATAAATTTGTGAATTCAAATATATTTTTATCATTTTTGAAACATTGAAGTAATGTTTTATTAATGCTATTGACACAAACAGTTTGCAACTCCATTTGACCACCGTTTGTTCTAATAAAGAAAGGTATACTAGGTGTGGCATTCGTATAATATAATTCAGTTAACAACGACTCAGATGTGAGTCTTGTATCTTCAATGTCGAGTTTTTTTCTTCCTTTTATATATTGCTTCTGATCTTCTATAAAAGACGTAATGAAAGTTGATGCCTGATCAGATTCATCGCAATATATAACACGCAAAATAAATTCTGGTTCTTTGTAATCGATACTTAAAACTTTATATTTAATGTCAAACAAACGGCTATCAGAAGTGTTATTAAACCCCGTAAATGTAATGCTAATTTCATCATCGACATTAATTTTTGCAGGTTTTTGAAAAAATATTTTTAATCCGCTGGAGGAAATATCTCTGGTTTTTGCAGGCAATGATTGCGTTGTTGTGCTAATTAATATTTCTGTCGAATGTTTTAAACGATCTGCGATGCGTTGTTGGTAGTATCCCAGGTGAAATATTTCGGCGTCATCGCCTTCGATAAGAAATTTTTCATCGCTTCCATTAAATTGGCGTTCTTCCATTATCCCCGTATTGCGGATAGTTTTTTTGTCAGCCTGTTTATTTTTCTTATTACTTTGAGAATTAGTATGTTCACCTTGTACAATCGATTCAAATATCTGGTTTGTAAAAACGTTATTATTTTCTTTCAGGCCCTTAAGGAAAATTTTATATGAAATATCATCCATCCAGAATACCTGGTTTTTATGGACATAACTTTTACATTCATATGGGACACGGCCACGCATATCTATCATGCGAACACATTCCTGCTCCTTCCTGCGATCTTCCATTTTTTTAAGGAAGTGAAAAGATGCAGAACCAGTTTTTACCTGCTCAACGATAATTTCACGATCAGATGCACTAGAGTTCGCGCGTATGAAGTGTTTTAATTCGGTTACCGATTGTGATGTCTTTTTAGTCATTGATCGCATTTGGGCTGCTTATTTAAGATATAATTGTAATTATGTTGAATTCATCATACATATCTTCGGCCAATGATTAGATTTCTTGATACTTCAGGCAGTTAACTTAGCTCTTTTGACAACTTCATGCTGCCAGATACAGTTCGTTTATTTATAAATTAAGCATTATCAATAAGTTATAAATATCACGTAACTATCCTATTGATTTCTATTGATTTGCAGTTTAATTTGGTGAAAAATACGTGACTATCGATCATTTTTTTATAAACATGATTAATTGTTAAAATAATTATAAAACCATCAGGTCATTTTTATGCCTAAATTAGTTGTTTTCAGCACAACACCTACTGAAATTGCGCTTTCTGAAGGAAGTACGAGTATTGGCCGTGGACCGGCCAATGATATTACCCTTGATGACAAATCTGTCAGTAAAAGACATGCATTGATTACACTCCAAATTCTGAAAAATGGAGATTCCAAGGTCCAAATTACTGACTTACATAGTACTAATGGCACATTTGTGAATGGGAACCGTGTTACATACCATACATTGGAAGACAGTGATCAGTTATCGATAGGAACTGTTCAATGTGCCTATCTGCTGGATTAATCAGACAGGTTTATTCTCTACCCGGGTATGCTGTGTCCTAAACCGTTTAGACTTTGAGGCATTTTTGTGTCCACGTTTGGACGTGGCTGTATCTGGCTGCCATTTAGGGATTAAATGACGTTTGCCATTTCCTATCAGGTCAGCCCTCCCCATCTTTTTAAGCGCATCACGTAAGAGCGGCCAGTTATTAGCATCATGATATCGTAAAAAGGCCTTATGCAATTGCCGTTGCTTAAGTCCCTTTGCTGACGATACAGTTTCTGCTGTTTTCAGGTTCTTGAGCGGATTAAAACCGCTGTGCCACATGCTGGTCGCCAGTGCCATAGGAGAAGGTAAAAATGTTTGCACCTGGTCGGCCCGAAATCCATTACTTTTTAGCCAGATCGCCAAACCCAACATGTCTTCGTCACTGGTTCCCGGGTGTGCTGCAATAAAATAAGGGATAAGATATTGTTCTTTGCCAGCCTCTTTAGAAAATTTATCAAATAATTCCTTAAATTTATAATAAACCCCCATACCCGGTTTCATCATTTTTGATAGCGGACCGTCTTCCGTATGTTCTGGCGCAATTTTCAGGTAACCACCTACATGATGAGCCGCGAGCTCTTGAATGTATTCTGGTGACTCCACAGCAAGGTCATAACGTACTCCGGAAGCAATAAAGACGCGTTTAACGCCCTCAAGTTTACGTGCCCTTTTGTAGAGTTTTATTAACGGATCATGATTAGTATTAAGATTTTTACATATATCTGGGTAAACGCATGACAGGCGCCGGCAGACAGCTTCAATTTTTTTGCTTTTACAACCCAGGGTATACATATTAGCTGTCGGTCCACCAAGGTCCGAAATATTACCTGTAAAACCAGGCACGCTGTCACGAATCGTTTCTATCTCATTGATAATAGAATCTTCAGAACGGTTTTGAATAATCCTTCCCTCGTGTTCTGTAATAGAACAGAATGTACAACCACCGAAACATCCCCTCATTATGTTGACAGAAAAACGAATCATGTCGTATGCAGGAATTTTCTTTTTCTCGTATACCGGGTGGGCTTGCCGTGTATAGGGAAATTCAAATAAACGATCAAATTCCTTCGTTTTTAAAGGAATTGGCGGTGGGTTCAATATGACATAGCGCTTGCCATGTTGTTGTATCAGTGTTTTGGCATTGCCCGGATTAGTTTCAAGATGCAGTATACGTGAGGTATGTGCATATAATTTTTTGTCTGATCTTACTTTTTCAAATGAAGGTAATACAATTGCTGACAATATATTATCGTCGATGATTGCTTCCGGGTGTTTTGTTTCTAATTTTACTTCTTGAGTGTTTTTTTCAGCGCATTGCGGTTTAGTGGTATCTTGATAAGGGTTTGCATCAGGAATTTCTACGCCATTGGTATTAATCTGTGAGTAATCCAGTAGCTTGTAACCCTCAGGGAAATGGCTGGATGCGTAGGCTGTACCCCTGATATTAGTTAAATCGTGCACTGATTCGCCATTGGACAATCGATGTGATATTTCGACAATTTGCCGTTCTGCATTACCGAATACAAGTAAATCAGCTTTTGAATCAAGTAATATGGAACGTCGGACTTTTTCAGACCAATAGTCAAAGTGGCTAATACGCCTCAGACTGGCTTCGATACCACCTACAATCAATGGAACGCCTTTATAGGCTTGTTTACACATTTGTGAGTACACAATCACAGCACGATCAGGCCGATGACCACCTTGCCCATCTGGTGTATAGGCATCATCCGAACGTATTTTTCTATCAGAGGTATAGCGGTTAACCATTGAATCCATATTCCCTGCAGTTACGCCAAAATACAGATTTGGTTTGCCGAGTTTTTGAAAATCGGCCGTGTTTGTCCAGTCCGGTTGGGCAATAATCCCTACTCTAAAGCCCTGCTCTTCAAGCAGGCGGCCAATCAAGGCCATACCAAAACTGGGATGATCAACATAGGCATCCCCGGTTATGAGTATGATGTCGCAACTATCCCAGCCTAATTGATCCATTTCATCACGGCTCATAGGGAGGTTGGATGAATGACCAAAACGCTTGGCCCAATATTTGCGATAAGAGAAAAGATCGGTAGCTGTGTTCATTTCTTCATAAAAATCAATGGAATAGAAAAATATTATATCACATATAAGAATAGTATGTTATTTGTTGCTTACAATCATTACCAGTGTTGTGTTATGTTCGAGGAAATGTAACTAACATAATGATTAAATGGAATTTTATTTTTCATGTAATTCCACATTTAGTCTAAAGTTAAGTATTGAGATGACCGATAAATCAGTAAATACCTAATTTCAACGCGGAATTATGACTAGACAACACATAAATGGAATTTTAAAGCACCTTATTATACTGACTATTCTATTAGTTTATGGTTTGCCCGACTCTTTAGCTAACACCACCCCGCCGGTAAAAGACATACGTATCATTATAGATATGTCAGGCAGTATGAAGAAAAATGACCCGTTAAACCATCGTACAAAAGCCGTGCAGTTGTTTTCAGAAGTATTACCAAAAGATGTTTATTCCGGAATATGGACATTTGCTGCTGAAGTTAATATGTTGATCAAACATGGGAAGGTAAATAAGAAATGGAAAAAATCTGCTTTTAGCAAGGCCACCAAAATTCATTCTTATGGACTTTATACTAATATCGAAAAGGCATTAAAAAAATCAACCTATGATTGGTATAAGAATGAACCTGGGAAAGAAAAACATCTTATTCTGTTAACTGATGGTTATATTGATATATCAAAAAATAAAGATAAGAATATTCAGTCACGCAAAAATGTAATTACGAAATTATTACCCTTATTCAAAAAAAATAAAATCAACATACACAGTATAGCGTTATCTGAATTTGCAGATCACGACCTACTAAAAATATTGTCATCTAAAACTAATGGCAGCTATGTTGTCATTAAAAAAGCAAGTGATCTTGACCGATACTTTTTTAAACTGTTTCAGTCCACAGCAAAACCTGACACCATTCCTTTTAAAGGTAATCGTTTCAAGATTGATAAATCAATTAGTGATATGACTATCGTATTATTTAATTCTGATAATCCTACCAGGGTTATGACGCCAGAAAAAAAATACTGGAGTCATAAGGATCATCCTGAAAATGTAAAGTGGGTAAAATCAGACAATTATGAAATAGTAACAGTTTCTCGGCCTATTGAAGGAGCTTGGTATGTCGATGCGCCAGTAGATCCTGATAATAAAATTATGATTGTTACTAATTTACGATTAAACGTAAATAAATTGCCATCGATCATGCTTCCAGGTGATCCAATGTCAGTTAATGCATATATGACTGAAGACGGCAAGATTATCACTAAAGAAAACTTCATTAAGTTGTTGAGCGTCAAATCAGTTGTTCGTGAGGCGAATAGCATTACCAGAGATATTCTTAAAACCAGCTACGATGGCAAGGGAACGTTTAGCTCTGATATTGACACAAAAAAATATAAAAATCAGAATGTTGCCGTAATCACCATTAGAGGGCCTACATTTGTACGTGAATTTAAACATGAGTTTAATGTCGTCACTGAACCTATGTTGCTCGAAAGTAAAATAAAAGACGATTCAATTATACTCAATGCATTTATTGATGACAGGGTTATAGATAGAGAAAGAACAAACCTTCAGTTAGTCGGCCGCGAAAAAGAGCAACTATTTTCATTCAATAAAACTCACTGGCAAACAGTGCTTCCCGCTTCTTTTTCAGGACTATCAATAAAAGTAATAATAAATACAGTATTACATAATGAAAAACCATTTTCTCAAACCATCGAAACTAAATTACCTGAAATTATCAAGAAGCCCCCTATTGCTGAAAAAGTAGAGCCCAAGGTAAATAAAAAAGTAGCTCCAGTTATTACAGAACCTGAACAAAAGCCAATAGAAAAACCAGTTGAAAAGCCCAAAGCAGAAAATTCAGAAACTGAAGAAAAATCGTTTAGCTGGGTACTTGTTTTTATACTGATACTTGTAGTCAATTTATTGCTGATTGTTGGTGGATATTTCATTTATAAGAAGATCAAATCTTCATCCAACTCTGCCCCTTCTATCGATCTGGATGAGGATATAGAAGAGGCAGAAGCACAGAAAAGTGAAAGTACAGAAGCCGATATTAACGAGGAGATAGAAGAAATTGAAGGCCTCGATGAAATAGAAGACCTGGAAGAAATCGAACAGACTGATAATAATAAGAAGGATAATGCAAATGAATCATGAGCTCAGAAATACAAATAGGAGGAAAATCTATGGATGAATTTCTTACTAGCTTACTCGTAATAGGCACAGAATTCGGGATATTAGTTGGGATCATATTACTTGTGGTGCTTTTCATGTTTCTGAAAAAACGCATGAAAGATAAACGAATCGCACAACAATTTACAAACGACTTCAAGGAATTTTCATCTGACAGGAAAGTCAATCTGGAACATGTGATAGACGATGCGTTTAATCTCGGTAATGCTGCTACAAAAGAGTACGCAGAGATTATCATGAAGAATGAACGTAAGATATGCTCGAATATGTTAAGTTTATTTAATGGTTCTGACCGTGATTTACTATTACAACTACAAGGTGACCTGGAAAATCTAACCGATGCCTATAAGGCACTTGCAAGCATGAGTAACTCTAAAGAACAGGATGCATCTGGCGGTAAAGATGATGAGGGTTTACTGGAAAAAACAAGAATGTTGGCAGATGAAAATGAGCGATTAAAAGATGATTTGAAAAAGGCACTTGAGAGTGTTGATTATTTGCAAACACAATACACTGAATTATTCAAAAAAACCAACAAAGATGATGACTAGCCAGAAAAAAGACTGACAACTTTGGTAGCTTGTCGAGCTTACTATTTAGACGTATTAAATTTTACAAATAAGCTCAAGAGAAAATCTGATAGATTTTTTCTACATATTATATGGAATGAGAATGGATATCGCATCTGACAGTTCTTCGTCTAATCCATCGTATATCGTTTCTTTCTGATTATCATCCAGCTTTATGTAATCCCACACACAGTCGTCAGGCGTATTCGATTTGCCGGGTACCTTTTCTAGATAAGTACCCAGTATATAGCTGTTCGATAAGGTATTTGCCAGGTTAATAATACATGCATCAAGGATAATAGATTCATCCAGTCCAGGTTCATGATGCTGACGGATAGTCTTTGTTAAGGTATCTGGCAAACCCCATTGACTGAGTAATTCGGCACCTAGATCTGCATGAGTAAAACCCAATTTTTCTTTTTCTATCCGATAATGAACTTCTTCATCGCCATCTGACTCTTTAATGATTTCTTCAGAAATTACCGGCTGGGACGAATATAACATCAAACTTCCAATATCATGCAATAATCCAACAACATATAATCGCTCTGTATGTAGTACACCACATAATCCAGCTATTTTCTTTGCCAAAATGGCCGTGCAAAAACTATGTCGCCAGAAAGTCGCAGGTTTAACGAGATTGGTTGCTATTTTTGAAAAGGAATTTACTGCTACAACCGTGGTAATAATGTTATACAAATCATCGAGACCTATTATTGAAATAGCCCTTGAAATTGTGTCCACCTTACTTCTTATTCCATAGAATGGGCTATTTACAACTTTTAGTACATTAGCTACAAGACTTGGGTCAGTCCTGACAATATCAGAAATATCCTGAATTGTGGAACTTGGCGTATTAACGGCTTCATTGAATCGAAACCAGACATCAGGTGGAGATATAAGCGTTTTTGTGCCGTTAACTATTTGTTTAACCGATTCCATATTATCCTATGACTCGTTTATCCATGTTTGTAATGCATCAACAATTTTGGTGGCCTGGTCTACGCTGGAAATATTGAATTTAGACTTTTGTTGATACTCACCATTACGTTTTTGATAGCGTCTAATCGTGAATTTGATTGCCCCATATTCTTCCTTAGTACGATCCCAGTCTTGATACTTATATATTATAGTTGACCAAGCACCTTTTGTTAGAACAATTTTATCCAGCTCTTTTGTAATAACGGTTCCATCTTCTGAATATGAAATACTTATTTCATCAACTGTTGATGCCATTGCTAATACTCCTCAGTATCAATATTGTTGTCTTTTTTTGGTGGTATTTGAATGTAAAAACCTTTTTCATTGATCATGTTAATAATGTCAGAGGGATCAGATTGTGCCAGCTTTGTATCATTGACTATATCAAGATCCATAACATGCTCAAATTCACCCATCATAGTCTGAATGGAATCAGGTATTTCAGTGATGGGTTTATCAGCAGGTAAAAATACGTAATGATCAGGTTTGCGTTTGCCTTTATATACACTACATTCCATTGTTTAGGGCTATCCGTCTTTATTATTTACGAAAAAGAAATGCTAACGTAATTATACGCATAAACTTACCTAAGAAGGAAGTATTTTTAGATTGAGCTTTACGAGTATCAACACCCGATTCGATTTGACGCATTTTTTCCAACTGTTTACGTATTTCACTGGTTTCAGTTTCCCGTCGTGCAATTTCAGCAGTAGAATGTTGCTGCTCATATTCTGCCTGGTCTCGTGCAATATCCATTGCTCGTTTTCTAGCTTGTTCAATAGCAAGTTTTTTATCTGTTATTTCTGATGACGTATTTTCTGATAACTGATTACTATCAGCCAGCTTGTTTTTATCGATTTGAGGCGAAATTGATTCAGGTATATCGACAATTTCTAGTGTTGGTTCGGCCTCAACAGGGATCGTGTTTTCAATGTTTAAGGTATCTTCAAAGTTGAAATCGAGTTCAAATGCGTCATTATTATCCTTAACAGGATCATCAAAGGCAGTTAAATTACCAGGTACTGTTTCTTCCTGGTGGTCTAAGGTGTCAGTAGCGGATGACAATTCATTTGCAGCAACTGATGTTGTCTCTTCAAACTCAGGGATATCATCTATAGTTAAATCCAGATCAATTTCAGGTTCTGCTTGCGACTTAGTATCATGAGTCTCATTAAGAAAGGACTCATCAATCGAGAACGCAACTTCACAGGAATCAGTATCTGGCGATTCGTAAACATTAATTGCAGACTCTGCGTTTATAGATTTATCGTCCGTATCTAAACCCAGAATATTGACAATTTCATCGTTTGATAGTTGTGATTCAGGCTGGCCCTCTTCTGGTAACGTTATTTGCTGATGGACGCATTCGATAATCTCATCAGTCTTAAATGGTTTGGTTATAAGAGCATTACCACCAGAAGAAATGACCTTTTCATAAAAATCATCGTCATCATCATTTGCAGTAATAATAATGAAAGGTAAATTCGCTATTCGGTGTTCAGACGCAGAGCGAACACGTTCCAGAAGTCCAAAACCATCAAGATTTGGCATCGAGACGTCTGAGAAAACGGCAAGGAAATCGCCACCTTCTTCAATTTGTTGCCATCCATCTTCTCCGTCAACTGCCTGCACAACTTCAAAATCCTTTTTCAGGATTTTGCTCAAGGCAAGGCGAATTACCTTGGAATCATCAACAATTAGAACTGTTGGTTTCTTATCTGCATGTTGATTTAATTGCTGAGGCTGAGTTAACATATGTTTTTTTACCATTATAAACAATGACTTATATAGTATTCGACAATAAGCCGAATAGTTTTCTACACAATACTTATCGGCAAACAACAGACTTACTTTAATTATTGTACAGGACACATAGTTAGTTGAGGTTATAATGGCTGAAATTTTTCAATAATTAAGGACCGTGAGACAAATATGGCCATTATCCAGCAAAAAATTGAACAGAAATTACATGACAATATTAAATTAGAATATATTGATGTTGTCAATGAAAGTAATATGCACAATGTACCTCCAGGCTCAGAATCACACTTCAAGGTAACATTAGTAAGTTCAGAGTTTGAAGGCAAGATGCTGGTGGCACAACACCGTATGATCAACGCCCTTCTCAAGGATGAGCTAGCTAATGATATACATGCACTGGCATTACATACCTATACACCAGAGCAATGGCATGAAAAAGAAGGTGTTAGCCCAACTTCACCTCCCTGTCTGGGCGGCGACAAGGCATAATATTCGATTATAGCGTTATTGATTGGGCAATAATCCTTCCTTGAGTGTCGGGTATTGTAGATTTACGCCTAATTCTCTTGTCATTAAGCTATTGTCTATTTTCTTCGATTCACGTAAATATGACATCATATTGTCAGAAAATAGTTTCTTACATTCATTCATGCTCAATTGTGGTGGTTCTTCTATTCCCCTGCTTCTGGCCACCTGAATAAAATAATCACTCATTGAGCTAGGTTCATTATCACTGATATTAAAAATATGATGATCACCAGAGTAATCAATACTGCAAATGCATGCCTGTATCAGATCATCAACATGAATTCTGTTGCTCCAAGGTGACTCTGATAACTTTAAGATAGGTTTGTGATCTAGCAATCGTTGAAGTGGTAATTTATCAGGACCGTAAATGCCTGGCACTCTTAAAATAATATATTGAATACCCTGTTTTTCACAAAAGGCTTGTAGTTGATTCTCGACACTCAGTCGCCTATATCCCCGTTCAGTATCAGGGTTTGCCGCCCTGCTTTCATCGATCCAGTTATCACTGCAGTCACCGTACACACCTGTTGTACTGATTAATACAATCTGTTTTGGTGGTTTTGAGGTATCTAGACTAGCAAGAAAATGATTGATACGGTTATCGTTTATAAATTTATTAGATGGAGGAATGAGATAAATAACATGACTGTTTAGCGTATCCATGTCAGGCATTGTATTGTTTTCATCAAGGTCAATTTGATATGTCTCATAGAGTTGATTTAATAAATAAAAATTCTCATTGGAACGTACCAGAGTAGTAATTTTATTATCATCATTCAGTGCATGCGCAAGCTTTTTTCCTACATAACCGCAACCAGCAATAATAATTTTAGACATGACTTGACTAATTTATAGATGCTTGACTGGTCAATTCCAGATAGATATAAAAAATGGTAACCAGAAAATCAGGATCAATGTTGATAGCAGCAAATCCACTTTCATAATGTTTTTAAATTTATTTACATCACTTCCTTCGGCATCAATCAGCCATATCCGGTTCATCAGTGCATCAAGTAAAAGCACCAGAAAAATGAGCGGTGTTAATGCAGGTAATATTAAGGTGGTAAGGACGGCTAACCCTTCATATTGTGACTTTGTATCTGCAGGTGCAGAAAAAATAATTAGAAATATCGCAATAATAGAAAGCATCACCCGTAATGGTTTCATTTGTACTAACAGGACTGAAAATTTTTCTAACATATGATTACTTTTGTGATTGATTCTGGTTTACAAGTTGTAACAGGGTCATATCTGATAATGATTCGTCAACTGCATTGTCAATCGTTGAAAATAATTGACTAATAGTATCTATATCGGATGAAACTGTGCTGTCCAAATGATAATTTCTGCCATTTTGCTTAATGTCAGACAATACGGCGCTAATTTTTATTTTCTCCAAAGGCATTGCGGGATAATAAATAGAAGGGTCATCTGCCGTATGTATAATATATCCATTTTGTTCAAGATTATCCAGTATCTGTGAAAGAATGATTGAAGGAACAGAGGTTTGATGAACCAATTGCTCAAACGTAATTTCTTTACTTATATTCTGATAACGGGAAGAAATTTCCAGTAATACCTGAATCGTCAGGTATTCTTTTGCACGATTGCTTAATTTTTGATTTACTTTATTTTGTGTAACGTATTCAGGGTTCTGATGATAAAAGGCAATACTTGCGCCTGTTAGTAGAATGACCCAACTTAAATACAACCAGATTAAAAAAAGAATTAATGTTGCGAATGCAGAATATATCGCCGTGTAACTGGTAGAACCAACAAGAAAAGAGGCAAAAATCCAGCCAGTTGATTCCCATAAAATACCAGAAATAATTGCACCGATGACAGCAGACTTAAATTTAACCTTAGTATTCGGAATAAGGATATATATAAATGTAAAGGCACTTATCACTAATAAATAAGGGAGCGCTTTACCTGTAAAACTTATCAAGAAACTTAATGTTTCAATTGATTGCATTTGCTGCACAAACGCCGCACTGGCAATGCTAGCCGAGATACCAATAGCCGTAAACACAAGTATTGGACCTACAAAAATAACACTCAGATAGTCACTAATTCGTTGTGTAATAGAACGAGCGTGAGAAACATTCCATGTGTAATTGAAAGCGCGTTCAATTTTCTGGATAAGAGAAATGACAGTATAAAGCAGTAGAAAAAGACCAAGCGAACCAAGCACGCCAACTTTTACATTATTGACAAATTCTATAATCCTTTGTGTTATCTCTACACCTTGCGGCCCTAGTGGTTCCAGGAACTTCAGTAGTGTTGGTTCAACTTTGTTATGTACACCGAAACCTTTTAATACGGAAAAACTGACAGCCAGCAGAGGAACTAAAGACAATAATGTAGTATAGACCAGGCTCATTGCCCGTAATGTGAGTTGGCCATCAGCAAGGTCTCTTGCCACGACGTATAATATTCTTATTATCTTACGGAATAATTTACCCCAGGGTGTCTGTTTAACCAGGGCATCATCCCAAATAAAATGATTAATATAATTGTATATGTTTATCAATAGGTTAGTCTTTTTTTAAGAATAAATACATTATAGACCATATGGCAATAAGAGGAAAAATTATTTTACTCGAATCCAAACTGTGCACTACCGCACAACCAGATCACCGGGCGCTATATAATATTTGTTTATAGCCGATAACTATTTTAAGTAACTGTGAGCACACTTTAATGGCCGTTGATCAAATCAAACTAGATATAAATGAATTGACTACAGGTATGTACGTCTCTCGCCTGGACAGGCCGTGGATTGAAACCCCTTTTCCACTCCAGGGTTATTATATCAAAAAAGATAGTGATATCAGTGCATTAAAACAATATTGCAAGTGTGTTTATATTGATATTAGGCGTGGTAAAAGTCCAGTTGATTCCGTCTTTCTTGAATCTCTGAATAATTCCGTATCCAGAGAACAACCTCAGAAAACATCGATTAAAGGTGTTGTAGCTAAAAAATTAAAAGCCAAAAAAGGATTTTACAAACAGGCATCTACTCCAAAAAAAGAAGTCAAAAATGCACTTAAAATGAAAGAGCTCGCTTATCTTGCATTTTCATATATTGAACAAGCTGCGTTAAATGATGCACCACTTCCGCTCAAGGAAACCATGAAAGTGGCTTCTTTGATGGTTGAAAATATTATCAAGAATCCAGATGCATTTATTTGGCTTACCAAAATTAAAGATAAAGATTCGCACCTGTATGGTCATGCTGTTAGAACAACAATCTGGGCAATTTCACTTGGTCGGCATATGGGATTATCAATTGAATCCCTAAATAATCTTGCAATGGGCATCATGTTATCAGAAGTAGGAAAAACCAGATTGCCCGATGAACTTTTAGCAAAAGATTATCAAGACAGGACTTATGATGAAACAATACAATTTCAATTACACGTTGCTTATGCGCTTGAGATGCTTAAATCTTCCGGTGAACAAAATGCCAAGGTACTAGGAGTTGTAGCCAGTATGCATGAAAGACATGATGGCACTGGTTACCCAAGAAATCTACTTGGTGATGCAATTCCATACCTTGCAAAAATAGCTGGTATTGCTTCTTACTATGATAATATCACCTACCCTCGGAATGGAGATTACGGATTAAGCCCGACTGACGGTGTTGCGGTACTGTACAGAATGATTGATCAGGAATTTCAGAAAGATCTTGTTGAAGAGTTTATTCAGGCCATTGGTATTTATCCTGCTGGCACTCTGGTTGAACTGAGTACTTCCGAGACAGCTATGGTTTTAGAACAAAATCACGAACGAAGACTAAGGCCAAAGGTAATTTTATTACTGAACGAAGAAAAAATACCTTACAAGAAGTATAAAATAATTGATTTAATGAAAAAAGAACAAACTAGGGATGGAAGGCAGCTTGATATAACTTATAGTTTACCAATGGGGGCTTACGGCGCGGACCCGTCTAATATCTATGATATAGCGTTTGCATCAAAATGGCCTTTTTCACTTGCTTCATAGCTAATCTTTACAGGTTACCTTTGTAATACGCATCTAGAAATTCTTCAAATGTAAATTTATCGCTGGATTCAATTTGTCGTTGCTTTTCAATTGAATCTTTCACTATTTGTTCGAATTCATCGTTTCTGCTTTTAGATAAAGCCAGTTGCTTGAAATAAGTATTGTGTTGAACAGACATTCTTTTTGCAAAATAATGAAATCCTTCATTATTTTTTTTCATGTTTTCTAACATAAGAGCGGATGGTGATTTGTCAGGGTCTGAAACTATTTTTGACAGATTTTTAACCGCAATGGAATACTTGTTAGTTTTATTTGATTCATCCAGAATGTGACTAATTGGAGTCAAGGCGCCGAACACCTCATTTGCCCAGTCAGTCAGTGTTATAGATTGTCCAAATCGAGCTAATTTGACCCCGGGTTCCCTACCTTTCATTGCCGTAATCATTTCATTATTATCAATTTCTTTCTTTTCAGCAGCGTGAATATCCGGGCTATCTGCCAGTAAGCAAAATAAAATTAATGTTTCAAGGAAATATAATTGCTCCTCATTTACACCAAACGGGTCAAAGGCATTTATATCGATAGACCTGAGTTCGATATACTTAATACCGCGTTTTTTTAATGCATTAATAGGCTGTTCGTTTGAGCGAATTATTTGTTTCGGCCTAACAGTACTATAATATTCATTTTCAATTTGTAATATATTTGCATTTAATTGTTGGTATTCCCCATTTACCTTTACACCCAATTTTTCATATTCAGGACATGGTGTTTCAATCGCATGTTTTAAATTTGTAATATAGTCATCCAGATCGTTGTAACTTGCCTTGATACCTTTCTCATTTTCCTTGTTGTTCTGGTAACCTATATCACTCATTCTTAAGGAAGTAGCATATGGCTTATAATACGAAGTGTCGTCGAACGAATCCAGATTAGTCTGTATATCACCAAAAAATGATTTGCAGACTGCAGGTGAGGCACCACACAAATACGGTACCATCCAACCAACTCTTAAAAGGTTTCGGATTAATGAGAAATATTTTTGGTTAATGTAAGTCTGTTTATCAACAGTTTTTTCAGAAGTTTCATATAATGTACTCCAGAACTCATCTGAAAAAGAATAATTGAAATGCACACCGGCAATAATTTGCATGGTCTTGCCATATCGATGCCCCAAACCCTCGCGATAAATGGTTTTCATTTTGCCAAGATTTGATGAACCGTATTCCGCCACAGGAATATTTGACTCACCTTTAACCACACACGGCATACTCGTTGCCCAAAACATTTCATTATCGAGGCGTTTATAAACAAACTTGTGTAGATCTTCTATGTACAGAAGTGCTTTTTCTACTGAATTTAATGGGGGTGTTATAAATTCAATCAGCGCCTCCGAGTAATCAGTTGTGATAATCGGATTAGTTAATGCTGCACCCAACGCCAGAGGATGACGGGTTTGAGAGATATTGGCATCATTATTTACCCGTAAGCTTTCCTTTTCAATACCAATCAGACTGTTACTCAGGTGCTGTACAGCATTTAACTTTATCAAATCAGATATTTTTGTTGTTACTTCAGAATACAAAAGGAGGGTCCCCGGCTAAATAACCGAGATCTTATAGATGAATGGAGTTACTTGCAAGTCGCGTTAAATACAAAAAATAGTTATCAGTCTGGATTCAATATCTATCCATCAGTATCTGCCAGTGATATTTTAGATGTATCAATATCAGGCGTTCCGGGCATTTTTTCATCTGATAAAATACTACCACTTGCGGATAAATCAATTTTACTAGTATCGATTATTGCGGGAGAAATTATTTCAGGTTGCACAAGTTGTTCGCCAGCTTCCGACATTGATAAATGTGAGATATTGATGTCAGGTTCAGGCGGCATAGTGTGATTAAGAATAATCTCACCGGGTGCTGCGGCAGTTAATACTGTTGGTTGCATTTCAGGCTTTGATGTTGGAGTGCCAGATTCAACCTCTTTGCCAGGTTTATTATCAGTGACAGGCTCATTGGTTTCCTGGTCAATCAGTTGTGCGACTGCTCCAGCGTTATTCATAGCGGTATGGTATTTTTTTGCACTTTCCAGTTCCAGGTCACGTTTGATGGTGACAGGCTTACCGCGAAAGAGCTTTTCGATAAAAATTGAGTCTTTTTTAAATAAAACAGCGAGATTATTAACCACCGTTGACTGTGTGAAGGCAGGATTTATTTCGCCTGTAAAAACAATGGTGTAACTCATATTATTTCTCTTACAAGAGGTTATATTAGTCTAATATTAGACAAATGAAGGCATTTTATCAAGCTATGTAGCTGATTTTACTTGTTTTAAATTAGGATAAACCATCATACAATAAAGGCTATGAGTGATACTGAAAAAAGAATCTTCCCGCGATCTGATATGCAATGTCCCGTTTTATATCATTACGGAGATAATCAAACCTGGAAAGTCGGTAAAATGCTAAATTTCTCAGCAACGGGAATGTTATTATTAATAAATGAAGAACCCGGCGAAGAAAATATAATCAATATCCATGTCAAGCCAGGTAGCAAGAAAGTCATTCCTGAAATAACAGCAACAGGTGAAATTATTAGAGTTGATAAAACACATGATGAATTTATACTTGCTTGTCGCTTGACTAATGTTGCCAGAGGATAATTAATCAGCATTATTCAATACAGTTACATTAAATCCAATCGATAGACGTATCTGCTTACTATTATTAATGGTCACATGATGTTTCAAACAGGGTGAAAACAAAACTATCATTCCTTCCTTAGGCTGTATCTCAAGTTGTTTTTCCATATGTAAAATCAGATTTCCAGATTGTTCAGGGACTTTTATATAATATACACCTGAAAGCACCTCATCAAAATCATCATGGCAATGCAAGGTCGTTTGATCACCTGGTGACATGGCATTAAACCAGAAGCCGAATTTTAAATATGCTTTTTGTATATTTAAAAACAGTGCGGCTTCTTGTTTAAGCTTTTCTATAATGTCCTGAATTTCTGGAATACTCGTATCTTTTATGTATATATTTTCGTAACGCCCATGAAATAAATGACTCTTTCGTTCTATGTCTGCTTCTTTCAAGTCATTATATTTTTGAAAAATTACGTTATTAATATCTTCCGTTTGTTCCAACGTTTTTATTACATACAGATCTTTGTTCATGGGTATTGGAGTCATCCTGGTATAAAATAGGCGTATCATAAAAGTATTTATTTAGATAAAAAATTAACGCCTGTACCACTTAAACCACAATAGCCATTCGGATTTTTTGCTAAATATTGTTGATGATAATCCTCTGCATAGTAAAATTTCTGGTTTGATTTTATTTCGGTAGTAATTTCCGGGTAACCACTATGATTTAAGTCATGCCCATATCGTTCCCTGCTGGATTTCACAATCTTAATATCATTTTCGTCATCAAGGTAAATAGTAGATCGATACTGAGTACCGATATCATTGCCTTGACGCATACCTTGGGTAGGATCATGTTCTTGCCAGAATAATATTAGTAAATCGTCCAGACTTATAATATTTGGATCGTATACAACCAGTACCGCTTCAGTATGGCCTGTAAGACCAGAGCACACCTCTTCGTAACTTGGGTTTGGTGTAAAGCCTCCAGCATATCCTACTGCAGTTGTATAAACACCATCAAGCGACCAGAACAGCCTTTCAGCACCCCAGAAGCAACCCATTCCTAAAACTACTATAGCCATACCTTCGTCAAAAGGAGGTTTCATGGGTGTGTTTAGGACAATATGATTATTGCTAATTACCATGGCATTCTCACGTCCTGGCAAGGCATCTTGCTCCTTGATCATGTCGGTCATTTTTTTCATAAGGTATCTATGCCTATGCCATTAGATCTTTTGAACTAAAAAGCTATCGTAAACAAATTTACCCGAAACGAATAAATTATATACAACAGTATCCTGATAAATCTGAAACTACTTTTTTCAAATACCAGGGTACATGTTTTTCTATCAAGTCCGAGTGAAATTTCGAACCACTATCAAGTGATTTTAGTATATGTGCAGTGATATTACGTTCTTTTATTATTAACATCGAATTTAACGTAAAGAAAGTATGCCGCTTACTCAGCTTATTAACGGGCATTAAATCACAAAAGCACAAATAACCACCTTTTTTCAGTGAAAGTGAAACCTGACTCAAGAATGGTTCCAAATTTGATAAGCAATGTGAAGATTCAACATTAATTATGAGGTCAACTGAAGCACGAACAGTGGCTGACAATGCATCACCGGTAACAGGGATCAGTTGCTTATTGAAATCTAAAAATGAGCTTTTTTACTGACAATAAAGACCATATCAAGCAGTATACAGTGAGATTGCATGCATTTGTGCGATGTGTGAGGCGTCTGCAATCGACTTCAAACTGTTTTACCCTGCATCACAACCTCCTCTACAATATGCTTATAGAGCCTTAACTGGGGAGATATCGTTTTTAAGGTATGTGACTACCTCGATATTACCTTAATTTATAGCTCTTAATAGCTAATTTTATACATATTTTTCAATAATATTATTCCACTTTTTCCATTAATAACGGTTTAGTGTTGGCGAGAGTTGTGGCAAAAATATTAATATAAGTGACGATGGGCTCTTGTTTTTTTGCATTGTTAATTCTACTTAAGCGTGAAAAATCAATAAATTAAGTATATGATAGTAATGAAAATACTTCAGATCATTAGTTCTTAAACCCTAAATCACTTTCATATTTCAATCGTTACATATAATTCCCCTCATGTATTGTATATAAGTACATGCTTAATATAGATAATTGGGTACATTTTTGTTTAAAAATAATGTATAAATAGATTATAAAAAGAACATAATCACATTTTATACTATTGGTGTTTGGTACAGGAGTCGATCATGGAACAACGTACATGGAAGCGAGGTGAAATGTCTCTGGATGTAGAAATCAGGATGTGGCGACCTAATGGAGAAGAAGTACTGCGATGTAAAACACTCGATCTCTCATTGGGTGGGGCTGAATTGCAAACATACGACGTTGCCTTTCCAAAGCACAGAGTACTTGAAATACGTATTAACCAATTAAATGAATTCGGCCTTAAGCAACATAGAATATTGGGGAAATTCATTCGTAAAACTAACAATGGTATGGCTGTTCAATTTAGAAAAGCGAATAATGATACTATAAAAGTTTTACAATATATTATTTCAAAAGACAAGATTCAAAAAGAAAAACACCAGCAAGTTAAATTTGGCATGGCGGGTTAAGCAAGTATAATTAACTATTTATTTGTAGAAGTATATTCGTGATTGTATAAACTATATTTCTGCTAGAACCCATACTTCATAAATTCCACTGACAGGTATCCAAATCCATCACCTGTAGATATTTCACTAGACATTATGCATGACCTCTGGAAGCCATTTTTTCAAAACACCTCGCCCATCTTTGAACATATTTCACCATATGCACAAACATTTGACGATTTCTCCAATTGGCCCAATCTCAACGACTATAATAATCTACTGAAAAAAATACACGCTAATCCAAGATCAAAAAACAAGGCAGCATTGTCATTCATCCCACAAGAAACCAATCCGATTTCCGTCGATGAAGAATATGAAGTCAGGATTTATAAAACAGGTAATATACAAACCAGGCTCAACAACTGGCATGATTTTTTTCAGGTAATGATATGGTGTCGCTTTCTCGAAACAAAAAAAATTATTAATCAACTACATGCACAAGCAATAATAAACAGAAATAAATCATCAAATAATAGCCAACGATCAGCAGTAGAAAATACATTAACGTTGTTTGACGAATGTGGCGCCATCCTTGTCAGTTCCAATAAATTTTTAATTGATTTAATAAGAGGCCATTCGTGGACGCAATTATTTTTAAATAATCGTGAGAAATTTAATAATGAATTACAGTGTTTTGTATTTGGTCATGCATTATATGAAAAAGCTCTTAATCCATATCTAGGGATGACAGCTCACAGTATTATTATTGAGGTAGAAAAGCCATTTTTTAGTCTGACACCAGATGAACAATGCAGGATATTGGATGAACAATTATGTTGTTATTTTTCAAGTCTTGAAAAGATTAATACCCAGTTATTACAACCTTTCCCAATACTTGGCGTGCCTGGTTGGGACAAAGATAACATTAAGCCGGCATACTATGACAATAAAGATTATTTTCGAGAGAAACGCTTAAAAATATAGAAAGGTCTGACCTTGGCAGTAAAAAAATAAAGCCATCATTATTGTTGTTTTCCAATCAGGTTTTAATCCGATAGATTTCTATATTGAATATGCACAAAAAAAACTTGTTAAGTATCTAACCACTCTACCAGATAATACAACATCAAACCCTCAGATGATCGTGATGGTCCAATTACTTTTGCCGCATAGTAATTTTGTTCATTATTTGCATTAACAAGCGCACCGGAAGCATTGGCAAATATAGTTACGCAGTTTTCCGGGAATCGTTTTCTGTTTGTACGTGGCGCATAGATAACAGCATATGACTCAGAGACAACAGTTGTCTCTGAGTCAACAAAAATATCTTTTATCATGATATCTTATTAATAAAAAGTAAATTGTACTTAGTGGCCGCCTAATGAATAGATGCCTTCCTGGTCAACAACATCCATTGATTGCAGGTATGAGAAACTGGTTTTTGTGCGTAATAAACCAAGTCCAAGTCGATATGGTAGCGTCCCTGCTTTTTTAATTACCTTTTGACCTTGAATTGACAATGCAAAATCGACAAATGCTTTCAAGTCAGGATCTTTTTTGTAGTTATTTGGTGCAACAAGAAAAAGTATTCTATATAGACTGTATTTAGACTTTCTCAGGTTATCCATAGTTGGTTCAACATTGTCTAGTTTTAACATTTTTAACTTCCGGTGACGACTACTACTGATTCCACTAACAGCAATACCGAATTTATCTTTTTCTAGTGCTTTTTCTATTTTACCTGAGGACTTTAGGACAATGGCGCTTTTAGCGAATTTCTGATTTACATTATTGAATAATTGTTGACGCAGAGTTAAACCTACTCCGGATATCTTGCCCTTGCGTATATAAACATTAATGGGTTTATTAATCTTGGCGCCTAATTGATTCCAGTTTGTAATCTGTCCCGTTAGAATTTTTTGTAATTGTTCAATTGTTATATTATTTATTAAGTTATTTTCCTTGTGTACGATTGCAACCAGTGCATCCCAGCCTACGGGAATAACATTAATGTCGTGTTCAATCCCTAGTACTTTTGATGTACCATCCTTATCCTTGAATACTAGTGGTAATCTACAACTACCTCCCAAGTCTATTTTACCTGAGGCTACTTGTCTTAAACCCTTTGTGGCGCCACCACCAGATAAACTTATTTTGATGCCAGTTTTTTTCTCATATGCCTTTGCAAGGTCACTCATGAAACCCTTTTTTGAAATGCCACAGCCTGCCCATTTGATTTCTCTTGATGCTGCATTACTTATGGTTTGGAAGTTAAGGATAAAAATTGAAAATATTAGTAAAATAGTCGTCTTTATGTACATCAGTGACAGCTCCTGTAGCTCATGTATTGTCTACCGTTAAGGATATGATATTTTTGTAAGAATTTCATGTTTTTATATAAATATAAGTATATTGGAATATCGTAATAAACGCTTTTAACTAATGGTGACTTTAATGTTAAAAAATAAGCTGCCCGTCCTGGCAATTAGCAGTTGCCTGATGGGTGAAAAGGTCCGCTACGATGCTAACGACGCATATAACACATTTGTCAGTAACCTGCCGACAAATGCAATTAAAATCATCCCGTTTTGTCCTGAATGTATGATCGGTTTAACTATACCAAGACCTCCTATACAACTGATTAAGGATACAGATGAAATTATAGCCAAAAATAGCATTAACAATGATATAGATATTGCATCGTCTTTAAGATCAGCTGCTCAAAAGTTCATGAAAAATAATAAACATGTAAACGGTATTATATTTAAGAGCAAGTCTCCCAGTTGCGGTGTAAATACGTCGAAACTCTTTGATACTAATGGCAATATTTTAACAAGAAATTCGAGTGGTATTTTCGCACAGGCAGTACAGGATCATTTTCCATATTTACCTGTTGTAGATGATAAATGCCTTACTGATAGTAAAATACTCATTGGTTTTTTTGTTCATGTTTATATTTTAAATAAATTTAAGAATACGCCATACAGTGCAATTACTAAAAATGGGCAGGATGCTTATAAAAAGATACTAAATCGCTATTTTATCGATAAACAAATTAAAACTGAAAAAACAGAAGCAATATTTAAATGTGATATGACTAAATACTATTTTGACAGCGAATACACATCATCCCTAATGTCCGCATTGGCATATGTTTTAAAATATGATGAAAATATGATTATAGACCTTTTTCCAGATTGTTATAAAAAGGCAAATGACGTTGTTCATACCGCTAATAATTTTATCAACTAAAGGTAATTTGGCACCCACAAGTCATTAATTTACAATCTCTGTTTGATCGCTACTGAGCCGCTTGAGCGAATTGCCTATTGATAAACTGACGGTTACTTTTTTTGCTATTTTGTCAGCTCCTTGCGGATATATACTATATATATTCAGATAAAGAACACCATCCTTTTCCGGGATAATACTGATTGTCCGCCGGTATAATTGGTCTGCTTTGATATTTTTAAAGGTTTGAGTAACCGTCTCTTGCTTAAAAAAGTACCACTTTTTGCTAAACACAAGTCCCGCAGATGGCTCGTATGCTAAAATTAATTCTGGCAATGCACTATCTGAGGAAAACTCGAGTTCTATGTCAAGTTGTTTGCCTACTATGGCTTTTTCAGGCATTACAACATTTATTTTAACCGGCAATTTAGTAGTATCGAAGTTATTTGTTACCTGATCCTTGATCAATTGTTGGGCTTTTTCAACAATGGTCAGGGTTCTGATCTTATTGCTAGAACATGCTGTTAAAGTTAACAGTCCAAGTAACATTAGTGATAATGTGGTCTTGATAGAAACTAGATACATATTAATTCCATTTGACTTCAAAAACGTCATTATTATTCAATGCAGGTTAATATTTAGTCTGAAAGTTTAACAATGAATGCTCATGAAAAACACTTACCAGTTCAAATTACTGATAATTTATATTATTGTCAATATAATCAATAAGATATTAATTTATTAGCGAGATATTAAAGGTGTTAAGTTGTTTTGGAGCATGGTAGTCTATTTTACATTGCTCATATATAATTTGACATAGTGTTGTACTTGAACTTATTATTTGAACATATTGATTTATAAAACAAAAATGTTACAGCATTATTAACACAGGGATCAGGGCGCGTAAAAATAATGAATAGAGTGGTTGTAAACCTGGGTAATTTCAAACTGGATGATGTCCTTCTGGATAGAGGGTCACTCAATATCGGCCGAGCACCTGATAATGATATTACGCTTGAGGACCCTGCTACCAGCTCTCATCATGCAAAGATTGTTACTATTTTTACATCATCATTCATACAGGATTTGAATAGCACCAATGGAACCATTGTAAATGGTAGAAAGATAGTTCGTCATACATTACACCATGGAGACATCATCTCTATCGGTAATCTGCAATTATTATTTAAAAGTGATAATACTGCACCGAAAACTGAGACTAGTAAAACCATGGCAATGGACAAAAAGGCATTAGATGCATTATTGTCCAAACCACTAAAACCTGCGCCTTTAGACATTAATAAATCAAAAGGAATTCTTGTCGAGTCTGCTGGTAACCAATTATCCGGATTTTCTATTACAGTACCCAAGGTTGAAGAGCAGGAAGTGGCGAACGACCATTCTATTCCTACATTAGATGAAACATTGCCACTGGATGAATTAAGAAAAGATCCATCCAGGACTGTTGTCGTTAAGCATAAAAATGAATCCGTTTTAAAGAGCAATCAGACGTTACGTCCCGATCAAGCTGAAACTGCAAAAAGTATTGATATTCCTCCAGATGAACATGAAGTCCATGACATTGAGATTAAAGGCCTGGATGGTTACGAAGATACTGTACTATCATTTGAAAAAGATGATTCTTTTGATGAACAGGCAATGCAAACTGCGTTACTTGGAGACAATAATGACGACAGATCAAAGTTGATGGCAAAAATTACTATTGCAGGTATTATAGTGACCATTATCATATTGTCCCTGTTCCTGCTTTTTTAATTTAATGTGTTTCAGTAACCCATTTTATCTGATTACCCTCTACCCTGCCTTCAAAATAAATTCAAACTGAAAAAGGTTAAAATGTGAAGCTCAGCACAACAGACTTTAGAAACTGGGAAAACAAATCTATTACGCTCCTCGGCATGTCAGGTGTTGGAAAGACACGTTTCGCCAACATTTTAAGAGCATCTAACTGGTTTCATTATTCTGGTGACTATCGTATAGGTACTCGTTATCTTGACGAGGCTATCCTCGACAACATCAAACAACAAGCGATGCAGGTACCCTTTTTACGTGAATTGTTACGTTCTGATTCGATTTATATTCGAAACAATATAACTGTCAAGAATTTGAATCCTGTGTCTACTTTTTTAGGTAAATTAGGCAATCCCGAACTAGGTGGTCTTGACCTGGACGAGTTTAAACGTCGCCAGCATTTGCATAAAACTGCTGAAATTGAAGCCATGAAGGATATTCCTGACTTTATTAAAAAGGCTAAACAAATATACGGTTACAAAAATTTTATTAATGATGCTGGTGGCAGCGTTTGTGAGTTGGATGATGATAATGCAATGAATGTCATTGCAGACAATTCGCTTATTATTTACATAAAAGCAACTAAAAATAATGAAGACGTGCTGATTAATAGAGCGCGCACTTCACCAAAGCCGTTATATTACAG